>Ga0208492_1000200_pt1 | contig 58611 bp, 42 predicted proteins | sample Subbioar_CSW14AB_FD_184820 | JGI IMG/M metagenome (GOLD analysis project Ga0208492, IMG submission 184820) | Serpentinite rock and fluid subsurface biosphere microbial communities from McLaughlin Reserve, California, USA - CR12Mar_CSW14AB (SPAdes) | ecosystem: Environmental > Terrestrial > Deep... | reverse complement strand
CCAGCATCGCCGGAATAGATTCACTATCAATGCCCGGTAAATAAAACTGGGTAACCCCTTGCTCCTGAGCCCTTGCTATCACTGCATCTACATCATCTTTAAATTCTTCTACATATAAGTGGCAGTGCGTATCAATCCATTTCATGCATCAAAATTCTACTTTTTTTTAGTGCATTTAAAATAAAGTTAACAGCACCGCGTTTATATATGCACGAAAGGTAATTAAACCGAAAGACGAACATTAAGATATTAAATGAATCCCTGCGAACGTTGAAAAACAGCAGCAGTAACCTTTGTTTTCATAGGGTACGGATTAAAAACAGGCCGGGGTTTCTACCCTGGCCTTCCATTTTTATAGCTGTTTACACATGTTTGTAAACGTTTGCCTTGCGCAAGCTACAACGCCTTAAACTGATACCCCTGCTGCGAAAAATACTCCAACATTCTGGGCAATGCATACGACATTTTAGTAAATGCTTTTTCGCTATCGTGAAAAACCACAATCGATCCTGCTTCTGTATGTTTTATACAATAGGCCAGGCATCCTTCGGGGGTTAGGGCTGGATCAAAATCGCCGCTTAACACATCCCACATAATTATTTGTTTGTCCAACTGTTTTGCTTGACTGCGGCGGATTCGGCCATAGGGAGGTCTAAAAAAAGAACTCTGAATGACTTCTTCGGCCTGCCGTATGTTTTGGAGGTAAGTTTCGTCCGGCGTTTTCCATCCATTTACATGATGCTCTGTATGATTGCCCACGGTATGGCCTTCTGCAATAATGCGCTGATAGAGTTCCGGATGTTTACGCACATTTTTTCCGATACAGAAAAAGCTGGCTTTGGCATGGTATTGTTGCAGCGTATCCAACACAAAGGGAGTGGCTTTTTCGTGGGGACCATCATCAAAAGTTAAGTAGATGGTTTTATTGGTACGCGGCATGCGCCAGGTATAGCCCGAAAACCAGGCCCTTAGCCACCAGGGTGTTTTTACCAGATACATGGTTCAAAGATATTCATTAGGGCTGCACGAATGATTTATATTTGCAGCATGGATAAGAAAGTAAGGGTGCGTTTTGCCCCATCCCCTACAGGTGGATTGCATTTGGGCGGTGTTAGAACGGTATTATTTAATTACTTGTTTGCTAAAAAACATGGCGGTGATTTTATTCTGAGAATTGAAGACACCGACCAGTCTCGTTTTGTACCCGGTGCGGAGGAATATATTTTCAATACCCTTACTTGGTGTGGTCTTACTCCAGATGAAAGCCCAGTGCATGGCGGTCCTTATGCACCTTATAGACAGAGTGAAAGAAAAGCAACCTATAAACAATATGCAGAGCAGCTGGTAAAAGCCGGTCATGCGTATTATGCTTTTGACACGCCCGAAGAATTGGAGCAAATGCGGGTGCAATACAAAACAGAAGAAAATCCTTCGCCTCAATACAATCATGCATTGCGTACCAAAATGCGCAATTCGCTTACACTAAGTGCTGATGAGGTTTCTGCGTTATTGGCGGCGGGCACTCCACATGTAGTGCGCATTAAAATGCCGTTGGATGAAACAGTTAGTTTTACCGATATGATTCGTGGCGAAGTAAGTTTTCATACTTCGCAGGTAGACGATAAAGTCTTGTTGAAAGCAGATGGTATGCCTACCTATCATTTAGCGGTGGTAGTAGATGATTATTTAATGAAAATCAGCCACGCATTTCGTGGAGAAGAATGGTTGCCCAGTGCACCCGTTCATATATTATTGTGGAAATATTTAGGCTGGTCGGCCGATATGCCTCAGTGGGCGCATCTTCCATTGATATTAAAACCCGATGGAAACGGTAAACTCAGCAAGCGCGACGGAGATCGTTTGGGTTTCCCGGTTTTTGCAATGGACTGGACCGATCCGAAGACCGGCGAAAAAACCATTGGCTTCAAGGAGCGTGGATTTTTGCCCGAAGCTTTCGTGAATTTGTTGGCTTTATTGGGTTGGAACGATGGTACCGATCAGGAAATATTTACCATAGAAGAATTAATTCGCGCTTTCTCCATGGACCGCGTACACAAAGGTGGTGCAAAGTTCAATTATGAAAAAGCATTGTGGTATAACCAGGAGTGGATTAAACACGCTGCTCCGGAAAAGCTAGTAGACGAGGTTACGAAAACCCTTGCTGCAGCTGGGGTTGCGGGGTTTGCAAACGACGCTTCAGTTACTAGTATCTCAACAGTTGACTCGGCCGCCAGTGGCACTACTGTTAATGTTGATCGCGAACTGTTGTTGCGTGTGATTCAACTCGTAAAAGAGCGCTGCACTCTGCTGGCCGACTTTGTGCCACAGGCTGCTTTCTTCTTTACAACACCTGCTGCGTTTGATACAGCTTCGATCCAACCTAAATGGAATGACCAGAAAAATATGTTCTTCATTGAACTCGCCAAAGCATATGAAAGCAGTGTGGTTTGGGAAGCACATGATTTGGAAAAAACATTGAAGGAAATGGCAGCTGCGCATGATTTAAAACCCGGTGAATTGATGTTGCCTTTGCGCATCATGCTGGTGGGTGGTAAATTTGGACCCGGCGTTTTTGATATTGCAGAAATCATCGGCAAGCAAGCCACTGTAGATAGAATTAGAAAAGTGTTGAGTATTTTGGAACATAATTAACCAGTGATATGAACAGACCTATTCGGGTTTTAGTAGCAAAAGTGGGATTAGACGGACACGATCGCGGAGCAAAAATTATTGCGACTGCATTGCGTAACGAAGGCATGGAAGTGATTTATACCGGCCTGAGACAAACCCCTGAAATGGTGGTGAACGCTGCGTTACAGGAAGACGTAGATGCCATTGGCATTAGTATCCTGAGCGGGGCTCATATGACCGTTTTCCCTAAAGTCATTGGGTTAATGAAAGAAAAAGGGCTGAACGATGTATTGCTTACCGGCGGCGGGATTATACCTGACGACGATATGAAGGCGCTGAAAGAGATGGGCGTGGGCGAACTTTTTGCACCTGGTACTTCTACCACGGATATCGCGAATTATATTAAGGATTGGGTTGCTGTCAATAGACCCTTTTAAAGGGACAATTCTGCTGTTTAATAAACTGCAGAATCCCCCAATGGGCGTATCTTTGCGCCAAATTTTACGAGATGGCTTACCAAACTTTATTGACTGCCCTCGATCAGGGTATCTTCACTATCACCATTAATCGTCCAGACAAATTAAATGCACTGAATCAGCAAGTAATGAGCGATTTAAGTGCTGCGATGGATGAAGTGTACAGCAATGCCGATATTAAGTCGGTGATCATTACCGGTGCTGGCCCCAAAGCATTTGTTGCAGGTGCAGATATCAGTGAATTTGTTGGTGCTTCTGTTGCAGAGGGAATGGCCCTCGCTAAAAAAGGACAAGATATTTTTTTCAAGATTGAAAATTCCCCTAAACCTGTTGTGGCTTGCGTGAATGGTTTTGCATTAGGGGGTGGATGTGAACTGGCGATGAGTTGTCATTTCCGCATTGCATCGAACAACGCAAAATTTGGTCAGCCGGAAGTGAACCTGGGATTGATTCCTGGCTATGGTGGCACACAGCGTTTGGTTCAACTAATTGGTAAAGGTCGTGCGATGGAATTGTTGATGAGTGCGGGTATGATTGATGCCGCTACTGCTTTGCAATATGGATTGGTGAACTATGTAGTAGCACCAGAAGAGTTACTGGCAAAAGCAGTTTCTATTTTATCTGTTATCAACGAGAAAGCTCCATTGGCTGTTGCAGGTTGCATACTGAGTGCGAATGCAGTGTATAAAGAAAATGTAAACGGATACAGCGTTGAGATTGCTGAATTCGGCAATTGCTTTGGAACAGAAGATATGAAAGAAGGTACTTCTGCTTTCTTAGAAAAACGTAAGGCAAATTTTGGAGGCAAATAGATAAATCAAAAACCGTTAAAAACCAACATATGGAATTCAGAATAGAAAAAGATACAATGGGCGAGGTGAAAGTACCTGCACATGTATATTGGGGCGCACAAACACAGCGCAGTATTGAGAATTTTCCAATTGCGCAGGACATTAATAAAATGCCAAAAGAAATTATTGCGGCATTTGCTTATTTAAAGAAAGCTGCTGCTTTAACCAATATGGAAGCAGGTGTTTTACCAGCTGAAAAAGCTGAATTGATTGGCACTGTATGTGATGAAATTTTATCAGGCACTTTAAGTGATCAGTTCCCTTTGGTTGTATGGCAAACAGGTAGCGGTACGCAGAGCAATATGAACGTGAACGAAGTGATTGCTTATCGCGGACATGTATTAAAAGGTGGAAGCTTAACCGATAAAGACAAGTTCTTACATCCGAATGATGACGTAAACAAGTCTCAGAGCAGTAACGATACTTTCCCAACTGCCATGCATATTGCGGCTTATAAGATTTTAGTAGAAACTACTATTCCTGGTATTGAAAAATTACGCGATACTTTAGCTGCAAAGAGCAAAGCTTTCATGCATATTGTAAAGATTGGTCGTACGCATTTCATGGACGCTACTCCTTTAACAGTAGGTCAGGAAATCAGTGGTTATGTTTCTCAATTGAACCATGGATTAAAAGCCATCAAAAACAGCCTTGCACACTTAAGTGAATTAGCACTAGGCGGAACTGCAGTTGGTACTGGTATCAACACGCCGAAGGGATACGACGTAAATGTAGCCAAGCATATTGCTGATTTAACTGGATTGCCTTTTGTAACGGCTGAAAATAAATTTGAAGCATTGGCTGCACACGATGCCATTGTAGAAGCACATGGTGCTTTGAAAACAGTTGCGGTAAGCTTGATGAAAATTGCGAACGATATCCGCATGTTGTCTTCCGGACCAAGAAGTGGAATTGGTGAATTGTTTATTCCTGACAATGAACCAGGTTCTTCTATCATGCCGGGTAAAGTAAACCCTACCCAGTGTGAAGCATTAACCATGATTGCTGCACAGGTAATGGGGAACGATGTAGCTATTAATATTGGTGGCTCTAACGGTCATTTTGAATTGAACGTTTTCAAACCTGTTATGATCTACAACTTCTTACACAGTGCCCGTTTAATTGGAGATGGTTGTGTAAGCTTTAATGATAAGTGTGCGGTTGGCATTGAACCTATTGAAGCCAATATTCAGAAGCACGTAAACAACTCATTGATGTTGGTAACAGCACTAAACACAAAGATTGGATACTACAAAGCTGCTGAAATTGCTCAGAAAGCGCACAAAGAAGGAACTACTTTAAAGGAAATGGCTGTCAAGCTTGGGTACCTTACTGCTGAGGAGTTTGATCTTTGGGTGGTGCCTTCGCAGATGGTTGGGGAATTAAAGTAGAGGATTATATTTCGTAAGGGGTATTTGTCAATTCTCGCGGCCCTCAAATTTTTTTAAGTTTAAATAGCAATGCCTGTTTATTCTTCAATGCAAAAATTTGAGAAATGCTCGAATCAACAAATACCCCTTACTATTTCACTACTCCTCTTAACTCTTGTGCGGGCTGAATATTAGAAATGTTCGAATTAGCATGTTTGCCCTCTTTAATTATATATCACTCATGTGTACGTATTCTCAAAATTTGAGAAATGCTCAAATCAGTGTTTGCCTTTTTCAATTACCTACTAAGTATCATTTTAGAAGAACTACACGATGAAAATGCAACTATAAAAATTTGTATAAGAGGAGTTGGCATATGCTGATTCGACAACCTATCACGCTCATTATTTGCATAGAATGAATTTGTCATAAGGGGAATACACGTATAAATTCGAACATTTCTCAAATTTTAGCATTAAAGTTTAATAATGCATAAAGAATCAAGATTACTAAAATTTGAGGGCCGAGAGAATTTATGCGTGTATTCCCCAATGCATATTAGTATCGAGAATTGGCAAATACTTTCTCCCTTTACTTAATTAAAACTTATGACTATAGCCAATGCGGAAAACCTGCGTTTCGTAATAGTCAGTGCTTGCCAATGTAAATCCATTGCCCCTTAGATCTTTTTTAATTCTTAGTGTATTAAACACATCTGTAGCATTGATGAAGAATTCAGACTTGCCATTCAATGAAGTTTTCTTCAGTCCCATGTCTACAGAGAAACGACTTTGAATTCTTCCTTGTGGAATTAAATCTGGAGCCAAATAAATAGCAGTGAGTTGAAAGTCGACTTTCTTAGGAAAATGAATGGTACTATTTACTTTGACGTTACCAGAAGTTATGGATTCTTTGGGGGAACTGTAGATGCTGGCAACAGGATATTTATTGATGACAGTAAAAGCATCTATCGTGGATTGATAAATATTGACGTTGCTATTGAAAGATACTGCTTTTGAAAAATCATGATTCCATATGAATTCAAATCCCGTGTTGGAACTATTTCCTGCATTTTGAAAAACTGTATAAATTAAAGTGCTGGGAGGCACCTGTGTTGCAATTCTGGTAATGGTTCCCGAAGTTTTCCTGTGATAAACCGATGTCAGGAAATAGCCTTTAGGCAAATTAGTTTTGTATCCCAGTTCAAATGAATTGGTGAACTGAGGGCTTAAAGCCGGGTTCCCTACTTTTATGATTTCGGCATCATCGTATTTAGGAAAGATTCTGATATCAACTTCATTGGGTCTATCTACTCTTCGGTTATAAAAAAAGGAGATTTTGGATTTGTCATTCAATTTATAGGCAACCCGCATATTAGGAAAGGGTTGGGTATAGTTATATCCATCGCTTTTATACGTATTGTGATTGGGATTCACTTTGTACTGCAGATCTACATATTCAATGCGCAATCCCAGTTCTGATTCCCACTGCTTAGATTCATAAATATAGGTGCCGTAGACTGCAGGAATAATTTCTGAATAAGTTGCTGCACCTCCGGCATTGGTATCTAATGGAGAATTGATGCCAGGTTTAAACTGCATATTAGTAGGGATATCTCTATATCTAACCTTAACACCAGCTTCTAGTCTTCCATGCTGTAAGGGCTTCACATAGTCGTAGTTGAAGTCTAGTATATGCTCATCCGATAATAGTTTGAAAGAATCTAAGCCTACAAAGCTTGGAAGCGTATTGACAAAATTGTATTTCTCATCTTCTCTGTGAAAAGTATAATTTATACCTAGGTTATAGAAATGTCCAGGCTCTTTATACTTGTGCTGAAAATTCACTGAACCCACAATGGTCGTTTTTAGCTCGTCTTCTAGAAATTGCCAGAGCCTATTTCTAACGCTATAGTCTTTATTGAAAAAAGGTTGATCGCCACGATCTATAATTTTCTCAATTCCGTATAAGCCAGAAATAGTGAGTTGATTATAATCGTTCAAGTTCCAGTCGAATCCAGCTTTATTAGTAAGAAAATGCGTGTTTCGATTTCTTTTGGTCTGTTGATGAATAATGGTTCCGTCTGCGAATGTTCTGGTTACAAATTCATTTTTATTTAGTGTCTCTGTATAAAGCCAATCCGACTGTACGAAAGCATTGATTTTATTCTTTCTATAATTCAAAGAAATGGAGGGATTGATTTTAGGGGTGGATTGGTATTGCGGACGAATCGAAGGCAGGTTTTCTTTCTTTTGCCATAATGCCCCCAAACCGCCTGCCAATCCTATTTTTCCGTTGAATCCTTCTTGCTTATTTTTCTTATAAATAATATTGATGATGCCCGCATTCCCATTGGCATCGTATTTGGCAGAAGGGTTATTGATAATTTCAATTCTGTCTATAGCAGATGCAGGTAAATTGTCAAGCCCAGATTGACTGCCAAATCCCGTTAATGCCGACTGTTTCCCATCAATCAATATGGCTACTTTGTCGCTTCCTCTTAATTCAATTTTTCCATCTTGGGTAGTAGTAATGCCAGGTAAGTTTTTTAAAACCTGTAAAACAGAACCCCCAGACTGACTGATATTGCTAGAAACACTATAAGATTTTTTATCAGCTTGTTCAATGGCTTTTTCTTTGGAACTGGCAACAGTAACTTCTTGTAAAGTAGATGCATTGGAATTTAATTCAATGATTCCAATATCAATAAAATTACTCAATGACCCCACCAATAAGGGTTTGGTTAACGTTAAAAAGCTTGCATGTACCACCTGAAGCAGGTAGTTGCCAGGCTTTACATTGGTTAGGGAAAAACGCCCCTCTTCATTGGAAATGGTGCCACTAACAAAGGAACTATCCTTCGCATTTTTAACAATCACATTGGCAAAAGCAATAGGATTCACTTCATTCAAAGCTTTTACCTTACCAGAAACCGTAACACTATTTACCTGGCTACTTGCGATAATACAAAGAGCTAGAAAAAATAGCGTGAAGATTAGTTTGTTATTGATGTAACGCATGTGATTGTTTCTAATAATGTCAAACTACTCACTTAGAATGAATTTGTATTAAAGGGAGAATAAACGCATGAATTCGAACATTTCTCAAACATATAATTTACTTAGAATGATTAAATAGGAGATAGTATGTGCTGATTCGAGCATTTCTCAAAAGTGTACTATTTTATTTATTATAGAGAATGAACAAGGGAATTCGAACATTTCTTACGGAGATTATCTACTCATAATAAATTTTGTATTAAAGGGGAATAAACGCATGAATTCGAGCATTTCTCAAATTTTAGTATTGAAGTTTTATTATGTATATAAATCAAGCTTACTAAAATTTGAGGGCCGAGAGAATTTATGCGTTTATTCCCCTATTAATTTAATTAATGTACTCTCTTCCCCCCAAGATAAGTCGCAGTAACTTTTGTTTTGAGTATATCCTGCTCCGCAACCGACATAAGGTCTTTATCAAGGATAATAAAGTCTGCTTTCTTTCCTGTTTCAAGGCTTCCCACTTCTTTATCTAAAAATCCAGCTTTAGCTGCCCAAATAGTCATGCCCTTGATGGTTTCTTCGCGGGTTAATGCATTCTCAATCTGAAATCCTTCAGCAGGATAACCAGCTGCATCCTTACGAACTACCGCAGCAAGAAAGGTTTTAAAAGTCGAAATATCTTCAACTGGGAAATCAGTTCCCAAAGGAATCCATCCATTCTGCTTTAGCAAATCCTTGAAAGCGTATGCTCCCTTCATTCTTTCCTTACCCAGTCTTGACTCTGCCCAGTACATATCAATAGTTCCATGAGTTGGCTGTACAGAAGGCACCACATTTACTTTACCGAATAAATTGAAATCTTCGGGTGCTACTATCTGAGCGTGTTCAATCCTCCAACGCTTATCATTACCCGGTTGTAAGTACTTGTTGTAAATATTCAGGATTTCTCTGTTGGCGCTGTCGCCAATAGCATGGGTACACATCTGAAAGTCAGTCTTGCTCAACACATTTGCCAATGAATCGTAATGGCTTTTATTGCGCAATAAAAATCCACCCCATCCTGGTTTATCCGAATAGTGTTTTAACAAACAAGCACCCCGGCTTCCGAGTGCTCCATCCGCATATACTTTAAATCCGTTCACAAACAATTTATCGGTCTTGTAAGGACCTTTCTTCAAATACACATTGTAATTATCCGCATTGTCCGACAGCATTACATACAGACGCATGTTCAATTGATTGCTCTTGTGAAGACCATCCAACAAATCAACATCCTGATGACTTAAACCGCAATCGGTAATGGTAGTTAACCCTTGAGCAAAGCAGTTCTTCTCTGCTGTTTTCAACCAGTTTGCCCATTCTTCTTTGGTAGGTGCAGGTATTTTGGCATACACGGCAGCATCGCCATTGTCAATCATCACACCCGTTAACTTACCATTGATAGTTTCAATTTCTCCTCCTACGACTTTGTCCCCTGGCTTAACACCTGCCAATTCCAGTGCGGCTGCATTGGCAATAGATGCATGTCCATCTACTCGTTGTATTACCACAGGGGTTTTCGGAAAATATTTATTCAACAACTCATTCGTTGGAAATTTCTTACCTGGCCATTTATTTTGATCCCATCCTCTGCCTTGAATAAATTTAATTTCAGGATGCGCCTTAGCAAATGCCACAATACGATCAACAGTCTCTTCCCAGGTACTCGTGTTGTATAATTCAACTTGAAATAAAGAAGAAGCATAGCCTAAAAAATGCGCATGTGCATCTATAAATCCAGGATAAACGGCTGCACCTTTTGCATCTACCACGCTATCTGCTTGGTACTTCCCTGTAATAATATCATTGGTTCCTGTTGCTACTATTTTTCCATCTTTAATGGCCATGGCTTCCACCACAGTGAAAGCAGAATCCACCGTATAAATTTTAGCATGGTGTACAATGGTATCTACTTTATTACTTGAACAAGCAACTAAAGCTGCTGACATAAAGAAGAAAATAATTTTTCTCATATGATAATTTTAAAATTGATCAATTTGATTCCAGGGAAGTATATGCTGATTGGCATTTATTTCATCGGCTTTCTCTCCGCCGTAAATTAATAAAGTATTGGCACCTGAATTGTATTTGTTCCAGTGATTTAGCCCTTTTAACATAGTTGAATCATACTTTTTGGCAGATTTAATTTCAACAGCAAATAATTCATCGTTTTTAGTAACTAGTAAATCAACTTCATTCCCTGCGCTATCTCTGTAAAAATACATAGGCTGTTTATCTCCTCTATTGAGACGATTCTTTTGAATTTCAGAGATGATCCAATTTTCAAAAATGGCCCCATAATGCGGGTGCTTTTTTAGCTGAGTTTTATTTTGCAATCCTAATAGATAACAAAGTAACCCAGTATCATGAAAATACAATTTGGGACTTTTAATCAACCGCTTATTCGCATTATTAAACCATGGTTGTAATTGATAAATAAGATAACTGCTTTCTAATAGTCCCAACCAAGATTGAATGGTTTTTGTATCTACACCTGTAGTTTTTGCTAAGGATTCTCTATTCAATAATTGACCTGCATAATTTGCGCAGGAAAATACAAAGCGATTAAACGCAGCTAAATCATTGATATTTTTTAATAAACGTATGTCACGCTGTACATAGGTTTGCACATAACTTTCTAGCCAAATGGAAGGCTCCAGCTGTTCTTGCCAGGTTTCAGGATAACCACCCTTTAACATAAGCTCATCGGATGAATCATAAGGCAAGCCAGCTGTGGATATTTCCTCAAAACTCAAGGGCAATAAGGATAGATAGCCAGCCCTTCCTGCTAATGATTGAGATACTTGTTCCTGTAATAAAAAGTTATTAGAGCCAGTTAATATAAACTGACTACGTTGGGTATTTCTATCTAATATTTCTTGTAAGTATCGAAATATTAGTGGCACCCTCTGTACCTCATCAAATATGGCTCCCTTGTTATACTTTTTTAAAAAACCAGAGGGATCTTCAAGAAAAGCTGACTGTGTTGCGGGTGTCTCGAAGTTAACATAGGGCTTATCTTTGAACAGCATTTTGCTCAAAGTAGTTTTACCACTTTGTCTAGGACCAGTTATACATAACGCTCTGAATTGCGACAACTTAAACACTGCCTGATCCCAAATCTCCCTTTTAATCAGTTTTGCCATATTGCCCTGTTTTAAAAAAGGAATACAGATTCCAGATTTACAAGAATATGTAAAAATGGAATTAGACTCCAGAATTGCAAAAATATGTAAAAATGGAATCCAATTCCATATTTACAAAAAATTGCAAAAATGGAATCAGACGAGGTATTTAGAAAATCTGAGTCTTATCGCTTACATCTGCATTGGTCACAATGGTATTGTGTTGTGCTTCTTCATGTTTATTGAAGAATGTATTCTGGAAAATCAATATAGCAATCACCCCAACTGAAATTGCCATATCTGCCACATTGAATACAGGTCTGAAGAATTCAAACTCTTCCCCTCCTACAATCGGTATCCAGCTTGGATAATGTGAATTAGTAATAATGGGGAAATACAACATGTCCACTACTTTCCCATGAAATAATCCGGCATAGCCACCGCCAGCAGGGAATAGGGTTGCTATGTTTTGTGTAAATGGATTACTGGCTTCAAATATCAACCCGTAAAATAAGCTGTCGATCAAATTGCCTAATGCACCTGCATAAATCAGCGCAGCACAAATAAGAAAACCCTTGTGTTGTTTTTGGCGGATAAAATTCCGAATAAGAAAACTACCCCAGATTACTGCTACCAATCGGAACAAAGTCAGTGCTATTTTACCAAACTCTCCCCCGAATTTCCAGCCCCATGCCATGCCTTCATTCTCTACAAAATGCAGGCGAAACCAGGTACCTAGCACATTGTGTTCTTCCCCGGTGTAGTAGTTCAGTTTAATATAAAACTTAGATCCCTGATCAATCAGCAGGATAGCTAGTATAAGAAGTATGATCTGTTTTGCTTTCACGGTTCAATTTTATCGTAAAAACAAAGATAAGGTTCAGATCCCAATCTTGGAGGTATCCTTCTTCGTTGTATCTTCCACAATCTGCACCGGAGTTGCCGTTACCGTAAAGACTTCACTGATTTTTTGCATGTCACCGCAATTGGTATCGGCGCGCTTTAATGAAAGGGAATATCTACCGGCTGGAATATTATCAAACAAACCAGTTGTATTGCTATATACCTGATTCGTAGTAAGATTGGTCAGGATATATTGCAAGGGTAAGCTATTGTTTACCGCTGCAAAATGAAGCACTCCGTTTTTAGATTCTTCATTGGTGGCAGGTACATTCCTAGTCACTTTTACGTCTACCTCTAATACTGATTCTTCTACACGTAGCTTTCTTTCTACCGGCTTACATACATCACTGTTGTTAGAGTAAACCATAACGGTATACTCTCCGGCAGGCAGATTATTGAACATCCAGGTTGGCATATTCGTAAACTCCGTTTTAACAATTTCCTTTCTGGTTTCTGTCTTTATTAATACGTAACGGAATGGACCAACACCCTGTGTAATATTTACTGTAAAAGATCCGTTCGGTGTTTCTGTACAAGTACTTTTTACAAGATTGGTTACATTAATTTTAGCGGCAACCGGTTCTGTAATAGTTGCCGTAAACTCAATTTTATTGTTGCAGGAATCAAGCACCTGTATCGTATATTTTCCTGCAGGCAAACCGGTAAAATTGACTTCGCGGTTCTTGATAACCAAACTGCCAGCCTGTGGAAGAATATTGGCTCTCAGCGCTGCTGGATTACCACCGCCAACTGTTACCATCACAAATCCATCTGATAAGCCATTACAGGATACAGGATTAATTTTTTTAGCACCTTCAATCAAGGTGGGGTGTTCATTTACTACAACAGGATAGCTTACACTGCATGCTCCCTGATTCTCATCATCATTGGTTAATGCAAGTTGATATTGTCCTTTGGCTATTCCTGTAAACTGTGCATTACCATCGGTTGATTTTACAGTTTTATCTGTTGGCTTTAATTGGAGTGCATATTTTTCTGTGAAACCCTTAATATTTTTTATAGATACTACGCCTTCAGAAACATCTTTACAGGTATTGGCTACTGTTATATCGCTTAGCTGTAAAGAAGGTGCTGCGGGCATGAAAACAAAACTGTTCTCTGCTGCCATACCCAATTCAGATTGAACCATCAATGAAACCCTAACCTGTATTTTTTGATTGGATACAGGTTGTGCCTTTAATACATCAGCCATAGATACCTGCAATTCAGGAGCAGCTGTAGTCGTAAGTAAATTCCAGGAAGTTGAACCCTCCAGCTGGTATTCCCATTTGTATAATACATCTTCCTTATTAGGCAAAAGAGAAGCACCCGTAGTTAGTTTCACTTTGGTATTGCTACAGTATTTTCCTGTTGGATTATCCAAAACAATTGGGTCTGCAGCAGGTAAAGAATATTTTATTTTGTATTCAATGGAGAAATTACCTCCAGAAGTATTTACCGACATTTTATTGGAGGCAACACCTGGCTTGATGGTCTTTAAATCAATTACCCATTCGCCAAACTCATGCATTTTATCTTTATTGAATAAGCCAGATCCATCAAAGTCGCAGTCGCCTTTCTTTTTGTTTTTCTCAAAAGCTTCCATTTTAAGACCGATGGCTGCACCATTGCTTAGATCCCATTCAATAGGCAACAATGGATAATCTACCATTGCATCCATTTGTTTAAAATCTACTAAGTGTAAACAATTAAACCCCTCCGAATCTTTTGGGTTTAGTAAAGTATTACTTTGTTTATTGAAGAATTTAATTCTCGGATCAGTACCACTCTTATTTGAATACTTCAAATGGACATCCGTTACCTGAATACTTACCTGAATTTTCTTTTGGGCACTTGCTTGCTGGTGTATAATAACCAAACATAAAACAAGCGATAAAAGCTTGATCATCTTCATGACGTTTCATTTCTTTCTGGCTTCGGGGGGATGGCCAATTATTTACGTAATCTCAATCCAACATATAGCATGTACATGCCTGGTCTACTTGTAGTTTGAGGTATTTCACTAATATTAGAAATACCAAAATTATAGCGGACACCTGCCATTAAACGCAATGGCAAATTCATTTCAGCACCTACAACACCCATTAATTCTGTGGTTTTGTAAGCTGCTTTTACATCCTGTTCCAAATTACCTGTTTTGGATTTAGCAGTAATCAGGAAACCCAACTGAGGACCTGCATACGCTTTTAAAAAGCCAATTTTTGTCTGAAGCATTAAAGCTGGTGCTGCCACATAAGACAAGTTTGTTTCATTAGGCACACCTGGTTGTGTACTTGTATAAGTGCCCCCTTTAGAATAAAATCCCAATTCGGTTCTCAGTGTAATAAAATGACCAATCAATCTGGAGTTTAGAAAAAAGGATCCACCAATATTACTCTTGGCTTCTTCCGAAACATTTATGTTAGTAATTTGATTGTAATCTAGATTAGAACGCTGTAATCCAACTATAAAGCCTATTTCCTTTCTTTTTTTGTCTTGTGCCAGAAGGCTGAAGGTTGAAATAGCCAAAATAGCAGTGGTGAATAAAAGTTTTAGTTTCATATTAGTTTGTTATGTGCTAAAATTATAAAATTTGGTTAACTTTTCCTTAAAAATCGATAAGTTTACTGTTTTATACCTATAACTAGGTAGTCGAAAACCATCCGTTTACTGAACTTTACAGCCCCCGATTTAAGTTCCACGATAAATTACGTCATGAACAAGGTTTATTGGCTGTTAATCATAGCTTTCATTGCGGTTTCGAATGCTGCTGCGCAGTCTGCCACCGAATTATTAAAAGTGGCTAGTAACAAAGTTTTGTTCAAAAACTTTAAAGAAGCTATCCCGACTCTCAACAAACTGATAGCCTCAGAAAAAAACAATGAACTACTTTCCCGTGCTTACTTTTTAAGAGGTAAAGCGCAAGCGGGATTAAAACTGCCGAAAGAAGCCATTGCCGATTTTGACAAGTCCATTCTTTTACTGCCGGATAATGTAGAAGCCATTAATCAAAAGGGCTGGGTACTGCTGCAGCAGGAGAAAACAGAAGAAGCCCTGCTGGAATTTAACAAAGCCGTCGAAAAAAACATAACATTTGCCGATGCCTATATGAACCGAAGCAAAGCGCTGTTGAAATTGAATAAGTTGAATGAGGCATTGGAAGACATTAAAAAAGTGGTGAAGGCATCTCCTGATCAGGTTGAACCCTTGTTAGTAAGCGCTACTATTAAAAAAGCATTACTGGATATGAATGGTGCTTTACAAGACTGTAACAAAGCCATCGACATAGATGAGAACGAAACAGAAGCTTATCAAATTCGTGCAGAGATAAGACAGGCATTGGGAAATTTTGGTGCCGCAGTGTTAGATTTAAATTTGGCAATTGAAATTGATGATAGCAACGAGCTACTGTATTTTCAACTGGCCAATACCTATTTTAGTGCAGGGGATTTTAAAACAGCTATCAGGTTCTACAATAAAGCCATAACATTTAATCCTAAAGAAGCTCCTTTCTTTTTACAAAGAGCTCAGGCGAAACAAAAAATCAACGATAAATCGGGGGCTTGCAGCGATTTTTCTCAGGCTGAAAAATTAGGGAGTTTGCAAGCTACGCTGTTGAAGAAACAATTTTGCAAATAGCATAATTGCTCATTAATTAGTCATGAAATATTAGTCGCTATTCTTCTATATAAACGCGCTTCACGCGTAAGCTAATGCCTGTCATGATTTCATAGGCAATGGTACCCGCTGCCTCCGCTACTTCCTGAATAGAAATATGCTTTCCAAAAATCTCTACCGGATCTCCTGCTTTTACACCTGGTATATCGGTTACATCAATCATACACATATCCATACAAATTTTTCCAACAGTAGGGGCAATGCTGCCTCGCACAAACATTTTTCCATTACCGTTTCCCATTCTTCTGGAATAGCCATCGGCATATCCAATTCGGACAGTAGCAATTATACTATCCCTGGTTAATACTCCAGAACGATTGTAGCTAACCGTATCACCTGCTTTAAGCTGTCTCACCTGAGCCACTGTTGTTTTTAATGTTGCTACTGTTTGTAATGAAAGTTCCCTGTCATTTATATTGTCTGCACCATACAAGCCTATACCCAGTCTTACCATATTGAACTGCCAGTTGGGATTTCTCCGAATGGCTGCTGTATTGGCAATATGTTTGATAACTGGATATCCTAATGCAGTTTCAATCTGATTACTTGTCTGCGTAAACAAGTCTACCTGATGCTGTGTAAATGCATCTTCGTTTTTGTCTTCGCTTGCTGCCAGATGACTCAATACTGATTTAACGCGCAATAATTTTTGATGCTGCAACCAATGACAAAGCTGATTAATTTCTTTTACATCAAATCCTAGCCGATTCATTCCCGTATTTATTTTGAGATGGATAGGATATTGCGGTAAACCCTGCTGTGCTATATATTGATGAAAAGCTTCTAAAATAGGAAATGAAAACAATTCCGGCTCCAGTGAATGGTTTACCATAGCGTCAAAGGAATATTCATCGGCACTCATCACCATGATGGGCAAATGAATCCCAGCTTTTCTAAGTGTTACTCCTTCGTCTGCATAGGCAACCGATAAATAATCTACCTGTTGCTGCTGCAATCTTCTGGCTACTTCTCCTGCCCCGCTTCCATAACCAAAAGCTTTTACCATGGCCATCATTTTGGTCTGTGGTTGTAACAGCGACTGATATTCTTTTAAGTTGTGCACCATGGCTGTCAAATTGATTTCCATGATAGTCTGATGCACTTGTTGTTCCAGCCAATGCGCAACTTGCTCAAATGCAAATTTTCGTGCTCCCTTCAATAAAATATATTGCTGCTGGAAATGAGATTCATTCAAAGCTTCCAGGAGGTTACTGGTTTGTTCAAAGCAATACACTTTGAAGGGGAATGTATGCTCAGTTGAAATGGCATTGTTTTGAACAGTTTGCTGAGTGCTGCGCGCAGTAAACTGAGCTCCCTGAAAATAACTGCACATCTGTGGACCTACCGCATACAATTCTTTCACACCCGCATGAGATAATTGTTGTGCAATATGAGCGTACAATTGTTCCATCGGTTCACCTGATTCTACAATATCAGAAAGGATGGCAACAATGGGTTGATTCCCTGCTTGTTCTTTTAAGAACTGTAATGCCAAAGACAAGGATACTTTGTCGTTGCTGTAACTATCGTTCAATACATAACTCTGATTGATGGCCCGCTTCAACTGCATCCGCATTTCTACTGGCTGCAATTGTTTTATTCTTTGTTGAATTACAGCAAACGAATAGCCTAATTGCAATAGCACCAAAACACAGGTCATCGCATTTTGTACCGAGACTTCATCTGTGAAAGGGAGTGTTAATGCAAAGTTTTCTTGTAAACTATACTGTAATTGCAATTGCGTTTCAGTTTGCCTTTTCTCTTGTTTTACCACAAGCAACTGCGGAATGGTACGACCATTTACTTCCGACAGCTTTGATCCCCATGCAACTACTCCTTTGTGATGCATAAAAGAAACTGGCATATGATCGGCTGAAGTAACTATCAAAGGAGTATGTTGAAACAAGATTGCTTTTTCTTCTAGCTTCTGATGCTGATTTTCAAAGCCCTGGTTATGCGCTTCTCCTAAATTGGTGAACACCCCCATAGTAGGCTGCACTATATTCGATAGGGCTTGCATTTCTCCTTTTGCAGAAATACCTACTTCAAAAATAGCCAAGGTATGCTGTGCTTGCATTTGCCATACACTTAAGGGCACACCAATTTGCGAATTATAACTCCGTGGACTTCTTACAATATTATAATCGGCTTGTAACAATTGGTACAGCCATTCTTTTATAATGGTCTTGCCATTGCTTCCCGTGATACCAATTACTGGAATAGAGAATTGCTTTCGATGGTATGCTGCCAATTGTTGTAGTGCTGTTACTACATTCGTAACCTGAACAAATACGGCATCAGGAAATAAAGCAGCATCAATGGACTCCTCCACTATAAAGATGCGCACACCCTGCTGGTATGTTTCGGGAATAAAACTAATTCCTGAACGGCGTGGCCCTTTGATGGCAAAGAAAATACTCTTTGCAGGATCAATGATATTTCTGCTATCGGTTACCAGGTATTCTATCGGCAAGCTTATATACCAATTTGCACCATACGATGCAAAAGATTGTCCGTTTCTATTGGGCAATACTTGTACAATCTCCGGCGAAGATTGCTCCAAAATAGAAATAATATCAGCTAGGCTGTAAGACATGCATTTATTTTACAGAATCGTCTACAAAATCTTGGGGAGTTCCCTTTTTTTCCAAAACAATAGAATATAAAATAGAACCTGAAATGCACAATACAATTACACCCAAAGACAATGCTACCTGACTGGTTTTGCTCATCCACATGCTGAGATAATGTTCCCCTAACATTTTGATACCAATGAATACCAATACAATGGCAATACCCTGTTGCAAATAATCAAACTTAGATACCGCCCCTCTTAATAAGAAGAACAAAGAACGTAATCCTAATACGGCAAAAATATTGGAGGTGTAAATAATCAGCGGATCCTTCGAAATACCCATCACTGCTGGAATAGAATCGAGTGCAAACACTAAATCAATGGCAGCTAGTAAAACAACTACTACAAATAAAGTAGTGTAGGCAGGCTTTCCATTTTCGCGAATCATGTACTTTCCACCTCCATCGTGATTAACCAAGGGCAAGAATGATTTTAAGAACTTATAAATTTTTGAAGATTGAGGATCAAACTGTTCTTCTTCATTCGCTTTGAACATATGATAGCCTGTATAAATTAGGAAGGCACCGAATATATACAGTACCCAAGAAAATTTTGCCACTAATGCTACCCCTAGTGTGATGAAAATAACACGGAAAATAATCGCCATTAAAATTCCCAATAACAGAACCCTTGAGTAATACGCTTCTTTAACCCCAAAAGAATTAAAGATGAGTATGAATACGAAAATATTATCGATACTTAAACTCCACTCCATTAAGTAGGCACTCAAAAACTCAAAAGGCAACTGATGTCTACTAATATCACCTGTTGCATCTGAACTCTCCAATGCAAGGGCTGGACCTTCAATCCACAAGAAAATGAAAAATGCTACTGCCAGGCCTACCCAAAACATTGTTTGGTTTAATGCCTGACGGATAGAGATGCTTTTATTTTTCTTACTCAATAATCCAAGGTCAAATGCTAGGGCTATTGTTAATACAATACCGAATACCAGGTAAACAATTTGATGTGCGCTCATGATGCGTTTTAATTAAATGCTATATTGCTTTTTTCTCCACCACTGGAAAATAAAGCCTGTTAGCAGAATTACAATGACGGGTAAAAGTACGTTAATCCCCTGCCATAAAGTCTTTTGCTCCTGCAATTTTTGTTTATTCAGGAGTCGCAATACAACGGTTTTATTTCTGCTTTCAAAAAGAGAATTATCAGAAGAAAGATAATCTACACTGTTTAAAAAGAATGCTTTATTCGCAAATCGATAATTTTCCATTTGTATCATTCCCATGGGCAATGGACCGGTGGTCTGGCTAACTTCGTTGGTTACCATATCGCCATCTGCCACCACAATCTGCTTTCCGGCCTTAGCGGCCTTTGCTAAAAAAGGTTTTCCCGTGAATCTCTTTACAGAATCTATTACTGTTTTCGGCAACCGATTACTGAACAAAGAATTGAATTTACCTTCTAATAAAACAGCTACGGGTATATAACTTTTGGAAAAATTATACAGGTCTTCTTCTGACTGCACACTGTTTAATGAAACCAATGCAGGAGAGGGAAGGATACGGCTACTTGAATCGGTAGATAGCAAAATAGTTTTCTGTATACCCTTTGCCATCACGGTATCTATACTCGATGGAAAAATGGGCAATACCCTGTCTAAATTGGCAGAGATGGGATTAGGGGTTCTGGAAGATAGCAACGGATAATAAGGCCAGGGCATGCGCTGCATGCGGATACTTCCATCTGGATTGCGACCCACCACCAAGGGTATCTTAGAACAATTTAAATCTTGTACTAAGTCTCCATTAATTCTTACCCCATACTTGAACAACAATTCATCAATACCCAGTCCTCTATCGAAGGCAGTATATTGACCCTCTGTTCTTTTTAAACTATCCAACTCTGCATGCAGTTTATCAATAAACCAGATAATATTGCCTCCGTTCATTACATACTGATCTAGCTTCAGCAAATCTTCGTCTGTAAATATTTCCTTAGGCTTTACAATCAGCAGTGTCTTTATAATGGAAGCATCGGGATAGCCCTGCTTTAAATTGAATATGCCCAATCGGTATTCGTTGCGTAAGCTTTCTCCTAAATCATTTACTGTTAAATCGGTGGGCTCTCCATTGCCAACCACATATGCGATGGTAGGTACATTAAGCCTGGTCATTTTATCAATGGCCGTGGCAAACTTATTTTCTAACAAAGCTTCTGCTGCATTGCGGGTAGCTTCCATATCTTCCTGCGGTTCTTCTGCAATTACATTGAACTGCTTGTATATTTTTCTGCTGCTTCTTAAGTCTACCGGTATAGGTGCCTGACCTTTTCTAAAATAAACCAATGCCGAGGGCAATACCCATTGGTTGTTTACCTGCTCAAATACAACACCCATTTTTTGCAGACTATCGTAGCGCATGGCTTTGGCAGTATCGTCTGCAAGTCCTTCTACAGGATCAATAAATGTTACTTTAATCTGGTTGTTCGCATAACTATTAAAAGACGCCAGCATATCTGCTGTTGCCAGACTTAACTTCTTGTAATCCGCAGGTAGTTCGCCGGTCAGGTATACTTCTACTTTTACGGTTGAGTCAATTTTTTCAAGCATGCGAATGGTAGACGGACTTAAAGTGAATCGTTTGTCTTCCGTTAAATCCAATCGTTGTGTTAGAGTAGATCCTGCCAATGAAATAACAATGATAGAAAGCATTGCAATTCCTATTTGCTTCTTGGTACTCCCCGATTGTAATAATTGTATTTGCGTGAGGTATAGGAAAAATACAATCAGCCCAATGAAATAAGTTATGTCAGACACTGCAATTACTCCCCTGCTTATATTGGCCGCATGCATTTGGATACCCAAGAGTTCTATGTAATAATCTACCCCTCCACTAAACACAGGCAATTGTGCAATAGAACTAAATCCGGCAAATAAAACAAACCCAACAATTGCTCCTAACCCAAATGCTGCTATGGTATTGGTAGTGACACTGCTGGAGTAAATACCGATGGCGGCATACACTGCGGCCAATAAGAACAAACTGATATAACTCCCGATGGTTGCGCCAATATCAATCCCACCGGTAATACTTAATGCCTGCATGGAGATGGCATAAATTACTGTTGGAAACAATGCCACAGCAATGATTAATAAGGTTCCCAAATATTTTCCGGCAATAATTTGTCTTAGCGATAAAGGAAGGGTTTGTAAAATTTCAAAAGTACCTGTGCGCATTTCATCGGATATACTGCGCATGGTAATGGCTGGTATTAAAAACAACAAGAGCCAGGGCATTAACTGGAAAAAAGGCGCTAAGCTGGCATAGCCAAAATTGAGTAGACTGGTTTCCGGAAATACAAAAAACAATAAACCGGTTACACCCAGAAAAACACCGAGTACCAGGTATCCGGTTAAAGAAGCAAAGAATTGTTGCCACTCTTTTTTACAGATCTTCCACATAGCCCAAATCTAAAGTTTTTGTACGCAAAAACCCCGACGAATCGGGGTTTTACTATTGATTGCTATTAATTTAACAAAGTCCATTGCAGGATGATAATCCAAGGTTGCCGAAAGTTTTTCGCAGACCTAAACCGCGAAGCTTTCACCGCATCCGCAACTTCTGCTGGCGTTGGGGTTATTAAAATAAAACCCTTTGCCATTTAATCCATCAGAGAAATCAAGCTCGGTATTTACTAGGTAAAGGAAGCTTTTTAAATCGGTAACGACTTTTACACCGTTGTCTTCAAAAACCTGATCCATGGGTTTGATTTCATTGTCAAAATCCAGCTTATAGCTTAATCCAGAACAACCACCGCCCACAACACCTACTCTTAAAAAATAGCTTGGGTCGCCGGCAACACCTGCTTCGTCCATCAGTTGTTTTACTTTGGCCTTGGCTTTGTCGCTTACGTAAATACTATTTTCTGCAGCTATTTCACTCATATTTGTTCATTTACTTTTTCAGCGATTTACTTATCGAGTACGCTCGTTTTTGCAAATGCTTGTCTTAGTGAATTCTTTCTTCGAACACCAGTTCTTCCAAACCATTTTTCTTTCTGTAATCGTTGATGGCGCTTTTAATTGCGTCTTCAGCCAATACAGAGCAATGGATTTTTACCGGAGGAAGATTCAATTCTTCTACCAATTCCATGTTGTCAATTGCTACTGCCTGATCCAAAGTTTTACCTTTTAACCACTCAGTTGCCAATGAAGAAGATGCAATGGCAGAGCCACATCCAAAAGTTTTGAATTTAGCATCGGTGATAACGCCTGTTGCATCGTCTACTTCAATTTGTAAACGCATTACGTCTCCACATTCCGGAGCACCTACTAAACCAGTACCTACATTGGTTTTAGACTTATCTAAAGTACCAACGTTCTTAGGGTTATTGTAGTGGTCAATTACTTTTTCTGAGTATGCCATGATATTTTTATTTTAATTTTTCTAAAGTATTTTATTTACATCAAGACCTGCCAATGAAGGATTAATCCGATTTTTTTAGTGGTGTGCCCATTCTATTTTATCCATATCTACGCCTTCTTTAAACATTTCCCATAATGGGCTCATATCTCTTAGCTTCAATACGGTATCGCTTACAGCTTTAATAGTATAGTCAATTTGCTCTTCAGTGGTAAATCTACCTAAACCAAAACGCAATGAACTATGTGCCAGGTCGTCTCCTAAACCCAACGCTTTCAATACATAGCTGGGTTCTAAAGAAGCAGAAGTACAGGCAGAACCAGAAGACAATGCGATGTTCTTGTTAAAGCCCATCAACAAACCTTCTCCTTCTACATATTTAAATGAAATATTCGCAACATGTGGCAAACGGTGTTCTCTGTTTCCGTTTACATATGCTTCTTCCAGACTCATTAATGCAGTCTCTAATTTATCGCGCAATTTGCTTAAGCGTGCTGCATCATCCGCCATTTCCAGACGAGCCAATTCACATGCTTTACCAAATCCTACAATACCAGGAACATTCAAGGTACCACTTCTCATTCCGCGCTCGTGGCCACCGCCATCCATCTGGGCAGTTACTTTAACACGTGGATTTTTACGACGTACATACAAGGCACCAATACCTTTTGGACCGTACATTTTGTGTGCGGTAAATGCCATGATATCAATACCATCTTTGTTTACATCTACTGGAATTTTACCTACAGCCTGAACTGCATCTGAGAAGAACAATACTCCGTGCTTCTTGGCAATGGCAGAAATTTCCTTTACCGGCTGAATTACACCAATTTCATTGTTGGCATACATGATTGCAATTAAAATGGTAGTAGGCTTAATGGCCGCTTCCAATTGCTGTAAATCAATCAAACCATCAGGTTGAACTTCTAAATAGGTAACATCTGCACCCGCTCTTTCCAGGTGTTTGCAGGTATCTAAAACTGCTTTGTGTTCTGTAGTTACAGTGATGATATGATTGCCTTTTGAAGCATACATTTCATATACTCCTTTAATAGCCAAGTTGTCTCCTTCTGTTGCACCAGAAGTGAAAATGATTTCTTTGGGATCAGCACCGACTAATTTAGCTACTTGCTCACGAGCATAGTCTACTGCTTCTTCTGCCTCCCATCCAAAAGGGTGGTTACGGCTGGCAGCATTACCAAAATGCTCAGTAAAATAAGGGATCATGGCTTCCAAAACTCTTGGATCCATGGGTGTAGTGGCGTTATTGTCTAAGTAAACAGGTAACTTCAACATAAATGATTGCTTGTTTTTGCTTATAACGCAAAAGTATAACAATAGGTTCTATAATTTTGGCGGAGGACTTACACGGGAGTTGTTTTTCCTCAATTCGTAACCACAGATATAAAAAATTCATCATGAATAAAATAGAACATATTGGAATCGCGGTAAATGACCTCTCTGTAAGTATCCCTTTATTTGAAAAATTGCTCAATTCCCCCTGCTATAAAACCGAAGAAGTGACTTCTGAAAAGGTAATGACCGCCTTTTTTAAAACTGGAGAATCTAAAATTGAACTGGTAGCATCTACCGATCCAGATGGTGTAATTGCCAAATACATTAGCAAAAAAGGGGAAGGTATGCACCATATTGCCTTTGACGTAACCGATATTAATGCCGAAATGAAGCGGCTGGTGGCCGAAGGGTTTACCCTTTTAAATGAAACACCCAAAAAAGGAGCTGACAATAAGTTGGTTTGCTTTTTACACCCCAAAGGCACCAATGGGGTATTGATTGAATTATGTCAGGAGATTCATCATCCGGATGCGCATGTTTTGTAATGCGGACGCGTTAAAGACTTAAGCGAACCTACCGTATTTGTGCGCACCTGCTATAATCCTAGCTTTTCAATGGCCACTTGCGCGGCTATTTGACTGGCGTCTTTTTTGTTACCGGCTTTTCCCTGAGCAAAGATTTCACCATCAAGTACCGCATTCATGGTGAATACACGGCGACTACCCTCTAATTTTTCATCTGCCATTTCAAAAGTGATGGTCTTACCATTTTTATTGGCCCATCCAATCAATTTGTTTTTCAAATTGATGTCAATGAGTTCCAGGTCTTCCATGAACAAATGCGGAATCACAATCTGCTTTAGAATCCAGTTCTGTGTTTTAGGATAGCCTTTGTCTAAGTATACAGCTCCTATTAATGCTTCCAGGGTATTACCAAAAATCTGGCTCCCTTTCAGGGCATTATCAAACTTATTGTAGAAAGTCAATTTGCGTAAACCCATTTTCAGGGCAATATCATTTAGCTGCTGACGGTTCACCATTTTGGAACGCATTTCCGTCAGAAATCCTTCGCCTTTATATGGATATAATTTAAAAAGGTAATCGGCTACAACCGCACTCAGTACTGCATCTCCCAGAAATTCCAGGCGCTCGTTGTTTTCGTCGGGCGTTTCCTTTACCGAGCGATGGCTAAGGGCACTTCGATACAACTGCAAATTACCCGGCTTAATACCAAGCATATTGCTGAGTTGTTCTTCGAATTCCGAAGAAGACTTGGGTTTAAATAGCTTTATTAAAAATTGCACTTGTTATGCTACGAATTTTTTCACGATTACACAGGCATTGTGTCCGCCAAATCCGAAGGTATTACTCAATGCTGCGCGCACAATTTTTTGTTGCGGCTTATTGAAAGTAAAATTCAATTTCGGATCCAGTTCAGGATCATCTGTGAAGTGATTAATTGTAGGGGGCACAATATCATGAATCACACTCTGAATGCATGCGATAGCTTCTATTACACCGGCAGCACCAAGGCAATGTCCGGTCATAGATTTTGTTGCGCTAATATTTAAATTATACGCATGGCTGCCAAACACTTCAGTAATCGCTTTCACTTCTGCACCATCTCCTAAAGGAGTAGAAGTACCATGTGTATTGATATAATCAATTTCATCGGGCTGCATCCCTGCATCTTTTAATGCAGCAGCCATTACATTACGTGCACCCAATCCTTCCGGATGCGGGGCTGTTAAATGATAAGCATCTGCAGTGGCGCCGCCACCTGCAATTTCACAATAGATTTTTGCACCTCGCTTAACGGCGTGTTCGTATTCCTCCAATACCAAACAACCTGCTGCTTCTCCCATCACAAATCCATCTCTGTCTTTGTCATAAGGTCTGCTGGCTGTTGCCGGATCGTCGTTTCTTTCGCTCATGGCTTTCATGGAGTTGAATCCTCCAACGCCTGCTTCACTAATAACGGCTTCTGATCCACCGCTGATAATGATATCGGCCTTGCCTAAACGAATGGTATCCACCGCCGCAATAATGCCATTGGTGCTAGATGCACAGGCACTTACGACAGCAAAGTTGGGTCCGCGAAATCCATGTCGCATCGAAATTTGACCCGCTGCAATATCTAATATCATTTTAGGAATAAAGAAAGGATTGAATCTTGGCGTTCCGTCTCCGGCCGCAAAATTCATCATCTCTTCCTGGAAAGTTCGGAGACCTCCAATACCGCTGGCGAAAATCACCCCTACTCTATCTGCATCAATGTTTTCTGCAGATATTTTGGCGTCGGCCACTGCCATATCACTTGCATAAATAGCTAATTGTGCAAAGCGATCCAGCTTTCTGGCTTCTTTTTTCTCCATGAAACTGGTTGGGTCAAAGCCCTTGATTTCACAGGCAAAACGGGTTTTGAATTTACTTGCATCAAATAAAGTGATAGGTGCAGCACCGGAAATACCATTTAGTAACCCCTGCCAATAATCTTCCAGATTATTACCAATGGGAGTAATAGTACCAATACCTGTAACAACTACGCGCTTTAATTGCATACAACAAACCTGTTTATGTTATAATCCGCCTTCCAAATTTATCAGAAGGCGGATTAAAATTATTCCTAACTAAATAGATATCTTACTTAGCGTGCTCTTCTAAATAAGCAACAGCCTGACCTACAGTAGTGATGGTTTCAGCCTGCTCATCAGGAATAGAGATGTTGAATTCTTTTTCGAATTCCATAATTAATTCAACTGTGTCCAAAGAATCTGCACCTAGATCGTTGGTAAAAGAAGCTTCATTAGTTACTTCAGCTTCGTCTACACCCAATTTGTCTACGATGATTTTCTTTACTCTTGTTGCGATGTCTGACATTGTAAAAGTTTTTGTTTACTGCGGCAAAAATATACATTTTGAGATATAAGCAATATTTTAAACAACTTTTGTTTCCACAGACTGCCATATTAATGCGTATTTTCTGGATTTTAGACCGGTTTTATTCAGAAATCATGGTTATATTAGTGTTATGGCACTAAAAATGATTCAACATGGATCCGCGGAATACGAACAAATGGTAGCATTGAGGCGCCAATTGTTGCGTAAACCGCTTGGTCTAGATTTTAGTGCAGAAGAATTATCTGAAGAAAAGAATCATATACTGTTGGCCTATACCGATGAAGGTATTATGGAAGCCTGCTGCATGCTGGTAAAAGTTTCTCCCGACACTGTCCGTTTGCGTCAGCTGGCCGTATTGTCCGGATTGCAGGGTAAGGGCATTGGAAGAGCAATGGTTCAGTTTGCAGAAAACCTGGCCCGGGACAATCGTTTTGAGAAAATTATTATGCATGCCCGCAAAGACTCCATTCATTTTTTTGAAAAACTAGGCTATGATGTCATGAGCGAGCCATTTATTGAACTCACCATTCCCCATGTAATTATGGGTAAAGAACTTTCAGATTAGTTGGGGTATAAAAATTTACTTGGATAGAATTCCTCGCTTTAACGCGCCTCTAAGTTCGTGTCGGAATTCTTCGCCCATTCCTTCTTTGGGTACCATAAAAAAAGACTTGGCATTAAAATATAAGTGAAAGAAATGCGGGCTTTCAAAATAATGGGAGAACTCATTCCATTCCCAATGCTTGTATCCTTTTTCATTTTCCAGCGTAACGCCGCTGTCTTTAAATGCAATAGCAAAAGTATCTAGGAAAGTTTCTTTAGCCTGCTTATAAATAGAATTCGGCAGGATATACCAGAAACTGGCCATCATCATGATCCAGATAAAAGACCCCAATAAGAAGGGCTCGGGTCTTATTTTTTTACTGTAAAACAAAATGGCGGCAACAATAGCAAATACATTTACCAATACAACCAATACTTTCACTTCGGGTCTTTGTACAAAATGGTACCGAAGCCCTTGTATCACTTTTTTCTTCTCGTAGGTAAAAGCATGTTGCATTTTGCAAATTTAGCCAATTTTCACTGCGGATGTTTTTTTGCCTTCAATTCATTATTTTTAGAGACTAACATATTATCTATGCAATTGAGCAAGCCCAAACTCAGCTTCATGCAAATCATTAACATGAATGTGGGTTTCTTTGGAATACAATACAGCTTTGGCTTACAGCAGAGTGCTGTGAATCCAATCTATGATTTTTTAGGTGCCAAGCCCGATGAAATACCCTTGCTGAATTTGGCAGGTCCTATGACAGGTTTATTAATACAACCGATTATTGGCGTGTTGAGTGACCGTACCTGGCATCCCCGTTTCGGGAGAAGAAAACCTTATTTCTTTATTGGCGCTTTGTTCTGCAGTCTTTGTTTGTTTCTCTATCCATTCAGCTCAACCTTGTGGATGGCTGCAGGTTTGTTATGGGTGTTAGATGCGGCCAACAATACCGCCATGGAACCTTACCGTGCATTTATTGCAGATAAGTTGCCTAGCGATCAGCTGGCTACCGGATTTTTAACGCAGAGTTTTTTCACCGGTCTGGGCATTACCCTGGCCAATATTTCTCTTTTTCTTTTTCAGAAATATATTCCGGGTCAGCATGGTGCCATTCCTTACTGGGTATTTGGCTCTTTCTTTCTAGGATCTCTTTGTTCTATTAGTTCTGTGTTGTGGAGCATTTCTAAAACGCCGGAGATACCTCCTACTCCAGAAGAACTGTCCGCTCTTCGTGCACAGAAGAAAGGGTTGCTTCAACCCTTTATAGAAATTGGGGAAGCCATCATTCATATGCCCGCAGTGATGTGGAAACTAGCATTGGCATATCTGTTTCAATGGTATGCTTTGTTTTGTTATTGGCAAAATGCGTCTAAGAGTATTGCTCAGTCTGTTTGGAAAACCAGTCCAACAGAAAACAAAGCTTTGTATGAAGAAGCAGTGGGATGGGCAGGCTTAGTGAATGGATGGTACAATGTGGTAACTTTTTTATCTGCTTTTGCCTTGGTATGGATGGCTAAAAAATTCAGTCCTAAAAAAGTACATGTGGTTTGTTTATTGATGGCAGGCCTTGCACTATTGTGGTTTCCTCAAATTGAAAACAAGTATCTTTTGTTTGTTCCGATGGCAGGATTTGGCATTGCATGGGCTAGCATGATGGGCATACCTTACCTGATGGTGGTGAATGATATTCCTAAAGAAAAATACGGCGTATATATGGGAATCATCAATATGATGATTGTGATTCCGATGATATTACAAACTACTAGCTTTGGCTTCGTTATGGAACACCATTTAAATAACGACTCTGGCAAAGCCATTTCTTTTGCAGGTGTATTATTATTGCTAGCTTGTGCAGCCACTTTGCTTATTAAAGATGTTAAACCTGAAGGAGAACTGCAGGCGGTTTCTTCGGGGGGCCATTAAAAAATAATTGTATGAAAATTCTTTGTATTGGAGAAGCCTTAATTGATATGATCTGCACAGATAAAGGAATGCCTTTATCGGAGGGATCTAACTTCTTAAAAAAGACAGGGGGGGCTCCCACCAATGTTGCCGCTGCCATAGCTGCACTGGGTGGCAAAGTGGAACTCGCAGCCAAAGTAGGTAAAGACCCTTTTGGCTATCAGTTGATAGAAACCATGCGTTCTTTTGGAGTGGGTATTCAAGCGATGTTAGAAGACCCCAACCATTTTACCACATTTGCTTTTGTGTCGTTGATGAATAATGGCGAAAGAGATTTTGTTTTTAACAGAGGAGCCGATGCACAATTGTCCATTGACGATATAGATTCTATTAACTTGAACAATATTTCTATTATACATTTTGGATCGGCAACTGGTTTTTTACCAGGCCCTTTGCAGGCTGCTTATTTGCACCTGCTTCAGAAAGCGCTGCACCATAATATTTTCATCAGCTTCGATCCCAACTATCGTCATCTGTTATTCAAAAACAATACAGACTCTTTTGTTAGTCAGAGCTGGCATTTTTTACGCAACTGCAATTTTTTTAAAGTAAGTGACGAAGAAGCCATGTTGTTAACTAACACAGAAACCCTGGAAGCCGCAACAGCTATTTTATTAGACGAGACCAAGGGAGTATTTGCTATTACATTGGGGAAGGATGGGACTTTACTCGGCTACAATGGTCAACAACATATTATTCCTTCTATTCCAGTTAAACCCGTTGATACAACCGGAGCAGGTGATGCATTTGTAGGCGCTGTTTTATATCAGCTAAGTAAACTGGAACCTGCCACCTTCAATGACCTTTCATTGGAAATGTGGTCGCATATGGTCATCAATGCCAATAAAGCCGGCGCAAGAACTTGCGAGTACATGGGCGCTATGGAAGCTTTTAAACATTTGAATAATCAAATTTTTGACTAATTATGTTTCAATACGAATTGCATCAGAAAATAAAAACACTTTGCCTTACCCATTTACTGGACATAGCCGGCCCTGATCATGCATTTTATTTACGTATGATTGCCAATGCAAATACATTACAGGAACTATATTATTCTATTTACGGAAATACAAATGGTCAATCCATTGAAAATCCATTTGACAATTTATTAGCGCTTTTAATTGAAACTTATAAACAAAGAAAACCGGCATTCAAAAAAAGAGATGCACTAAAAGAACAACAGGGTGCCTGGTTTACCAGCAATCAGATTACCGGAATGAGTTTGTATGTAGACCGCTTTGCAGGCAATTTAAAAAGCATGCCTGAAAAACTTCCATACCTGCAAGAGCTGGGTGTTAATTTTTTACACCTGATGCCCTTGTTCGAAAGCCCTGAAGGAGAAAGCGATGGTGGCTACGCCGTTTCTGATTTCAGAAAAATTGATGAACGCTTCGGAACCTTGAATGAATTTAAAAGTTTGCAAGAAAAAATGCAAGCAGCAGGCATGTATCTGATGATTGATATTGTACTCAATCATACTTCTCATCATCATGAGTGGGCTAAAAAAGCCAAAGCGGGTGACAAAAAATATCAGGACTTTTTTTACATGTTCGACAACAGAGAAATTCCCGATCAGCTGGATGCTACCATGCCCGAAATTTTTCCGGAATCCTCACCGGGCAGTTTCAGTTTTGTGCCAGAATGCAACAAATGGGTAATGACTGTTTTTCATCATTACCAATGGGATCTGAATTATACCAATCCTGCTGTATTCAGTGCCATGTTGGAGAATATTTTCTTCTACGCCAATTTAGGTGTTGACATTTTACGCATTGATGCACCTGCATTTATTTGGAAGCAATTGGGTACTACTTGCCAGAACCTGCCTCAAGCACATACCCTTCTTCGTTTGATTAAACATTGTGTGCATATTGCTACACCAGGCATGGCATTGTTAGGAGAAGCCATTGTGGCACCCAAAGAAATCATGAAATATTTTGGCACAGATGCATTTGTTGCCAAAGAATGCGATATCGCTTACAATGCTACACAAATGGCTTTGCAATGGGATGCACTGGCTACAGGTGATACAAGAGTAATGTTGGCAGCACAATATGAACTCTTACAAAAACCCTTGGGTACTACCTGGATTACCTACACCCGTTGTCACGACGATATCGGATTAGGATATGATGATTCTATGATTGCAGCCGCTGGATTCAATGCGTATGAACATCGTAAATTCTTGAAAGAATATTATTCAGGGAGTTATGCAGGCAGTCCTGCTGCTGGGGCATTGTTCTCAGTGAATCCAAAAACACAGGATGCCCGTATCAGCGGCAGTTTAGCTTCCCTCTGTGGATTAGAGAAAGCGTTGGCGGGAGACATAGGCGATTCTACTTTAAAAAATGCTATTGAAAAAAATCCTGCCGTTGCAAACGCTATTAATAAAATTATTTTAATGCAAGCTCAATCCATGCTATTGGGCGGCATTCCGATGTTATTCTATGGTGATGAAGTGGGGTACACCAACGATTATAGTTACTTGGTAGATCCTGGGAAAAGTTATGATAACCGATGGATGCATCGACCCGTGATTCGCTGGGAGAAAAATGCTCTAAGAAAAGTGGAGGGAACAGTGGAAAACAAAATCTTTACTGCTACCCAACAATTGATTCAATTGAGAAAATCCATTGCCGCGTTTAGTGATCAGAAAAATATTACCTGGTTAACCCCGCACAATATTCATGTTGCAGGCTTCATTAGACATGGGGAAGGAAAACATTATTACTGTTTATTCAACTTCAATAGCAAGGCTGCTTACGTTACTTGGTATTTGTTCAAGGAACATGGATTTGCACCCGTTGAAATTGTTGATCATTGGACTGGCAATAAACAAAAAGTAGGGCCCGATCACGAATACCTAGTGATGGAGCCCTACCAGTTTGCTGTTTATGAATTGCTATAACTTGAATGAAATTGTTGTAGAAAAATTTAATCCATCGGATGGCCACAACCCAGGACCAGGATAAAATAAAGGTCTTTTAGTAAAATATTGCTTATTGAATACATTATTAATATTGACTTTCAAGATAAAGAGCTTTGAGATAGCAATGGAAGCATTAATGTCAACCAATCCATATGCCGGTACCCATCCAACTGCCCCTGTTTCTTTTGTTGGTTGTATGGTATTGAGTGGATCTGAATAAGTGGAAGAAACATAACTATATAAAAAGTTGATTTGATATAAAGGAGTACGTATTCCTATTCCATTTCTAGATGTAATATCGGGAACAGATTCTACTTTGTTATTGTGAATAGAAAAATTGGCATTTCCAGTTTTAATAACTGCATTTTTATATTTTGCACTCATCCAGGCTGTAGAAGTAAAAAGCGATAATTGCAGTTTTGAATGTAGTGCCCACTCTGCTTCAATATAAGCTTCAATACCCGTTGTCATTGAATTGCCAATATTGGTTCTATAGGTTATAAAAGAATTATTGATATCCTTAACAACCAAAGTTCCAAAACGATTATTTTGGGTTAATAAAAAAGTATTAATATCCCATTTAATCTTATTTAATGAGCCTTTGAATCCAAATTCAGCATTATATCCGCTTACATCTTTAATAGTAGGATCTATCGTTTCATATATGGAAGAAGGTATCAGATCTTTAAAAATAACTGGACGATATGATTGTGCAATTCCACCATATAGTTGCGAGTATTCAGAACTATTAAATTGAAACCCTATTGCCAATAATGGAAACTTATGATTAATGTTTACTGGTATTTTGTTGGTTGGATAATTCAATATAATTCCTGTCATTTTAGAAGTACCTGATTCTACTCTTACACCTGCAGTAATATTCAATTGATTGGTAAATCTGATTCTGTTTTCTATAAAAAAAGCTAGATTTAAAGTTTTAAAATGTAAATCTCGCCCCCATTCTGGTGTTGTTAATTGAAGGTCAAAATCAGAAGAAGTGGTTCCTTTACCAAGTTGCCTTCTGTGTAAATGATTATTCATCAATTGAATTCCAGTTGCTATTGTTTGTTTTGTATTTAACCACTGAAAATGATGCATTAGTCTGATTTCAGAGGTATAACTATTAAAATGATCTATATCCACTTGTCGCTGGTTATATTGCCCTGTTGAAGAAACAATAGAATCTCTAATAGAGGCAGGTTTATCAAATAAAATACTATTTCTTTCACCTAATACTGCCGAACTTGTCATTTCTAATTGTGTAGAAGAATTAAGCGCCCAGTTAAACTTGATAAAAGGCAAATGTATAGACGGATTAAAATAATTTCTGTTTCGAGTTGATTGCCTTGGATTTTCTAAAAACATACTATCATTCAACGGGCCAGGAATTTTATAGGTATAAGTAGACTTAGACCACTCAAGATGTAAACTTGAAGATTTTGTTGGACGATAGGTTAAGCTTATTTTATAGGCTGACGAATTAGATTCTTCTCCTATTCTATATCCATTTCTAGACTTTACAAAATGATAAGCTTGGTAACTCATTTTATTTACTGTACCTGAAATTGCATTGTATGTACTAAGTAATTGAAAGGAACCAATTGTATTGATATTTTCAAAAGAAAATGGTCGCAATGAGTCAGGTTGTTTACTTATATAATTGAGCATACCTCCAAACTGTGCTCCATATTGCAAGGAACCCGTTCCTCTTACCAACTCAATTGATTCAATACTTTCTAAAGGCATACTGTAGTGGCTTGCAGGATAGCCGTACATGTCAGAGTTTGTAATTATGCCATCTTTTCTCAAATTAAATTCCCAACCTCTATGTGGATCTAATCCCCTGGTTGCAATATTGATTTGGTTGCCTGTCCCATCCATATCGTAAACAAAAACGCCAGGTACTTTTGCAAATACCTGACGACCAATCTTTGATGAAATATCTACTCCACTAGAAGTCAAATGAATTCGAGTAGTTTTTTTTCCCGTGTTTAAATAAGTACCATTAATTTCAGGTAAATCAAGTTGTTTATTAATATAAGACTTTACCATTACACTATCTAAATAGCGAACTGGAACTGTATCAGTTTTATATACAAAATTACCCAATACAGATTTTCCCAATACAAGTAATATAAAAACAATAAAACCCTTCATGTTTTCAACACTTTGTTTTACTAATTCGCACCATCACTCTGTGCTCTAGCAATTGCAAAATTGCCAACTTTAGCACCTTGTAATAAACCTATTTCGCAGTCTGAACGATAATGAATAGAACCATAGATTCTAGATTCAGAAGCTTCTTTTGCCATAGTATTATATATGCTAGCCTTAGATGGAATCAAAAACCCTAAAATGGTTGCTGCTGCACCACTAAAAGTTGAATGCCCCGATATATAGGCTGGGAAATTAGGAACTCCGGTATTTGTTTTTACAGTGGGATCAACCTGCGAAGGCCTAGGATTGTAATAAAAATATTTTGTATCCCAACAACTAATAGCTGCATCCATTTCAGCCATATTTAACAAAGCAAAATTTCTTGCCCATCTTACTTCACTATATTTTTGTTTCACAAAATCATCTGCAGCTATCGCATTCCAATGACCTGGAGGAGTGTATGTACCCGCTCCATCAGCCCAATCATGTACAATTGCTATTTCTTTCCTACTTGCATTCTTGGTAAAATGTCTAACTTCTTCTAGTTCTGCTTTAAACTTTTCTGATTTTGTTGAAGGTGGGGGACCCGGTCTAATTGCAATAGTAGTTAATGAATCAAATAAAAAAGGTCGTACTCTTCCGAAAAATGGCAACATGGGTGGTCTCTTCGGAATATCTAGGCTTATCCAGGGAGTTTCACCTGTTGCAGCAGTTTGGTTTTCTAAATCCGCCCATTGTGAAGGGGTTCCTATTGCTCTTGACATATTATCACTCGATGCTCTTGAAATAACTTTTGCAGCTACTTGTCTGGCCAATTGAACCCCTGCTTCTATATCTGAACGGGTATTCATACCTGCCATAATTCTAGCCAACATATGTTCATCTGCTTTTTGTTGTATAAAAGCAATATCGGCCGGAAATAATAGTTTCAGCATTTCTACACTTACCGCAGCAACTACTGCATCTTCACTTGGATAGGAAGGCAAATTGGTAGCGGGTACCAGTGGTTTAATGTTAGCATCTACTGCATGCGGTGCAGGACGATTGTACAAACGCTTATAGTAATAGGCTGCCACCAGTGCATCATATTGAGCTACACTTACATAAGCATATGCTCTTGCTGCATAAGGAGGATTGGCAAAAGGAAAATGAGGATATGCAAAAGGATTTGCAGCGGATGGCGTACCATAAGTTCCATCTGGATTTGAAGCTGGAGGTAAGTTTCGTTTTGCCACTAATTCCCTCATAATCTCATTCCATCTTAAAACACCTCCCGCACTCCAATATTTAATGCTTTCTTTTTGTGCGGGTGTTAGTGTAGCTTGAAATCCTTTTATTTCGGTTAATTCTCTATTATAAACAGCCACATTTGTTGTTGTGGGCGCAGCCAATGGAAATTCATTTGCTGTGGCTAAAATGACTGGTTTCCAATCTCCAGCATTGGCATCAATATTAGTTGGATTTAATGGCTCATAAACTTTATCTCTTTCTTCAATAGTTCGATCACATGCTACTAAGAACAGTGATAAGATTAAATTGAGTGGAACGATTTTATTTAGTTTCATCATTACTAGTTTTTGGAGTTGAAGATTTTTCGAAATTGATAATATAAAATACCCCCGCATTAATAGATGTTGATTGACCTACATTTCTACCTGCAACTGTAAACATTGCATTTCCTACTGCGGACAACCCCTCTACTTTTCCAAAATTGTATTTGAATCCAACTCCAATTCTATTAGCATTCATTTGATTGCTCAGGAATGGCATATTATTTCTTGTTATATCAAATCCACCATTGGTTTGCATGATGTCTGCTATGACTTCTGCATAACCCTTGCCACTTCTATATCCTACTCTCAAATTGAAGTTGGCCATATTGGGCATTTCTACTTGATTGGTATAATGCATTCTTGTTGTATAATAGGCATTGCGATCTATTGTTACATTGCTCCTTGTAAAAAAGGCTGCCGATGCTGTGGTAAAAAAATTACCCAATTGATAATCTGCCATAATTCTTGCCATGGCTGTTTTTGCGCCCAATCCAATAGATAATGGTAAATAATCTTTTACATAATTGTTTAATGGTGTTGAGTAAGAGCCCAAAGCATATACCGAAAAATCAGCTTTACCAATTGTTGTTTCAATGGGCATCCACTTCAAGGTTAGTGTAAGATCTTGTACACCCTGTCTTTTAACTAAAGTTCCGGCAGAGGCACTATTAGAGAAATAAGGAACGGAGAATAAGAGATTCAGGTTGTCTTTGATACCATAATTGCCCATAATACCAATCATGGTAGAGCCTACAGTTCCTAAATTGGGATTATCCCTTTTAAGTGTGCCTTCCCAGTAATTTTTCCAGCTGCTGTTTCCGATCATGAAACCGGTACAAAAATTATTCTTTGCCATCATAAGCGCGTCTATATCTGTTTGCGCATGGGCAGTTAGTTGCGTCACTGCTAAACCAGCGAGCATAATCAACCTAAAAAAGGCTGACCTTTTTATATAAGTCATAAATGATTTCTGTTAAGAAATAAATTAAATCTGGGCTAGACTTTTAAGATACATGCCGTTTTCAGTTGAAGGAGTCTAATTTTGTGAAGATGAAATTTCTTTTTTCATTCTCAGTTTTTTAGCAATATGACCTCCCACTTTCTGTCCTATATCGGTACTGATGATACAAGAATTGTGAAAATGCAAACCACCATAGAAGCGAGCCCAGTTGTTTTCTTCAGCCGCATGTCGGAATGATTTGAAACTCCTGTTGGCAATACCAAATTCCAATTCTGTAGAATCGGTATACGCAAAATTATCCCCGTACACACTGGTCAAAGCTTCTGCTGCTGCAGAAGAAATAGTTGAGTGTCCGCAAGTATATTCAGGGAAAGCAGGTGTTTGTAAATAAGGTCTCCAATTAATATCTATGTATTGATTGATGACGGTTTCCGGACGCACGGTATTGTATTTGTATTTTACATACCAGCATTGTATAAAGGCATCAAATAATGCAATGGCTGTTTTAGCCGTTGCATAAATGGTTTCCGGATAATCAGACTTTGCCTGTTTGGCGGCAATGCCCACTACACTCATCCAATGTCCGGGTGGTGAGAATTTTTTACTGCCAAACATCACGTGTCCGGTAACATTCATTTTGAATGGATTATCGTCCCAGAATTCCGCAATATGCTTTTGCTCGGGCGTTAAACTATCAATTGCATTTTTGATAGCAATCACTTCTTGATAATATTTACTGTTTTTGTCTTTGATGTTGAAAGCAGGTGGTGGCGCAGGCTCGTAAATGCTTGCACTATCAATCACCATGGTTCTAATTTCCATCCAGTGTGGCTCTGCTGCAGTTGCATACATAGGTGGAGTTGGCACCCATCGCCCAGGTTCATCAGTTACCGTGTACTTTTCTGCACCTCTTGTTTGCAAGTAATTGTCTTTTTTACTCCAGCGTATAATAGCTGCACTTACACTATCCGCGAATTCTCTGGAAGCTGCTTCTACACTTTTGGGTAAGCCTTTCTTGCGGGCCAATGTTAATATACTGTCTTCATAGGCTTTCATGCTCCCCTCGGGAAAAGTAACTGACTCTCCAACTTTCATATAAGACATCAGTGCCGCCAGCTGCCAGTCTGCTTCCGGATGAATAGCTGGCAACTTCAAAGTAGATAACCCATTTAGCTGCCCTCCCAGCGACTCATATTTATCTGCATTAGCCGCAGCCATGACTTCATAGGCAGCAATGGCAGCATAAGCATAATTTCTGGAAGCGACCATTGGAGGGAAATTATTTCCCATTACCACGGTATTCAGCTCATGCACCGTATTACTATATAAAAGTGGATCGTGTAAAAAAGTTTTGTACTCCGATTTTGTACTACAAGCCTGAAGGGCAAATACAAATATTCCCAGCACCGCAAAGCGCTTCAACATAAACAGTCTATTATTAAATGAAAAAATATACAATGCTTAATATGCCAGCATTAGGCTTGCGGTGGTCGTTCCAAAGCATTTGCGTAATCAGAAGTCTGTACCAATAGATTTTTCATGATCAACTCCTTAGAAATGTCTCCATCACGAAACTGCCAGGTAAAGCAATGGTCACCCGTGAAGTCTGACAATGAAAACTTTAGTACAATATGCTGATTAGTAGAAGATTCGTTTTGAGAACTAGTATTGAAGTTAGCTGCCAGATTCATAAACTGATCTCTGGCATTGCGTAACCCTATTTTTTCAATATTGGGCACTGCCAAAAGTTCTAAAGAGTCTTTATAGAAACGGCGCTTTACAAAGTGATAGGTTACACCATTGATTTCAACGTCTCCTGTAGCTGTTTCAAACTCCTCACTGTTTGTTCCATAAGGAGTACTTGCTGCCACTTTCAGGTGTATTAAATTGGCCTCATCGTACTGATCTTCGTATAGGCTGGCCTGGAATTGCCTGTCAGATTTGTTTTCCAGGTAATTCAATAGAAGGTTGTAGCCACCCCAGCTAAAGAGCAGCAAACACAAGGACAGTATGGTTAAAACCTTTTTCAACTCCCTAAAAATAGTATTTATTTTTGCAATGTAAAAGATTTAATTTTAGTTTTTATTCCCACTTAAACGACAGCACGGATATGAAAAAAGGATTGTATGTTCTGGTTCCCGTATTATTTTTTATTGGTGCTTCTTACCTGCTTCCATACCAAAAACCTACCACCGAAACCGTTTCGGTTGCCATGCCTGTAGATGCAATAACCAGGGTGATGACTAATCCACAAGAATGGACCAAATGGTTTCCCGGGAAAAAAGTAAACGATTCTACTTTCACGTATTATGACAACCCAATCACCATCCATAAAGTATTGATGAATGGGTTCCAGGCTACTTTAGTATACAAAGGCATGGAAATAAAACTCGATTTTAGCTTTATGGCCGACCACAATGCTAAAACCAAGTTCACCCTGAATACGGTTATGAACCTTTCTTATAACCCGTTTTACCGCTTTAAAAACTTTTTTCAGTTGAACAGCGCTGAAGATGACACAAAACGATTGCTATATCAGATTCAGGATTACTTTTCTGATGTAGCCAAAGTATACGGCTATCCTATTGAAATGCAGAAAGTACCCAACTCTTCTTATGTATCTGCCAAACAAACATATGACCATGAGCCTACTACCGATGAAATTTATGCATTGATTGATGAAGTGAATGAATTTATTGCCGGCGTGGAAGTTAAAATTGTTAACTATCCTATTTTGAATGTGTTTAAAGAAGATTCTTCCAGTTATACCGCAATGGTGGCCGTACCAACAGAAAGAGATATTCCTTCGAGCGGCAAATTCATGCTAAAAAACATGATGCTGGGCAATATTGTGGTTTGTGAAGTTACCGGCGACAAAACCGTGATACAAAAATGCAACGAAGCCGTTAAGAATTTTGTTCAGGACCACCGCAAAGTAAGTCCGGCCATTTCTTTTGAACGTTTAATTACCAACAGAAGAACCATCAGGGACAGCACAAAATGGAGAACGACAATTAATTATCCTGTTTTTGAATAAGTTAATTTTGTTGCTTCAGAACTTGCAGGTTGCCGTTATTTTTTGCTAATACATAGCAAATGTTTTTCCCAATAACAATGGGCAAAGCCTTTCTTACCTCGCCTTTTATAACTAAGCCTGGTAATTGACAGGCAGCCATTTGCAAGCCTTTATTGGGTTGTACTTTTGCTGTTTGTAGCAGGGTTCCAAAATTTGCATCCTGTCTGCCTATTTCAATATTATTGTACCCAAAGTTGCCAAGCAACAAGGCACCGGTAATTAAATGATTGATTGGCACAACAGCACGAATATTACTGAACTGTGCTGCTACGGGTAATTGCATGGCATTGTATTTTCCTTTGCCCTCATTTATCAATAGCATGTTGGCCATTTGTGTTGCTTCAAGTTTCGTAGCTGCTGCTAACTTCTCTTTTCCAAATAAATCATCTAAAGTGGCTTTGGCAAAATCTTCTGCATACAGGAACTGCTTCTTTAGAACAGGTAATGATTTTTCCAATTGTATTTTACTGGCAAAAGGCATTTCTTTTCCCTGTAGATAATACGTGATTACCTGCTCCATTCTTCCATTATTATCATAGTCGTTCAGGTACATACGAACCGGTTCTGCTGCGCTGGCTTTCAGTCGACTATTTAATCCAAAATTTCCTGCCAGTATATCCTGATCTCCATCATTGTCTATATCCAGCAGTGTTATCGATTGCCACCATCCTTTCTGATTAAGTATGGTCTGCTTCACAAATTGATTTCCCTTTCTGATAAATGCATCGATGGTTCCCCATAAAGAACTAATCAGAATATCTTTTTTGCCATCCTGATTAATATCAGCTAATTGTGCATCAGTTACCATACCTGGGTTCAGCAATTCTTTGGAATAACGGATTGTCTGATCTGTAAAGTTTCCCTTCCCATCATTCTCCAATAAATAGGTTCTGGGGGCATTGCCATATTTCCAGGGTTCAACCCTTCCTGTTAACAACAGATCAACAGCTCCATCTCCGTTAAAGTCTTCTGCAATAATGCGACTTTGAGTTGTATTGATACCAGCAAATGCATCTGCTTTTCTAGTCAACTTTCCTTTTCCGTTATTAAGATATAGTAAAGGCAACAAGTGCGGGTCATCTCCATAATATTCATTTCCTCCACTAGCTATGAGTAAATCTTTATAGCCATCTTTGTTTACATCTGCCCATACAGCATCCGTATTCTCCCACATGGAATCCAACAATAAAGCAGGCTGCGGCATTTGCTTAAAAATTCCGTTCGATTGCTGCATATACACAGCATTGTGTTGCGTTTTTGATGCCCCTATAAAAATATCTTCCAAGCCATCACCATTAATATCGGCAATAGCCAATGCAGGACCTTCAGCTGATGTCATATGAGGAATCAAAGGTTCTCTGTCAAACTCATTGAAGGGATTTTCTTTATGCTGATAATTCAATTTTGTTGCTGCAGTAATATCGTTGAATACAGGCTTATTTGAAATGGAGCTTTCTTCAAGATTGCCATGTTGATTCAAATTGGATAATTGTAGGGCATGCTTGTTATAATCAAATTTGGGAAGCCCCGGCTGATAAGTCATAGATATATGAATTCCCGGACGTATCGATATACGCTGATAAGTTTGATCGGGCCAGATAAGGATTGCAGAGTCTGGCTGAATATTATCTAATCCAATATGCAAAGGAATCTGCATACTCGATAAAAAGCCATGCACTGGATAGTTTTCATAGGTATATAGCGCGTCTTTTGCATAAACCATCAGCTTTGATCCTACCGCCATAGTATTTTGCGTGCTACCTTTCAGCTGTATGGAAACATAATTAAGCTGTTTATTTTCTGCATTATTATTTACATTTTTAGAATTGCTTCTATTCGCTGAAGGATTAGCAGGAAGATTTGTATTGTTTCTATAAATGAGCACAGGATCATTGATATTATTTACCACAATATCCAGATCTCCATCGTTGTCCAAATCGGCATATACTGCACCATTAGAGAAACTATTGGGATTTTTATCAATGGCCTGGGTTATATTATTGAAACTAAATGCACCCTTGTTCTGAAAAAACTGATTGGGGATTTTAATTTCAGGAAACTGATTGATCAAGGTCAAATCCTTGCTTTCTAAACTATTGTTTTTCAATTTTTCCTGTAAAGCTTCTCCGGATACAAAATTGATATAGTCTATATCGTTCATTCGCTTGGGTATCCCGTTCGAAACAAAAAGATCCTTCTTGCCGTCGTTGTTAAAATCCATCCACAATGAAGCCCAGCTCCAATCTGTAGCGTGAATACCTGCATACTGCCCTACTTCACTAAATTGTCCGTTGCCCCGATTGTATTGAAGATTATTTCTGGCATATTGATACGTATACCCAAAAGCTAGTTTGTTCTGGAAAATATTGTAGTCATCTTCAGATAAAGATCTTCTGAGCATATAGGACTCATAGGGCAACATGTCCATGGAAACAATATCGGGAAGTCCATCATTGTTCGCGTCTGCCACATCAACACCCATAGAGAACTGACTGGTATGCATCATGGCTTCCTTTCCTTTCTCTTCAAAGCCTCCTTTTTTATTGTTAATATAGAGATAATCATTTTCGTGAAAATCATTTCCTACATAAATGTCTGGCCAGCCATCTACATTAATATCTGAAACGGCTACCCCTAACCCATACCCAATTTTAGATCCATTGATACCTACTGTGGTAGTAATATCAGTGAATCTCCCTGTTAACATACCGTCTGCATTCTTCTGAGTATCGTTGCGATAAAATTTCTGACCAGCTAGTGCATCAAATGTATTTTCAAAGTTCTTTCTGGGTGCATAGTTTCCATCGTGATTAACAGAATGGTTCAATAAAAACATATCCAGGTCTCCGTCTTCGTCATAGTCTAAAAAAGCAGCTTGTGTGCTAAATCCCGAAAAATCCAATCCGTATTCAGCTGCCTGGTCTTTGTATTGCGGAATCCCTTCTTTGGTTATTCCTGTACAAACCAATAATTGATTCTTACCTTTTAATACTTTGTAATTGCCCACCCTACATACATAAATATCAAGTAAGCTATCGTTATTGATATCTACAACAGATACACCCGTACTCCATGAACCATCATTAGGAATTTGGGCTGCTGTTGTAACGTCTTCAAATTTCATTAACCCCTGATTCAGGTATAAATGATTGCCCGTTTGATTGGCTGCAAAAAACAAATCAATTTTACCATCCCTATTAAAATCTCCTGCGCCAATACCTGCACCATTATAATAGTACATATAAGAGAATAAATTGAACTCTTTTGTAGGAGTTAGTGTATTGGTAAAGTTTAACCCTGATTGATTCGCATCAATTGGTGTAAACAGAGAAGGTGAACTGCTTTGCTTACAGCCAATGGCAAGGAACAGCGTGATTAATCCCACCAAACCCAAACTTTTCCATTTCATTTTCATACGCTATTTTTTACCCGCAATAGTTTTGGTAAAATACAATGGTACCTGATTGTTTTGTAAAAAAAGGTAACCGTTTTTTTGCTGAATAGTAATAGGCAGTATCTGTCTGATTTGTCCATTGATACTAATACCAGACACCTGAGGCGTACTTACTACAAATTGATTTTTTCCCCTACCCAGCAACAGATTGCCATAAGAACCGTCGATACTGCAAAACTGTGGCAGCAGATCAACAAAATTTCCTGCCGTTACAATATCCTTATTGCCATCTCCATTAAAATCGTCTATAGCTATGGCATTCACACTAGATAATTGTAATTGATAAGGCAATGCCTGAATGCTGAATGATTGTTTTTGATTATTGATAGCTAGTACCGAAGCTGCATTGGTTACCTGCAATAGCTGTGCATCTGCCAATTGATTCGGGAATAATTGCTGAATGGTTTTATTAGCAAAATCCTGGTGTTTTAAATTCTCCTTTTTCAAATAAGGCAACTGCTCTGTAATGTCTTTCTTTAAAAACACTGGCATGTCTTTTCCATTCAGTGTATGACTGAAAATTTTATCGAGTGTTCCATTTTTATCAAAATCTTTGATAAATAATTTTACAGGAGCTTCTTTAGTTGCTTTCAAATAAAAATTCTCACCTATATTACCCAACACCAAATCCAGATCTCCATCCTTATCCAGGTCGTCAGCAACCACTGTTTGCCACCATCCATACTGATCTTCCAATCCTGATTTCTGTTCCTGGAATTGCTTTCCATTGTATTGGTAAACATGTGGATACATCCACTCACCTACTATCACTAATTCACTTTTGCTATCGCCCAGCACATTGGCATAAACTGCACCAGTTATCATACCCAGGTTTGACAGGAAAGGAGCTACACTGGCGCTTACTTCTTTAAACACCCCATTGCCTTCGTTGTGATAAAGGAAACTAGCCGGAGCTACCCCGTACTGTTGTGGTGTGCTTCTGCTTCCACTAAAAATATCAAGCTTCCCATCCTGATCATAATCCAAAGGAATCGCCACCCCACAATTGGTATGACTGATTAAAAAAGCTCCAGACTTTAAAGTGAGTGCCCCTTTTCCATTGTTCAAGTACAATTGGTTCTGATACATGTCTACAGACGCTGGCGCAAAATTGCCTCCGCCACCAACAAATAAATCCAAATCGCCATCCTGATCGGCATCAAAGAAAAATGCAGCTGTTATATCATTGAATTTATACTGCTCAAAATCTTTCACTTGCTGCTTCTTCATGCCTGCTCTGGTTTGCAGGTATAATTGGCTTGCCTGTCCTCTTGCGCCACCAACAAATAAATCTTCCAATCCATCGCCATTTATATCGGCTGCAGCTGCTTTAGGGCCCAGCTTACTTAACATGAAAGGAATATTTCTTTCTATGTAAAAATCTACCTGGTCGTCTTCTGTATGTTTCTCCAATTGAATGGTCTGCTGCTGCAACAAAGCAGTGGCATTATTTGCAGATGGATCCCCGGCATACAGCGTGTTAGCTACAGATTGTTTAGACAGATAAGGCACAGCTTTTGCCGCATCATAGTTGACTTTGTGCAGTTGATTGGCTGCTGGTTTTTGAATAGTAGTTACTGTTCTGTTAGGCCAGATGATTTGCATGGAATCTACGTTACCTGCTCCCAATCCAATGGTTAATTTGTATTCAACTGAACTTTGAAACCCTTTGCTCGGAATCAACTCTCTGGTGATAATTTCTTCTCCCTTGAATATTTTTACTGTGCTCCCGATGGCAAAAAGATTTGGCTTTTGATATTGCAATTGCACTGCCATCCATTTAGCTTCACCATTTTCAGTTACTGCTACACTTTTATTTCCCTTTGAATCCTCTGATGAATTTTGGCTTGCAGTTGCATTATTCTTAATTTGTTCATTGCGCTTATTTTTGTAAACGCTTGCCGGTTGATTCACATTATTAATGATCAAATCCAAATCTCCGTCATTGTCTAAGTCTGCATATGCTGCGCCATTGGAAAAGCTCGGCTTATCTAATCCCCAGTTAACCGATTCATTACTGAATTTTAAATTGCGATTGTTTTTAAACATACTGTTCGGAATAGGAACAGATGGCATTTTATCAATCACATTGTTAACCTGCTCTTTTTTACCATTCAATACCATTTGATTCACCACATCATTGGCAAAAAAATCAATAAAGTCCTGATCGGTTACATCTCTGTAAATACCATTACAAACCAGTATATCAGACCATCCATCGTTATCTGCATCAAACATCAAGGCACCCCAGCTCCAGTCGGTGGCTGCCACTCCACTATAGAATGCGGTCTCCAGAAACTTTCCTTCACCGTTATTTACCTGCAATGAATTCTGTGTAAACTGATTAAAGAAATCTTGGTTTTTCTTAAGCATGAATACATCGTAGCTCTCAAAAGAAGTGTTGGTCTTTAATCGATAATCATCTCCTGGAAGCATATCGGTTGTAAAAATATCCGGCTTACCGTCATTGTTAATGTCTTGCAAATCCGCACCCATGGAAGAGAAGCTGATATGCTGTGTTCTTGTTCCTATTTCGTCTTTAAATGTGCCATTTTTCTGATTGATATATAAATAATCTTTCTCAAAAAAATCGTTGGAAACATAAATGTCTGGATAGCCATCTAGATTGATATCACCCACTGTTACCCCCAATCCAAAACTGATGATACTTCCATATATACCAGACTCATAGGTTACTTCTTTAAAAACACCATTGTCATTTCTGAATAAATGATCTCCGCCCCCTTTTAAAAATTCTGCAAATGGCGCTTTGGCCTCCGGAATATTACGCATATTGGCATAGTTCAACGTATTTACCGGAATGGGACTGTTATTCACTAAGAAGCAATCGAGGTCGCCATCTAAATCATAATCAAAGAAACTCGCTTGTGTAGAGTACCCATCATCGGCAAGGCCAAATTCAGCGGCTTTATCTGTAAATGTATTGTTGTGATTATTGATGTAAAGCTTATTCTTTCTTTTTTCTTTTTGCAGCATATTGCCCGCATTGCATACATAGATATCGAGCCATCCATCTGAATTGATATCTACGAAAACAACTCCGGTACTCCACTCTCCGTCATATTTTATTCCCGCCTTTTCCGTAATATCTTCAAACTCAAAATTGCCTTTATTTAAATACAGTTTATTGCTGCTCTGGTTGGCAGTAAAGAAAACTTCTGGCAACCCATCATTGTTTAAATCACCGGTTGCAACGCCACCGCCATTGTAAAAATTCCGATACTTGAAAACATTGAAATCATCTGATTCCGTAAGTGTATTGGTGAATTGAATATTGGTTTTTACCTCTTCAAAAAGGGTATCCTGCTTTTGGGTTTTACAGGAAGCCAACAATCCAATCATTAAACCAATAAAAAAAAACTGATTCTTGCGCATGTGCTAAAATACGCATTGTATGTTGCGAATGTTTCACACAGGGGCAAAAAAAATCCCTCCGAAATCAAATGATTGCGGAGGGATAGTATAATTAACCCTGGATATTAGTATCCGAAGTTTTGCTTCAAGTTAGGGTTAGAAGATAATGAAACGGTTGGAATTGGGTAAACCACTTTGTATGCATCAGATGCATTGGCTCTCTCTTCAACTGGAGCGTTGAATACACCAAAACGAATCATATCTGTTCTTCTGTGACCTTCTAAGTATAGTTCACGTCCTCTTTCAGCCAATAAAGATGAAAGGGTAATTGAACCTAGAGCAGTAGCTCTACGCTTAGAACGTAGGTCGTTAACGATAGATAAAGCTGTTTCACCGTTAGCACCTGTTGTACCACCTCTTAATAAAGCTTCAGCTTTCATTAAGCGAACATCAGAGAAACGGAAGAAAGGAAACTCGTTCGCACTTCCCCAAGCACCATCGTTGATAGTTGATGGGTCAAGAGGGAACTTATTTACACGAATACCGCTTGCTTCACCATTAAAGAAGATTGAAGCAGTACGAGTGAAAATCAATGGGTTTCCAGAGCGGTCTTTCAAATCAACGATTGGATCGCCAATTACACCGTTTTTAGGCCCACGAGCTTGTCCTACTAATAAACCTGCTGTAGCACCTACTCTATCAGTGAATCCAGCCAAGGTATCGCTCTTACGAACGTCGCTACCTTCGAAGCTATCGTAGAACTGAGAAAGGGTTACGAAACCATTCCAAGAAGAAGGAGTTTGGTTGTAATGCCAGCTCTGAGAAGTCTGCCATCTTAAACCAGCACCATTACCTGCTCTTGCATCTGCACCCGCTTTACGAACGAAAATGTTCTCAGAAGAAGCAGTACCGTTATCCCACTTAAAGTTATCCCAATAGTAAGAATCAATAGCAAGATTCGTATTCGCAGCAACTAAGTTACAGTACTCAATTACTTTGTTCATATCCGCAGCAGCAAAAGTGTAAGGTCCAGCTGGTTTAGTTGGATCTTGCTTATAAACTGCTTTGTTTAAATACGCTTTTGCCAATAAAGTCCAAGCAGCTTCTTTAGTTGCTTGTCCACGGTTAGCTCCGTTATAAGCTGGCAAGTTTGGAACTGCAGCTTCTAATTCTGTGATGATGGCATCAATCGCCTGAGATCTGGTTAATACATCAGGAATTGCGCTAGCAGCTGCTGTAGCAGGTCTTGATTGTACTTGACCATATAAATCACAAGTTAAGAAACGGAAGTAAGCACGTAGGAATTGACCTTCTGCTTTCTCCAATCCAGTTTTGGTTTCAGCAACCAAAGTTGTTTGGAATAATGCACCGTTCAAACCATTCCAAGTGTCGTTGATCTGATTGTGATCAGGACCCCAGGTATGAAGGTGTAAACGACGCCATGTACCAAAGTCATCCCAGTCAGTACCACGTGTTGGTCCCATGATTTCGTCGGTGGAATGCTCTTGCATACCAAACCAGTTACCCTGGCCACCGGTTAATTGGTTCAATTGCTCATAAACTGCAGCAATTGATGGTGCTGATGGAGCACCTCCTGCCTGATTAGGAGCTATGGAGTTTGGCGCCTCCAACTTGGGATCAAGCTTGGAACAAGACGTGATCGCAAGTACACCTACTGCCGCGGCAGGTAAAATGTAGCTTTTAATTATATTTTTCATATTAGTCAATATTTATGTTGTTCTTTATTAAAATCCTACGTTAACACCTAATGTAATAACAGTTGGTCTAGGATACTGAGTGTAGTCGAAACCACGTGAAGGGATACCGTTGATGCTCTTGTCTACGTTTACTTCAGGATCAATTCCAGAGTACTTAGTGAACAATGCTAGGTTCTGACCAGAAGCAAAAGCAGTTAAGGTCTTAATTGCTTTTCCGCTCTTAATGTCGAACGCATAGCTAAGGTTCATGTTAGCCAAACGGATGAAGTCGCCCTTCTCAAGGAATCTTGTAGAAACAGAACCTGGGTTAAATGGATTCTCAGGACCGTTACCAATTGCATAAGTCACGTTACGTGCATTACGCAAACTACCTTTCAATAACAACGCATTCGCAGTATTGTTGTATACGTAGTGACCGCTAACAGCATTTAAGAATACACTTAAATTCCATCTTCCATAAGAGAAGTTGTTGGTTAAACCAGCAAACATTTTAGGCAATGCAGTACCAACCAATTGGTTAGCAGCACCTGCAGCATAACGTGCGTTACCGTTACCATCAAATCCTTGGAACACAGGCATTGACCATGTGAAAATAGGAGATCCATTGGTTAAAGTTTGTGCAAATGCACCTGTTAAACCTTGTCCGCTAACCGCACCTGTATTGATTGGGGTTGGTAAACCGGTAATATTGTTTTTAACAGTAGTTACGTTAGCACTTACGTCCCAGTTAAACTTGTTGCCTTTAACCAACTTATAGTTAACACTGATTTCCCAACCTTCGTTGTTTACCTTACCAGGTAAGTTAATCCACCAGCTGCTGGTTGGAGCGAATCCACCCGGAGTTGGAGCGAAGAACAACATATTGGTACGCTCATTCTTATAGTAATCTACAGTTGCAGACAAACGACCATTCTTAGTAGTGAAGTCAACACCTACACCTGTAGTTGCCACTTCTTCCCACTTCAAATTAGGGTTACCCTGCTGGATGAAACGAGTAGTTGGACCGCTACCTACATCAAATGTTTGTTGAAGGTTCAAGGCCGCATAAGAACCTAGGTTATCCTGGCTACCCAATTTACCGTAGTTCGCTCTTACGTTGAAGTCGCTGAATAATTTACCTAAAGAATTCTTAGCCCAACCTTCTTCCAATACTCTCCATTTGAAAGCAAATGCTGGGAAAGTACCGTAACGGTTGTTAGCACCGAACTTAGAAGATCCATCAGATCTTACTGTAGCAGTTAAGAAATACTTGTCTTTGTAAGTATAGTTAACACGACCGAATACAGATTGTAATTCGTTTCTATCGAAACCAGGTACAAAGTTTGCATAGTTCTTAAACTTGCTGAAATCTTTAACAAATACATCAGTTGGAGCAACCACTGGTGTATTTAAACCCCAACCAAATCTACCAGTGTAGCTAGATTGGAAGCTCTGATATGAATAACCTGCAACAGCGTTGATTGCGTGAACGTTGTTGAAAGTTTTATCAAATGTGAAATAGTGTTCAATCAAAGTAGACTTTGTTTCTAGATTTTGTCTAGTTACACGGCCATTACCTTGAATACCATTCTGATAATCTCTACCAAATACGTTGATTGTACCACCGTATGCGTTAGAACCCAAACGAGGGTCAGCAAATGCAGTACGCTCAGACTTAGCATTATCCAAACCTAATACCGCACGGTAAGATAAGCTTGGAGTGATTTGATACGTAGCAGATAAGTTGGTTAAGAATCTGTTTACGAAGTCACGGTCATCAAAGTAAGCCAACATTTGAACTGGGTTACGCTGATCACCAGGCTGGAAGAATGAACCATCCTTATTGTAAACAGGGTTGGTTGGATTCAACTGTAAAGCAGCACCCAACAAAGAACCTTGGTAACCCGCATTGTTAGACAATGGAGCGTAAGTGTTCTTAGTATTAGAATAAGTGATGTTTGCTTCTAATTTTAATTTGTCGTTGAACAATTTCTGACCAAGATTAGCACGAGTAGTGATACGCTTTAATCCACTGTTTCTAACGATACCTTGTTGGTCATCGTATGAAGCACTTAATCTTGCAGTAGTTCCCTTATTGCTATAAGCCCAGCTTAGGTTATAGTTCTGAGAAATTGCCTGACGGAAAATTTGGTCTTGCCAATCGGTATTTGCACCATTGTCAATACCCTTAACCGCTTCACCAGCAGCAACTGGATCTGCACCACCATCAATATTAGCTTTCTTAGCGGCAATTAAGAAATCCTGTGCATTCATCAAATCGTAACGACGAGCAGTGTTAGCCAAACTGGTAGTTGCACCAAAGTTGAAAACACCTGCTTTACCACCTCTACCTTGCTTGGTAGTAATCAAGATAACACCATTCGCACCTCTTGATCCGTAGATCGCTGCGGCAGATGCATCTTTTAATACAGTGATACTTTCAATATCATTAGGGTTTAAGAAAATCAATGGGTTTTTAGGAGTAGTACTTCCTTCAACACCACTTGCAGAACCCAAAGTACCACCTTGAATCAATGGAACTCCATCGATTACATATAATGGTTCTTGAGCACCACTGATAGATCCTGTACCTCTGATATTGATAGTTGCAGCAGCGCCTGGCTCACCAGTGGAAGGAGTTACCAACACACCAGGAGTACGACCCTGTAACAACTGATCTGGAGAAGCGATCTGACCTTTGTTGAAGTCCTTCTCCGTAACGCGCGCAACAGAACCTGTTACGTCTTTAGATTTTCTGCTACCATAACCAATTACAACAACATCTGTTAACGCATCAGCGGTAGATGTCAATTTTACATTGGCTGTGTTAGAAGAAGAAACGTTCACTTCTACGTTACCATAACCTGCAAAAGAAATCACAAGTGTTTTGGTTGAAGCAGGAACGTTTAATTTGAAGGAACCGTCTGCACCCGTCTGGGTACCTGTTGAAGTTCCTTTAGCTACTACAGATGCACCAGCGAGCGGTGATCCGTCCTTTGAGTCAGTTACCTTACCGGTAACTGTTTTTGTTTGCGCATACGAGAAGATGGCAAACAGACAAGCGAAGGCTCCCATTAAGATGGGCCTAGCAAGCAGTCTTAGATTCATAAATGGCAGTTTACTGGTTATTAAGCGTGTACAAAATACACATTTTTTGGTTTAAACAAAATTTTTGTTAAATCTTAATAGAAAATTTAGAAAAATTTGTTCGTCACCTATATATGAATGATTTGTACCTTTTTTATGACCACTTTGATTTTTAAAAAGTTGCATGAATAAGCAAAGTTTTTAATAGAAAAAGTGGTGATTATTAACGTAAATATGAGTTGATTAGTACGAATGGACACATTAAAAAAGACTAAAATGCGGGAATTTTTAAAAATCCGCAAATTGACGCAAATAATAATAAAAATACCTGCATAAAGCAGGTATTTTTTGCGGTTTTATCCGGTCAAATGTTAAAATATGAATTTTACTCTTTCTATTTCCAAATTTAATCCTGATTAGTTAGTTATCACAACTGTAACAATTTAGTTATCACAACTATCATAATAAAGACTTCAATCGCTGTTGGTATTGCTTAAACTCAGCCTCCAGTAAATCGATGCCTTTTTCCTGATTCGGTGATAAAGGATCTAGGGCAATCACGAGATCAAGATAAAAATCAGTGAGTTTTCTTCTGAATTTTACTTCGTCAAAGAAAATAGACTTACGATTCAACTCTAATAATTCTTTTCGGAACGAATCTAAAGCTGCCATTTTTTCTTTTGATTTCTGAACCTTCGCTATCTCACTACTGGTTGTATCTTTTACATAAGCACTTATGCTAGAGTCTATAGTAGCAACCATCTCTGCCAGTTGCTCTATCAAAGTAAACATCCGCATATTCTGCTGATATAGCTTCTGAAGATTTGCTTGAGTTAGTCCTGCTGTTGGATTGGGCAGTACTTGCAGCATCTGCTCTGAACTGTCTTTGCCAGCTTTTACTTTTACTTTGTAATTACCCGCTGGTACTTTTGGTCCATATACTCCCGCATATTGTACAGAAGATTGTGCAACAAAACCACCTTTGGCTACTTTGGGAGGATTAGATGTTAAGGTCCACATTACTTTATTTAAACCCTTTACACCCGTGCCATTGATGTCTTTTATTTTTTTATTGTCGCTATTGTAAATTTCAATCTTCACAACATCATTACTTCTTTCTTTTAAGTAATAATAAAAGGTAGGTGCCAATGATTTTCCAGCACCAACATAGCCAACTAAATTAGTTGGTGACTGAGGATATTGCGCTCCATATTCATACTTAAATGGCTGAACAGGATAAAACAACAAAGCTTTGGATAAATCTGATTTTACCATTTCTCTTAATGGCTGAATATTGTCTACAATATAAACGCCTCTTCCATGTGTAGCTACAATTAAATCACTCGTGGCCGGATGTATTTTTATATCCCTTACCAGACTGTACCAGGGCATATTCTGGTATTTACTTCTCATCCAGGTTTTACCTGCATTCAGTGAAATAAAAAAACCAGACTCTGTTCCTAAAAACAACAGATCGGGCGTTTTGAAATCTTCTCGGATGATATGCGCATAGCCACTGAATTCTTCCGATTCAAATTTGGTAAATGTATTGCCGCCGTCATTGCTAACCACAACATAAGTATTGTTGTCGCCATACATATGATGATCAAGTGTTACAAAAATTCGTTTCGGATTGTGCAAAGACAATTCAATACTACTAATCCATGCTTGTGCAGGCACTCCTGCTTTAGTTATTCCGGAATTTTTATTCTCCCAGGTTTTTCCTCCATTGTATGTAACCATTAAATTACCATCATCTGTTCCAACCCAGATAATATTTTCATTTGCAGGTTGCTGTACAATGGTAAAAATAGTACCGTGATTTTCTGCACTGGTATTATCACCAGTTATGCTCTCACTATTCTCTGACTTATTGTGAATGGCTTTATTGTTGGTTGTTAAATCCGGAGAAATTCTTTCCCAATTAATACCATTGTCTCTTGAACGGAAAAGATACTGCGCCCCCACATATAAATTGCTTTGAGGTTTTCCGGCCGCATTTTTTGTTGTAGACTTTGCAGTGACAATGGGTGTATTCCAGTTCCATCTGTGGTCTTCTTCCCCTGATTGTTTTTTGGGTTTAATAACATTGGACAATCCGGTTTTAAGATTGATGCGATACATTTCTCCTCCCTGCGATTCAGCATAAATAATTTTCTCATCTAACGCATCAGGTTGAACCCAGAATCCATCTCCCCCACCAAGTGCTTTCCAATCGGTTGCTGCAACCCCACCTGGTGCTGTATTCGGAGCCATCCAGTTATTATTATCCTGTAATCCACCATACACATTATAAGGAGTTTGGTTATCTACACTCACATGATAAAACTGAGGGACTGGCAAATTATTGAGAAATTGCCAAGTAACACCTTTGTTGTAGCTCAGATAAACTCCACCATCTGTTCCTAAAAATAACATATCGGTATTAGCAGGATTAATCCATAACGCATGATGATCTGCATGTGGTGTTACTCCTCCAATAATCGTATTGCTGAAAGTGCTTCCTCCGTCATTTGAATAAGCAAATTCATACGCAGGCCTGTACACTCTTTTGGGATCTTTTGGATCAATCACCAATGTGCTGAAGTAAAATGGACGAGCCATTAAACCAGTTGCAGTAGTTAATAGCGTCCAGGATTCTCCATCATCACTGGATTGATAAAGGCCTGATTGCTTGGCTTCAACTAATGCAAGAAAATGAGAAGGTTTAGATGGATTTGCCGTTATCACAATTCTTCCCAAATTGCCTTCTGGCAAACCTTTGGTCAATTTTTTCCAGGTTTTTCCTCCATCGGTTGATTTATAAAAGCCTGATCCTTCACCGCCTGATACAAAAGAAAATGGTTTTCTTCTGAATTGCCAGCTAGATGCAAAAATGATATTGGGATTTTGCGGGCTGATGGCTATATCTGCGCAGCCGGTATTTTCATCAATAAACAAAATCTTATTCCAGGTTTTTCCTCCATCAGTAGATTTATACAAACCTCTGTGTGTAGAAGGTTTGTATAAAGGGCCCGGAGCAGCAACATAAATCACTTTTTTATCTGTTGGATCAATCTGTATTTTGGCAATATGCTCTGTACTATCCAATCCAATTTTTTGCCAGTTACTACCACCGTCTGTTGTTTTATACAAACCGGTTCCAAATGAAACAGAATTTCGCATATTGCTTTCCCCTGTTCCTGCATAAACTACTCGGGCATTGCCGGGTTCAATGGCAATTGCACCAATTGATTGTGTGTATTTATCAAATATGGAATTAAAGGATTGTCCTCCGTTCTGCGACTTCCATATTCCACCTCCGGCAGTTCCTACATACAAGTTCAATTGCCCATCAGCATAAGCACCTTCAATTGCAGTGATGCGTCCGCTCATAGTAGAAGGACCCAATGCTCTTGCACCCAATACCTGAAACTGAGCCGTATTCAGAGAGGGAATGTTCTGTGCATGCAATAAAGATGCGGTTCCTGTTATCAGGAACAATAAAAGTTTGCGCATAAATAAATTTATTTGCCTGAGAAAATAGCTTCGTCAATTGTTGGATTAATCGTAACTTTTTTGGTTACCATCATCATCATTCCCATGTCTGACTTGAAAGCCATTTTAATACCATTTTCTAAAGTTTGGTAGTCAAGGTACTTAACGGATTGTTTGATTTCCTGACCTTGCTGTTTTACACTTGTTTCTTCCTTGTAAATTAAATAGGTATTTAAATCGAAGTAATACGTTTTTTCATTCCCGTTTTTAGTAGTCAGTTTTACCTTGTGATAAGAAGTACCTTCTTCTTCTTCCTTTCCTAAATATTCTACAGTCGAACCTTTTTCTTTATAGTTCACAAATTCGTCCTGCACATCCAACTCATCAATTTTGGATTTAAGTTCGTCAGCAGTAATTTCTTCAAGACCTGTTTTACCCATTAATGGGTTCTGAGACCATCCTTTGGTTGGAGTAGTAATGTCAATGATTTTACTTCCCTGAAACTCAGCATCAACACGCATGCCTTTCATATGCACAGCCTGCATTGTAAATGGGATTGCCAAACCCTGTACTTCAATTTGGCCTTCTACTTTTAATGACTGGACTTTAGTCCATTTTTCTACGCCTCCAATGGCTTGAACATACTTGTTGATTACTTCATCAACAGATTGCGCAGATAAACTGATGACTGCAGCAAATAGAACGAATGCAGATAATAAAAGCTTTTTCATGTTTGTTGGTTTAATTTTTCTCATTAGTATAATAACTAATTCCAATATTACAGTTTTGGTATTAGTTTTAACTTTTATAAGTGTTAATGGTATATTAATTCAACAAACGGTCTTATTTGCAGGATTTCTCTAACTCAATCGTAGCTGCAAATACGCCCATAGCTGCTGCTTTTTGCAAATCCTCACATCCGGCTACATTTTGCTTTAGAATTACTTTTAAAATCCCCCTATTTAGATAAATATCCCCGTTTTTGGGGTCTTGTTCAATGGCTTTATCATAATCAGCTATAGCCGAAACATACTGTTTTAACTGGCCCTTTACTATCCCTCTGTTAAAAAATATATTGGGCATCTGAGAGTCTAATTGAATTACACGATTATAATCTGCCAATGCGCCTGCCAAATCTTTGGCAGCATACCTAGCCAGTCCTCTGTTGTACCATGCGCCTGCATTTGCAGGTCTTAATCGAATACAGTTATTGTAATCTGCCAATGCCCCTTTCTTGTCTCCCAGCGCATTTTTTACATAACCACGGTTAAAATAAATATCGCCATATCCCGGATCCAGCTTCAATGCCTGATTATAGTCATCCAATGCAGCTTCATAATCACCTGATCTTTCAAACTGAAGTCCCCGGTTAAAGAAAGCACTCACATTCTTTTTATTCAATTCAATGGCACTGGAAAAATCATCTACTGCGGCTGCAGTATCCGCTAATTCTAACTGAACCAATCCTCTGTTTACAAATAAGTCTGCATTTTTAGGACTGAGCACAATGGCCCTGTCAAAATCTGCCTTGGATTCTTTAAAAAGCTTTTTATCTCTGTATAACAATGCACGGTTAAAATAAATATCCGGACTCGACTGATTGTTTTCTAAAGCCAGATTCAGATCGGGCAAAGCACCATCAAAATCTTTCAACTGTATTTTGCTGATTGCTCTGTTAAAAAAAACATTCTCTACCGATGAGTCTATTGCAATTACTTCATTGTAATCTTCAATAGCTGCTTTATGATTGTTTAATGCCGCTTTAGAAATACCCCGATTAAAGTAAATGTCTGCTGCAGGGTCTAGGGAAATGGCTTTATCAAAATCAATCAAAGCGGCTTTATGATTGTTTTGTTTTGCTTTTACATACCCTCTGTTAAACCAGGCATCCGTATTTTCTGGATTGTAAGCAATCGCTTTATTGTAATCTGCCAGAGCGCCTGCAAAGTCTTTCAAAGCATACTTAACTACGCCCCTGTTAAAATAAACTTCGCCATAATTGGGTTTAAGTTGTAGTGCGCGGTTATAATCCTTCAATGCACCCGCATAATCTTCTATATGTTCTTTTTCTATACCCCTGTTAAAAAACATATTGGCAGTTGCCGGTCCTAGGGTGATGGCTTTATTATAATCTTCAACTGCACCAGACGCATCACCGGCAAGTCCTTTAATAATCCCCCTGTTAAAATACAGGTTTGCATTGGCGTCATTCACTTCCAATGCAAACCCAATATCTTCTATTGCACCCTCATAATTTTTCAGCTCTCTCTTAGCAATTGCTCTGTTCAGAAACAAATTGATATCATCGGGTGTTTCTTCTAGTGCCTGCGTAAAGTCTTCTACCGCACCTTTGTAATTCTTAACAGCCATTCTTTGCAGGCCACGCTTTACCAATTGATCCAACGTTTGAGCTGTCCCCTGGACCGTAAGCCCAAACAAAATGAATACAAACAATAATTTGAGTATCCGGCGATTCATCATATATCTGAAGATTGAGCGCAATTTAATTACTCTGCTTCATTCTTTAACATCATCAGCAAAGTATACGCCCCTTTAATAACATAATTGCCAGATTCGGTAAGCATTGTCTCAGGAACAAGCAGTTCGGTCACCCCATTTTCGGTTTCTCCAACAGTTACTTCCAGCATGGCATACTTCTGTTTGGCTACTTCCTTAAAAATGAAATGTTTACCGTCATGCCGCACAATGGCATCTGCAGGCAGCACAATTGCTTTTCTGTTTTTAACTTTTATTTCCGCGTTCATGTATGTACCAGGAATCAACACCTTATCATACTGTTCAAAATGACAATGTACATCTGTATACCCTTCTGCATTGATGTCTTTGCCCATTAATAAGACTTCACAATCGTATTTTTTTTCAGGGTTATTATTGGTATATGCAATCAGCCCTTGACCAATAAACAATTTAGGCAGATCTTTTTCAAATACTTTTAATGCCAGATGAATATCTGTTGGATTTACCAATTCAAACATGATTTCTGTAGGTGAAATGTATTTCCCAATGTTTACGTTCACTCTG
>Ga0208492_1000199_pt1 | contig 58715 bp, 56 predicted proteins | sample Subbioar_CSW14AB_FD_184820 | JGI IMG/M metagenome (GOLD analysis project Ga0208492, IMG submission 184820) | Serpentinite rock and fluid subsurface biosphere microbial communities from McLaughlin Reserve, California, USA - CR12Mar_CSW14AB (SPAdes) | ecosystem: Environmental > Terrestrial > Deep... | reverse complement strand
TTGCATCTGAGGTCGACTGCGCCGATCTGCAGAAATTCAGCTCACAAAGTGGGTTCGATCGCACTTGGTGCGATCGAACCCACTTCCCGCGATGAGCCCAGTGGTGAGACCTCTGGGAGAGGGGTTGGGGTGAGGGCAAATTTCCCCGCGTGCGAAGCGCGCGGGGTCGCTGCTGTAAGCTGCCCGAACGTGTTGCGCCTCTACCTGTCCGCCAGCGTCATCAACGCACCGCTCAACGCTGCGCTGCGTGACCTCTTGCCCTCGTCCCGTTTCGAGCTCGTGCTCCCCCAGGAGTTCACGCCGCTCGACGTCGGGCACCCTCGTTTGCCGAGGGCCATCTACGACCGCTGCATCGAGGAGATGGAGCGCTGCGACGCGGGCATCCTGCTGCTCGATGCGTTCGGGATCGACTGCGCCGCCGAAGCGGGTTGGTTCGCCGCTCGGAAGAAGCCCTTCGTCGGAATCGCGCGCGCGAGCACCCGCTTCCTCCAGAACTGGATGGTCAAGGGCAGCCTCACCGGCATCGTCTGCCTCGATCCCGCGGTGTTCGCGGTCGTCGAGCGGGATCCGATCCTCGACGTCGTCCCGCGCAGATTCTGCGACGACCAGGGGCTCGCCGCGGCCCTCGAAGCGCTGCTACGCTGACGCCACATCCGAGGGAGGCATCCATGACCGGTGAGCAGGTAGAGACGTTGCTGACGAAGGCGGAGTCCGACCCGGCGTTCGTCGGACGGTTGCTCACGGCGCCACGCACCGCGGCCGCCGAGCTCGGCATCACGCTCGACGACCAGGAGGTCGACACCCTCTCGAAGATGGGCGCCGACGACCTCCGCACGTTCATCGCCGAGTATCGGAGCGCCACCGATCCGGAGAAGCGGCGCGCAGCCTGTTGATCGGGCCGTGACGCTCTGCCTCGGACTCGACGTCGGCAACGCCAAGCTGAAGCTCTGCGCTGGTCCGGCCGACGCATCGAGCGTCCGGTGGTCGAGCGCGCGCATTCGCTACACCGACGCGCTCCGTTACCGGCGCCACCAGGACTTCGAAGAGGGGCTCGCGAGCGGGCTCACGGAGTTCCTCGGTGCAGCGCTCGACGACGTCCGCGAGGTCGTCGCGGTCAACAGCTCGGGCTACGCGTACCCGACCTACCACGAGGGGGTGCGCCACACGTTCGCGACCCTCGCCCGGCTCCTCCCGCATGCGCGGTGTCATGCGCTGTCGGGGACAGGGGAGCTCGTCGACGCCGAGGAGATCGCCTCCGCAGACGCGGCTCGCCTCGACCCGATCACGTTCACCAACGCGCTCGGCGCGGCGCACCTGGCGCGTCGGCTCTCCGCGCTCGGATTCGATCCGGAGCGCGGCCGCGAGGTGACCGCGCTCGCCGTCGACACCGGCGGGAGCACCTCGGGCGCCACGCCGATCGTCGAGGGTGTGTTCGATCCAGAGGCGAGCGCGACCCCGGCGAGGTTCCTCGAGCACCGCCTGTTGCACGGCAAGCTCACTTGGATTGGTGTGCAGACCACGCCGCTCGAGATGCTCGCGTCGCACGTCGAGCTCGCGCGCGGGAGCTTTCCCGTCATTCCGCGTGGCCTCGCCTTCGATCACGTCGCACACGTCCTCGAGCTGTTGCCCGCGGAGCACGCGCGTCGGCTGGCGCTGTTCAAGCTCGCGCCCGATCGCGCGCTCTCGCTCCGCGGGATCGCCGATACCCTCAACCTCGATCCCTCGATGGCCTCCGAAGAGGAGCTGCTCTCCGCCGCGCGAGCCTTCCACCGCGCCGCGACTCGTCGGCTTTCGGCCTCGCTCGAACGCGCGGGCGGCGCACTCCGTGATCGCGCCGACGCCTCCGCGATCGCGTTCGGGCTTGGAGCCTCCGCCTTGACCCGACCGGCGCTCCTCGAGGCGGGCTGGCCGTCCGAGCGGGTGCGACTCGGCGCCGATCTGCTCGCTGCGAGTCACGCCGACGCCGCCTCGTGTTTCGGCGCCTGGCACTTTGCCCGCGAACGCCTCCTCGGCCGACCCCTCGCCCTATGACGCTCGATCGCGGAGCCTGGATCGAGGCAGCCAACGCGCTGCTCCGCGACGTGGGCGTACGGCTCTCGCCGCTGGGCGTGGAGCTCGATCCGCGTCTCTCGGTCGTCGCCGACGCGCACCCGTGCCCTGGATACGTGCACGACGAGCTCCGCATCGGGTTCTGCCCCCCGGTCATCGAGAACGGCGTCGACCGCCTCCGCTGGATGCTGTTCCTGCGGTACATGGGCTGCGCATCTCTCGAGGAGGCGGCGTCGTTCTACGAGGTCGCGCTCCCGCTCGTCGTCGCGCACGAGGTCACCCATCACCTCCGCGCCACGCGTGGGATCGCCTCGTCGAGCTGGTTCGTCGAGGAGCAGGCTTGCGACGAAGTGGCGTTCGCGCTGGTCGAATCGATGAGCGGGCACCGCGACACGCTCGGACCGCTGCGAGAGCGCTGCCGGGTGATGCGGGCTCGCCTCGGCGAGACCCACCGCGGGAGCGTCTCGCGACACTTCGTCCCAGGCGTCGGCGACGTGCTGGTCGCCTCGCAGGCGCTGCCCCAGGCCACACTCGACGAGCTCGAGGCGCTCGGCGCCCGCGAGGGGCTCGACGTCGAGGGGCTCCTCGGGCTCTTGCCGTCGCTCTCGGTCGACGACCTCCTGCTCGCGCGCGCCGCGCGTGCGGCGGCCCAACGGCGCATGGACGCCCACTACACGCGCGATCCGGCCGAGTACTGGTTTCTCAGCCTGACGTGGGTCGAGAGTTACCTGAGCCGACACCGCCGAGAGCTCGTCGTCGCCGTCAATGCTCACGTGCTGCGCGAAGAGACCGCGCCCGATGCCGCGCGCAACGAGCAGCTCGCGGCGCTTCGCGCGGTCCTCTCGGCGCCCGGGGTGGTCGATGCCGATCCTCGCTACGAAGCCGCGCTCCGGGCCGCTGCCGCCTCCGAGCTCCTCGGGCTCGTCGGGCACGCGGCACTGCCCGAGATCCTCGAGACCGCGGGCGCGTCGGAGTCGTCGACGCGCACAGCGATCGTCGAGGTCCTCGTTCGAGACTGGCCGGAGGGGGCGGCCGCCGATGCGCTCGCGCCGCTGTTGCCAGCGCCGGCACGGGCGGTCGCGCTCGGTGAGGATCCGACGCCGTGGCTCGAGGATCCCATGACCCGGCGTGTCACGCTCGAAGCCCTCGACTCTCTCGGGCGCACGTGTCCGACGAGCGCGTGGCCATGTGGAACGATCTCGCCGGAGGAGCGCGACGCCTGGGTGCGCGTGGCTGCGCGCGGCGCGATGCCCGGGTTCGAGGCGACTTCGCTCGCGGTCGCTGTCTTGTGCGATGCGAGCGCCGAGCACGCGTGGGACGCCGCGGACTCGGTGCTCGCGTCCTCGTGGGCACGCGAGCTCGCGGAACGACTGGTCGAGGCCCTGCCTCCGCGTGGCGCCGCGCCGTGGCTCCGCCTTCGAGGCCTCTGCGAGAGACGGCCCGACGTCATCGAGGCGATCGTGCGCGTCGGCGGGGCTGATCCGCGCACCGAGCTTCGCCGAGGTGCGCTCCTGCACGATCTCGGTGCCGGACCGGCTCCCATCGATGCGGCTCGGTCGATGCTGCACCTCGGGCGTGCGCTCCTCGGGCTCGGCGCCAAGGCCCCCTCGGCGCCCGAGCGTGATCTGCTCGCCGCATTCATCGCCCGCGATGCGCGTCGTGTCGCGCTCGACGTCGTTCGCGCGACGGTCCCCGACGGGCACCTCGGTCGGATCACCCGCCTCTGCGAGCTCGCCGAGCAAGGCGGCGCGCTCACGCCGGTGATGTCGGAGCTCCTCCTCGGAGCCTGTACGCCCGAGCTGCGCGGGCCGATCGCCGAGCTGCTCGCAGCGTCGAGCGAGCGTTCTCCTGACGACGAATCGGCCGCGCTCGCGGCGATGTCACCGATGACACGAGAGCTCTGGGAAGGTCGAACGATGCCGACGCTGGTCGAGAAGATGATCCGTCTTCGTGCGCTCCCGCTCTTCTCGGGGCTCGAGCCGGAGCAGCTCTCACAGCTCGCGGCGCTGAGCGCGATCGAGCACCGAGAGGCAGGAGAGATCGTGTTCCGCGAGGGAGAGCCCGGTGACGCGCTCTTCGTGGTGATCTCGGGCGTCGTTTCGGTCCACAAGGATCGCTTGGAGGTCGCGAGCCTCGGGCCCGGCAGCTGCTTCGGCGAGATGGCCATCTTCGATGGAGCGCCGCGTTCTGCGACAGCACGTGTCGCAAGCCCGGCGGAGCTGCTGACCTTGTCGGGCGCAGCGCTCGCGCGAGCCGGCCGTGCCCACCCGGCGTTGTACGAGACGCTCCTGCGCGTCTTGTCGCGGAGGCTCCGCGAAGCGACCGACCGGCTCCGCTGAAGGCAGAAGATCCCCCCGGACTGAAGTCCGGGGCACCGACTGCCGGACGAAGCCCTTCGGGCTGGCAGAGTCATGTGCTGAGGAAGTGCTGCCCGCTCGACACACGTTCCGTCGCTTCCTTCTGCTCTGTTGCGAAGGTGGGCGAACCTGTGTCGCCCCGCACCACTGCCAGCCCGCCGCAGGTGGGCTTCGTCTTGTTGTCGGTGCCCCGGACTTCAGTCCGGGGGCATTCTTCGGCGGGCGTGGGCGTGCATCGTGTCGAGAAGCTGCACACCAGGGTGCGGCGTGCGTCGTGTCGGCGAAAGGCGCGCGACGATGGCGGTGCGCACCTCGTGCCACGAGGCGTGGAGATCGTCGCCACCGAGGATCTCGCAGCCGAGGGACTCGAGCGTCTTCAGGTGGGGGACGTAGATCGAGCGCTCGAAGCTCGGGTGGAGGGCCGGGGCGATGACCACGCGGGGCTTCGGCGTGAACGCGAACAAGCGCGTCGGTGCACAGGAGACGAGGCCCTGCGCGCACGCGGCGACGATCCGCGCCGTGGCCGGCCAAAGCACGAGGAGGTCTGCCCTCGACAGCGAGAGGTGACGCGGCGTCGCACGCTCGTCGTCGTCCCAGTCCACCGCACGTCGGTACGGCCGTGCGCCGGTGATGGCGCGGAGCGCCGTGCGGGTGACGAACGGCGCAGCGCCGCGAGAGAGCGCCACGGTGACGCGAACGTCGAAGTCGGTGACGAGCTGCAGCAAATGGTGGGGAAGGAAGGCGCTCTCGACACTTCCACCCGCGGCGATGACGACGTGCGGAGACGACATGGTTGCGCCACTCTGCAACGGTCTCGGCCGGCGCGCATCGTGCAACTGAGGGCGTCCGGGGGCGGCACCGGATGAGCGATGTTGGGCAAGCGAACGAGCGGCTCGCGGAAGCCATCGGTCTCGCTGCGACGGGGGTCGCCCGGCAGACCGATCTCGACGGGATGGTTCGGGCCATTCTCGACGGGACGATCCAGGGCGTCGGCGCTTCCCAGGCCTTCGTCTGCACGGCCCACGACGAGGCCCACGAGCTCAGGTTTGCTGGAGGTCGGAGCGTGCCGCCGGAGCTCGCCTCCCAGCTCGCGCGCATCAGCCTGGCCGATGAGGTACCGGTCGCGCGCGCCGCTGCGAGCCGCGTGGTCCAGGTCGGCGACGACTACGTCGCATGGCCGTTGGTCTCGTCGAACCGGCTCGTGGGCGTGCTCGGGGTCGTATTCGATCCTCCGCGCGGTCCCGATTCGCTGGAATGGGCGATCGCCCAAGCCTGCTCGTACCTCTTCGCCGCCGGACTCGACAGGGTGCTCGGCGCGCACGAGGGCCTCGAACGAGAGCTGCGAGAGAGCCTCGCGATCGCCCAACGTGCAGCGCGGCTCGGGAGCTGGGACTGGGATGTCTCGACGGGCGAGACTCATTGGTCGGACGAGACGTTTCGCATCTTCGGGCTCGACCGCTCGTCGTTCCTTCCCACGTTCGAGGCGTTTCTCTCGGCCGTCCACGAGGAGGATCGCGAGCGCGTGCGCGCAGCGGTCGAGCGCGCGCTGCAGCGCACCGCGCGCTACGAGATCGATCACCGCATCGTGCTTCCGGACGGCACCGAACGTATCGTTCGAGAGGAGGCGGACGTGGTCCCAGAGGGCGTGGCCCCGCCTCGCCGCTTGACCGGTACGGTGCGGGACGTCACCGAGGTGCGGCGTATCGATGCACGCCTCGCCCGGCTCGCCGCGATCGTCTCGTCGTCGGTCGACGCGATCATCGGTCAGACGACCGAAGGCGTGGTGACCGACTGGAACCCCGGCGCCGAGCGGCTCTACGGCTATTCGGCGCGCGAAATGATCGGCACCTCGATCGCGGCGATCGCCCCCGAGGAGCAGGATGACACCCTGGACCTCCTCGCGAGGGTCGCGCGCGGCGAGGCCGTCGATGCCTGGGAGACCCGCCGCGTTCGCAAGGACGGCAAGGTCATCGACGTTTCGCTGACCATGGCGCCGGTGCTCGGTCCCACGGGAGGCGTCACCCTGGTCTCGAGCGTCGAGCGCGACATCACCGGACGCAAGCAGACAGCGGACGATCTACGCGCCGCCGAGGAGCGACTGCGACTGACCATCGACGAGGCGCCGATCGGCCTCTCGCTCGTGGGGCTCGACGGGCGATTCCTTCGGGTGAACCGCGCGCTGTGCGAGATGCTCGGCTACAAGCCCGAGGAGCTCCTGAACGTGAGCGCCCGGGAAATCACCCACCCCGAAGACCGCTCGGCGGACATCGAGCTCACCGAGCGGCTCCTCAGCGGCCAGCTACTGCGCTTCGAGCTGCCGAAGCGATACCTCCGCAAGGACGGTTCGGTCGTCGACGTCGTCCTCTATCGCGCGTTGATGCGTGATGCGCGCGGGCGACCCCTTCATTTCATCGCCCAGATCCTCGATGTCTCCGAACGGCGCCGCTACGAGGAGGAGCGCGAGCGTCTGCTCGCGGCGCTGGAGAGCGAGCGCACATGGCTGCGCACGGTCATCGAGCGTTCGCCGGTCGCCACCCTGCTCTTCCGACCGGGAGAGGAGAAGCCGACCCTCACCAATCACAGGGCCGAGGAGCTCTTGTACGAGAATCGGACGGGCTCATTGGCGGATCGTCTGCGTCGCCCCGATGGGAGCCTGCTCACCCTCGACGACCTGCCGAGCACCCGCGCGCTTCGCGGCGAGATCGTCCAGCGAGAAGAGCTCATGCTCGTCGACGGCCGAACGGTGTCGCTGCTGGTCAGCGCCGCGCCGATCCATGCAGACGGGATCGTCGGTGCGGTCGTGGTCGCCGAGGACGTTTCCGTGCTCAAGGAGCTCCAGCGGATGCGTGACGAATGGGTCTCGATCATCGCGCACGATCTCCGGCAGCCCGTGGCGGCCATCAGCACGTATGCGGCGATGCTCGCGCGGCGGCCGAACCTCGACGAGCGCGCGCGTGCCGGAGCCCAACACATGCTCTCGAGCGTGCGCCGCCTCGACCGGATGATCGGCGATCTGCTGGACGTATCACGGCTCGAGACCAATCGACTGGAGCTCGAGCTCCAGCCGACCGATCTGGTCCGGCTCACGCGCGACATCTTGGAGCGTCTCGGGTCGCAGCTCGGTTCGAGGCCGGTACGCGTCGAGACACGGGGGAGCGTCCCGCTCGCGAAGACCGACCCCGTGCGGTTCGAGCAAGCACTCGGCAACCTCCTCTCGAACGCGGTGAAATACGGCGATCCAGGCACGGAGATCGTCGTCTCCCTCGAGCGTGCCGGCGATGAGGTGGAGATCGCCGTTATCAATCGGGGGCCGGGCATTCCCGCGCGCGACCAGGCGTCGGTATTCCATCGATTCAGTCGGACGCCCGGTGCCAAAGGCGGGAAGGTCGCCGGGCTCGGGCTCGGGCTGTACATCACCCGTGGGCTCGTCGAAGCGAACGGCGGTCGAATCTGGGTCGAGAGCACGCCGAACGATCGAACGGCGTTCCGGTTCACGCTGCCGATCGCAACCGGGGCCGAAGTGCGTCGCGAAGGCGCGCGCGACAGCATTCACTGAGGCGAGTCTCGGGAGCGGGCGACCAGCCAGCGTGATCGTGATGCCTCGGGACGCTACTATCGTCCGATGACGAGGTGCTGTCTGGCGATGGTGTTGGTCTTCGGAGGTTGCTCCGGCGACGACGCTGCCGTCGCAGGCGAGGACGCCGGGTCGGACGTTGCGCCGATCGAGGTGCCCGACGCCGCGCCCGACGGTCCCCGTTCGCCTCCCGTGCTCGGGCCGATGGCCGATCGCGTCGTCGCCGAGGACGAGCTCCTCGTCGTTCCAATCGTCGCGACCGACGCGTCGAGCATCGTCGTCACCGGCCTTCCGCCCGGCGCACGCTTCGACCGCAACACGCGAGCGATCTCGTTTCGACCGGACTTCATCCAGGGTGGGCTGCCGCCGTCCAAGGTCACGGTGCGGGCGCGTAACGCGGTCGGGACGACCGAGGTCTCGTTCCAGATCACCGTCACCGACAGCATTCGCCCGCCCGAGCTGGTGGTCACCAAGACCGAAGACCTCGGGTCGTGTCGGCGCCTGACGCTGACGCAGAAGACCGACGCGTACACCGACAGCCCCGGCTACTCGGGGCGAACGTTCGCCGCCATGGCCGTCGTGCCCAAGGCGACAGATCGTGTCGCGGTACGCGTGACGCTCCACGGAGTCGGTGGCGCGCCGAGCCCGTCGCTCGGGTGCAGCGCACACCTGGTCGTGCAGCCGCATGATCCGATGACCAGCTACTTCTGGGGGTATTCGGCGAACCTCCCCGGCGGCAGTCTGACCAGCGGCACGGTCCCGCCCTACACCGCCCGCCGTGTGCTCCAGCTGGTCCAGTGGGCGCAGCGAACGCAGAACGGCGATCCGGCGCGCACGTTCATCAGTGGAAGCTCGATGGGCGGCGCTGGCGCGATGACGATCGGTCTGCTGTGGGCCCGCCACTTCGCCGGCGTCGACGCGTATCTCGGTCAGGCGATCGCGCGCAATCACCGTCCGGCGCGGCTCGCCACGCTCGAGAAGCTCTGGGGAACCCGTGACGCGAACCTCGACGACGGTGCGGGAATGGGGGTGTGGGATCGACTCGATCTCACCCGCGTGCTCCGCGACGAGCCCGAAGCCGCGGGCCAGTTCGTCTTCCTCAAACACGGCAAGGACGACTCGACCATCCACTTCGGGGCGGTCGCCATCGCGAGCCCGCTCACCAAGCTCTCGTTCTATCGGGCGTTGCGCTCACACCCGCATTACGCCGCCTGGGACGAGGGCGCCCATGGTCCCGCCGATCCGGTCATGGGCGACGGGTGGTGGGACGGTGGATGGAGCCGCATCACCGATGCGGCCGCATTTCTCAGGCTCGATCGTGTCGTTCCGGCGTTCGCCAACGCGTCGCACGACGGCGATCCGGGTGACGGCACCGGCAACGGCAAGGTCAAATGGGACGCGAACGGTGGCTTCGCCGCTGATGTCGCGGTTCCCGGCGACACCGGATGGAAGGGCGACCTCGCAGGCACGTTGAACCGGCACCTGCGGTGGGACGCAACGAAGGTCGTCGACACGAGCGAGAGGCTGGAGCTTCCGCTCCGTGTGTATTCGGGCACCGGCAAGGATCCGCCACGCGTGGGCTACCCGACCGTCGACGACAAGGTCGCGGCGAAGCTCCCCGTCGTCGTCGACGTGACGCTCCGCCGCGTGCAACAGTTCGTTCCCGAGCCGGGCGAGAAGCTCGCGTGGGAGTACGGCTCCCAGAAGGGCGAGCTCACCGTCGCGCCCGACGCATCGATCACCGTGCCGCGCGTCGCGATCGGGACCGAGTGGGCAACGCTCGTGTTGCGGCGATGACGAGCGCGAGCCCTCAGGACAAGTATTTCAGAAGTATTGAGACAGGCCGGTGAGCACGAACCAACCCGGTGTCGGCGCGAGGGCGCGCCCTGCGTCGACCCGAGGGACCAGCCACGCGAGGAAGGTCGGGACGACGCGGACTCCGCCACCGACCGACAGCGCGCCGAGCGGTGGCTCGACGTCGCCGACGGCGTTCATCGGCGCGAACGTTCCTCCATCGACGAAGGCGACGCCTTGGAGGAACCACCGCTTGCCGAGGTCCACCGCGTAGCGGCCCTCGAGGTTGCCGAACGCGTGAAAGGCGTTGCGAAAGCGGTTGTCGGCGAGACCGCGCACGCCACCGATCGCGAACATGCGCCACGAGGGCACGCTACCGAGGAGGAACGAGTGGTTCGGGTCACCGGGAGAGGCGCCTTCGACGACCACGTTCGCGAGGATGGCCGCGCGGTTTGAGAACGCGAGCGACGAGAGCCACTGCGAGGTCACCGAGTGTCGCGGCTTGTCCACCCCCGACCTGAGGTACACCCCGGGATGACCCGAGATCACGAACCGACTTCCGCGCGGGGCGAGGTCGTTCCACGCGAGCCGATCCCAGATCGCCCGCGCCCCGAAGCCGAGCTGCACGCCATCCCCCGCGAGGCTGGGGGCGAAGTCGCCGAACAGTTGTTCGCGCTGGCCCTCGAGCGTCAGCGCGAACCGCCACTGCGTTCCGTACCAGAACGGCAGGCGTAGCCCGACTTGCCCGCCGGTGCGTCGCCGCTCCCACGACCACGGCGTGCCGTCGAACTCGAAGCCCGAGCCGGAGTAGCCGAGCGACCCCTCGAAGCTGATCGCACGCGCGTGGTTCTGGTGCTCGCCGCACCAGCCCTCGCCCGTCCAGGCGAGCTGGTAATAGGCAACCCACGCGCCGCACTCGATCGCCCGCCCGGCGACGTTCGATTCGGTGAGAGTGAGCGAGGCGTAGCTGTCGCGAAGCGTCTTCGCGGTGCCCACCTCGGGAATGGGAATCAACGTCCACTTCTCCCGCACCCGAACGTGGATCACGCGGTCCCGCCGCTCGACCGCGACGTCGTCGAACAGGCCGAGCGCCCACAGCCGGCGAGAGAGCTCCTGCTCTTCCGCAGCGGTGAGACACGCAGGCAGCGCGCGCGGCAGGAGCTCGTCGACCACCACGGGCTTCACCGCAGAGAAGCCCTCGAGCTCGAGGCGCTCGACTTCGCACGACGACGCCAGAGCTGCGAGCGCGACGACCGTGCCTAGCGGCACGCCTGCGTCTTCTTCACGGTGGACGCCGGCCGCGGCACGCACACCGCCGACGAGTTGATGAAGCACTCGGTGATCCAATCGGCGGTCGCGCCGCACTCGGGCACGCCGCCGCCCGCGTAGAACCACCCGTCGTTGACCAGCGTGCAGCCGCCCATGGAGGCGTCGCACTTGACGAAGCTCGGGAATTGCTTTGTCTCGAGACCGTCACAGTCGAAGTCGAACCCTCCGCGCTTGGTCGGAGTGGTGGAGAACTTCGGCTGTCCCTTGAACGACGCTGGGTCGGTGTCGTCGCAGTCGCTCCCGCAGGTGCCGAGCGTGCTCGGTGCCTGTCCATCCTTGTCCTTGTCGACCAGGCCGACGCTGCACGTGCCGGAGGGCTCGGTGCACACGCCGACCTGGCAAGGGCTCGTAGTCTCGCACGCGATGCTCGCGCCAGGCGCGCACACGTGTTTGGCGTTGCAGGTCTCCACACCATTGCAGGCCTTGCCGTCGTTGCACTTCTTGTCGGGGACCTTCGCGGAGTTACAGCTGTAGGTGCAGTCGTTGTCGCAGCCGTCGTGCGAGACGGTGTTGGAGTCGTCGCACTCCTCGGAGGCGGTATCGACGAACCCGTCCCCACAGGTGCTCGGGCTGCAAGCGCCACGCAAACAGAACGACCGCGGCGAGCTCGCGCACGGCGTGCCGTCAGCGGCCTTCGTGCAGTCGACGCCGGGCGGGGGAGAGGTGTCGGAGATCGCCGTCTCTTCAGCCGAGCCATCGGTGGCCGCGTCTTCGGAGGGCGTGCCGATGTCGAACGAGGACGAAGAGCAGCCGACGAGGACCGCCCAAGCTGCAACAGCCGAAAGCGAAGCAATCCGGAACATGCGCGGATTTTAGCGGTCGAGCGGTGTTAGACAACGTGCCATCGCACCAAAGGTTGACGAATCCGAAGGTGCGTCACCGCCTCCGACGGAGCATCATCAGCGATGATGCAAATCACGGCCGTTCTCGTCGAGCCGAGCGCTCGCGGTCACGTTGTCCTGTCGAACGTCGAGGCGCCCGCTGCGCGTCCCGGTGAGGCGTTGGTGCGCGTGCATGCGACCTCGCTCAACCGTGGCGAGATTCGCGGCGCGGGGCAGGGGGCGCCGGGGCGTCGAATCGGTTGGGACTTCGCGGGTGTGGTCGAGCGCGCCGCCGATGACGTGCCCGGGCCCGCGGCCGGCACGCGCGTCGTGGGCATGCTGCGCACCGGCGCGTGGGCCGAGCTGATCGCCGCGCCGGTCGAGGCGCTCGCGGTCCTGCCCGCGGGCGTCGATTTCGCGCGCGCTGCGACGCTGCCGGTCGCGGGGCTCACCGCGCTGTACGGGCTCGATCGCGCGCACGGCCTCCTTGGTCGCAAGGTGTTGATCACCGGCGGCACCGGCGGCGTCGGCCACTTCGGCATCCAGCTCGCTCGTCTCGGGGGCGCGCAGGTGGTCGCCACCGTGCGTCGTCAGGAACAGTCCAAGCTGGTGCGCGACGCAGGCGCCCACGAGGTCGTGCTCGGCGACGACAAGAAGACCATCCACGCTGCCGGTCCATTCGACCACGTGCTCGACGGCGTCGGCGGCAACACGCTCGCCGGCGCGCTCGCGAGCCTCGCGAGGAACGGTAGCGCGGTCATCTACGGTGCGACCGGAGGCGCCGAGGTCCCGTTCGATGCTCGCGCGTTCTATCCAACGGCAGGCGCGTCCCTCTACGGGTTCATCCTCTTCCACGAGCTCCTCTCCAACCCGGCCGGCATCGGCCTCGCGCGCCTCGCACGCTTGCTCGAGGACGGCCGTCTGCGCGCGCCGATCGCGGTCGAAGGCAAGCTCGCCGAGATCGGCGACCTCGCGCAACGCCTCGAGGACCGCGCGTTCACGGGGAAGGCGGTCGTGCACTTCCTCTGAGTCTGTCCCGTCAGAAATCCCCCGGACTGAAGTCCGGGGCACCGACAGCAAGACGAAGCCCTCCGGGCTCGCAGAGGCGGCGAAGGTCGCCTGTGAAGATCGCAACGACAGCTGGGCGAACCCCTCCGGGCTAGGCGGGTGCTCGTAGGTGCGGATGATTTGGTCAGGTTCGTTTCGTCTTTGCGAACAGTCGATCGGCGGCGTCTGCTGCATGGACACGTTGCTCCACGCCGAACATCGCGAACGAGCTGGCCGCTTCGAGGTCGAACGACTCGGCTTGGCAACGCCCTCGATCGCGTCCGCATCCGAGCAGAAGCCAACCACCGTCGATAGCGAGCACTTCGCCGACACGTGAACTCCGCCAGCCCGAAGGGCTTTGTCTTGCAGTCGGTGCCCCGGACTTCAGTCCGGGGGAGTCTGATCTTCACTCCCGTGTAGGCTCGTCGCGATGGAGCCGTCCAAGATCCTCGCGATCACGCGTCCGCACCCGCGGCTGCTCACGCAGTACGTCCTCCAGGCGCTGCTCGCGGGGCCGTTGTCGCCGCTGCTGCTCCTCATCCTCTACTTCCGGTACAAGACCATGGAGTACCGGTTCGACGAGCACGGGGTCTCCAAGCGATTCGGCATCCTGATTCGGCGCGAGGTGAACCTCACCTACGCGCGCATCCAGGACATCCACATCGGCTCCGGTCCCATCCAGCGCTGGCTCGGGCTCGCCGACGTGCAGGTGCAGACGGCGTCGGGCAACGCGGGCGCGGAGCTCGTGATCGAGGGGTTGCTCGAGTTCGAGCAGGTGCGCGACTTCCTCTACGCGAAGATGCGCGGGGTCCGCGACGACAAGCACGTGGACGAGCCCGTTGCGCTGCTGCGCGAGATTCGTGACGAGCTGCGCGCGACGCGGGAGGCGCTCGGCTGATGTTCGCCGCGATCCGCAACCGCGTGATGGGAATGCTGCGGGTGCCCGGCGAGCCGCACGATCCGGAAGGGCAAGGGCTCCTCGTGTTTCGCGCGGCGGAAGGGTACTACCGCTACCGCGTCGCGATGTTCTGGCTGTTGCGCGTCGTCGTCCTGATGGTCTTTGTCTACGTGGGCTTCGTCGCGGTGCTCATCACGACCGCGGTCCTCGCGGAGCCCGGCGGCAAGAAGCGCGGGCTGTTCGAGCGCGTGGACCCGGGGGCGCTGCACACGGTGCTCGTCGTCGTGGCGGCGACGCTGGGCACGCTCTACCTCGCGCAGTCGATCTTCTCGTGGGCTCTCATGCGGCTCGATTACGAGCTCCGTTGGTACAAGGTCACCGATCGGAGCCTGCGCATCCGCGAGGGCGTGTGGTTCGTCCGCGAGATGACCATGTCGTTCGCGAACATCCAGAACATCTCGATCGTGCAGGGCCCCATCCAGAAGGCCCTGAACGTAGCCGACCTCGTGGTGCAGTCCGCCGGCGGCGGCAGCGGCGAGCAAGGCAAGAACCTCCATGTCGGCTACTTCCGCGGCATCGCCGAGGCCGAGAAGGTGCGGGAGCTGATCCTCGAGCGCTTGCGACGCCACCGCGACACAGGTCTCGGTGATCACGACGACAAACGCGTGACCATGGAAGACGCCCTCCGCGAGGTGCGCGACGAGGCCCGCGCGCTCCACGCTGCGATGGCGCGTCGAGCCTGAATCAGACTCTGGACACGGTCACCGGGGTCCCGCTGAACGCCGCGTTGCCCGAGAGCGCGTCGACCCTGAGCTCGTCGGTGAGATCGTTCAGGCTCGCCCCGGCGTGGGCTCTGGCGACGGTGAGCGCGACGCCCTCGCGGTCGTGACCGTAGCCGTGCGGGAGGCAGACGACTCCCGGTGCGATCGCGTCGGTGATCTCGACCGGCACGCGCACCTCGCCGACCCGCGAGCGCACGAGGACGACGTCACCCTGGGTGAGCCCCCGCAACGCCGCGTCGTCGGGGTGCACCAGCAGCGTGCAGGCGGGGCGCCCCTTCACGAGCCGATGCGTGTTGTGCATCCACGAGTTGTTGCTGCGGAGGAGCCTTCGGCCGATCAACTCGAGCTCGCCGCGCTCGGGCGCTCCATCCAACGACCGCTCGAGGCGTTCGAGATCGCGCACGAACAGCTCGGGCGCGAGCTGGAGCCGTCGATTCCTGGTGAAGAGGCGCTCGGGCAGTCGAGGCTCGAGCGGCCCGAAATCCAGGCCGTGCGGTGCTCGCTCGAGCGTGGCCAGCGAAAGGCGTCGCGGGCCGAACCGCAGCATGGCATCGAGGATGCGCCGCGGGCCGAGAGCACGCGCGCCCTCCAACGTCAGCGACGTCGTCAGGCCCGGACGGCCGCCGCCGTGTCGGCGTAGGGCGCGGGCGAGACCGATCAGCACGTCGAAGTCGGAGCGCACGCCCGAAGGTGGCGCGACGAGGGCGGGCGCGAGCTTGGCCACGTCGCGTACGGCGAGCGCGTTGAACGCGAGGTCGAAGTGCTCACGCTCGAAGCCGAAGCTCGTCGGGAGGATCAGGTTCGCGTGGCGGGTCGTCTCGTTGCGATAGAGGTCGATCGAGACCATGTACTCGAGCCCCGCGAGCGCACGCTCGAGCCTCTTGCCGTTCGGCGTCGAGAGCACGGGGTTGCCGGCGAACGTGATCAGCGCACGTACCTGCCCGTTGCCCGGCGTGTCGAGCTCCTCGGCGAACGCCGCCGCCGGCAGCTCACCGGAGAACTCCGGGAGACCACGCACGCGAGAGCGATAGCGTCCGAACCCACCGAGGTCCCCGGTCTTGGCGAGCATGCCCACGAGATCGGCCGCGGGGTTGGTGAACATCGCGCCGCCGGGCCGATCGAGGTTGCCCGTGACGACGTTCAGCGCCGAGACGAGCCACGCCACGAGGCCGCCGTACTCCTGCGTGCAGGCACCGACGCGCGCGTAACAAACTGCGGCGGACGCCCCCGCGAAGTCACGCGCGAGCGCCCGAATCGCCTCCGCACCGAGGCCGGCGCGCCCAGCCACGCGCTCGGGCGAATACCGCGCAGCGATCTCGCGCAGTCGGGCCATGCCATCGGTGAACGCTTCGAGGCGGCCGGGGTGGGCGAGCCCCTCTGCGAAGATCACGTGCAGCACGCCGAGCAGCAGCGCGGCGTCGCCGCCTGGTCGGATCGGAAGGTGCAGGTCTGCGCGCGAGGCCGTCTCCGTGCGGCGCGGGTCGACGACGACCAGCTTGCCGCCCCGCGCACGGAGCGCGTCGAGGCGCGCGCCGATGCCAGGCGCGGTCATGAGGCTGCCGTTGGAGGCGATGGGGTTGCCCCCGATCACCAGGAAGTACGAGGTCCGATCGACGTCGGGGATCGGCAGGAGCAGCGAGTGTCCGAGCATCTCGAGCGACGCGAGCATCTGCGGGAGCTGATCGACCGAGGTCGCCGAGAACCGCGCGCGGCTGCCCAACGCGCGAGAGAGCAGCGACGCGCCGAACATCGCGCTGTACGAGTGAACCGTCGGGTTGCCGAGGTAGAGGCCGAGCGCGCCGCGTCCATGCCGAGCCTGCACCGCGGCCAGACGCGTGCCCGCCTCCTCGAGCGCCTCGTCCCACGAGATCGGCTCGAACCGATCGCCTACCCGACGCAACGGCGTTCGCACCCGATCAGGATCGGTCGCGATGTCCGAGATCGCCGCCGCCTTGGGACAGATGTGCCCCGCGCTGAACGGATCCTCCCGATCGCCGCGGATCGACACCACCCGCTCTCCATCGAGCTCGACCGAGAGGCCGCAGGCTGCCTCGCACAACATGCAGGTCGACGCGCGGGTGTGGGTCTGGCTCGGCATCCCCACGCCCTACCGTTTCGGGCGGAGGTCGTCGAGAATCGAGGCATGGCGAGAGCAGGGAGGGAGGATGGTCCGGCGACTTGGGCGCGTGATCCACATGCGCCGCGGCTCACGTTGCGCGAGGCGCTCGCACGGCTCGGCTCGATCGACCACGCGCGCGTTCGCCGCATCGACTCGTACTCGTGGGGCCCCGGCGATGCCTGGTGGGTCATGCGCCTCGAGCTCTCGGCGACGGCGTCGTCGAGCATCCGCCTGGTCCTGTTCGCCGAGAGCCTTTTCTCGTCGGCTCCCGAGCAACCGGAGGACCTGCTCGCCCTCGATCGCTGGGCGGCGTCCGAGGGAGCTTCCGGAGACGGCAAGCTCGGTGCGCGCTTCGGGCGGGTGATGGAGTCCCTCGGGTATCGGCGGGAGCCGGGGGAGCCGTCGATGCCAACGGTGCTGTTCGCGCTGCATTCGTCGCAGGCGACGTAGCCCCCGTTAGACACCGATCCGCGCGTTATTGCGCTCGTCGAAAACATGCGCCATAATGGCTGGCGTGTCTGGCGCGACAACGACGAAGCGCATGCGCCAGCGAGGTCCCGTTCAGGGCTCGCTGTTCTCGCGTGCCGAGCTCGCCCAGCCCGAACGGCCTCGTCGTGGCCGGCCGAAGAAGGCCGGAGCCGGCCTCCCCCACGCCCGTCGTCCCGCCGTCGACGATCGACATCCTCATCACGTCACGGTGCGCATGCGGCAGGGAGTATGGAACCTGCGGAGTCAGCGGTGTTTCGCGCCGATCGCCACCGCGCTCCGTGTGGTCCGTCGGAATCGCGCCGGGTTTCGGGTCGTGCACTTCTCGGTGCAGGGCAATCACCTGCATCTGGTGACCGAGGCCGACGATCGGCGGGCGATGACCAACGGCATGCGCGCGCTGCTCATTCGCATCGCCAAGCGGCTCAACCGGGTGATGGGAAGCCGTGGTCGGCTCTACGCCGACCGCTTTCACGAGCGTGTTCTGCGCTCGCCGACCGAGGTGAAGAGTGTCGTCCGCTACGTGCTCGGCAACCAGCACAAGCACTACGCCGATCGGCGGCCCGGGCCGGTCGATCCGTTCTCGTCGGCGAACGAATCGCTCGACCACCCGACAGGCGGGCCGCCGTGGGCGTTGCCCCAGAGTTGGTTGCTCCGCGTCGGTTGGCAGCTGGGTCGGCCCTGACGCCGCGTTATTCCGCCGGCAGCAGGATCGGAGCGATCCACAGCGCGCCGTCGTGCGTGCGCGTTGCCCAGCGGAAGTCCGCGGACACCGACCAGTCGTTCTCGCCCAAGGGCGCGCCGTACGAGAGCTTCATGGTCTTCACGTCGAGGAACGCCATCCGATCGAGATAGACCTCGATGTACCGCGGGTGCAACCAATGCCCGCACGTCTCCCCGACGGACGCGCGATCGTCGGGATGGAACGTGAAGGTGCGCTTGGTTTTGGTCACGAGGTCTTCGAGGTCGATCGCCTCGTGCTCGCGGCACGACATGCGCGTGCTGCCGTCGGGCGAGAGGTCGTGGTCCGGGGCTGGCTCGTTGACCACCGAGGTCTGGCCGGTCTGGAGCTCGACGTGCTCGAAGCGTTGGTTCTGGCCGAATCCCCCGATGCGTACGACGGCCGCCAGCGCCGCGCCGGTTCCCTCGAACCGCAGCACCTCGGCAGGTGATCCGCCGTATTCGATGGAGCGTGCGACGCGCGGTTTGGCGTTGGGCGCGAGCTCCACGAAATGGAGGTACCGGGTGCGACCGCCGTCCGCGCCGGTTCTCCATTCGGTGAGCGCGATCCACTGCCCGGACCCGCCGAACGCGTCGGAGATTCCACCGCGAGTTTCCCAAGGGCCCTCGATGGGTAGCTTGGTGCCCGTCGCCCGGTCGATGCGCACGACGGTCGTGGGGTCTTCCCACCACGCGTACACGTTCCACTGCTTGGGCCGCTCGTCTTCCACGAGACACATGCTGGCGGTGCAGGCGATCCTGCCGAGGCGACCATCGATGCGCAGGAGCTCGTTCGTTGCACCGACCTTGGGATGGTCCAAGACGGTCGCGTGCACGATCGTCCCTGCCTTCGGATCCTCGGTGACCGTCCACAGCGACTTGCCGTCGGGCGCGCCCCCCTTCGTATGCGAGCCGGGCAGCTTCACCGGCGCCCCGAGCTTCGGGCCGATCGCCGACAAGGAAGGATCGGTCTCCGGCGTGCGCGCCGCGCGCGGACCGTCGCGCAACATGGCCGCGAGAACACCGACGACGGTCTCGGCGTATTTCGGATCCTTCTCGGCGAGCTCGCCCATTCCCGCCTTCGCGTCGAAGTTCAGGTACACCTCTCCCTCGCTCGAGCCGCGGGGGAGGAACAACTTGGTGCCCGTCCAATTGCCCCCGCCCACGACGAACGCGTTCGGGTCACGCTTCATCCCCTCGCCGATCAGCGCGGCGGTCACCGGGAGGAAGCGCAGCGGCTGACGGGGGAGCTCCTTGGGATCGGCGGCGTGGAGCAATTGCGCCACGCTCTTCACCAGGCGCGCGCCGGCGTCGGCATCGGGCACGGTGAGCAACACCTTGCCGAAGACGATCCCCGTGCCGTTTCGAAAGCGGGTCCCGAAGGTGAATCTCGTCCCGTCGGGGAGCTCTGCGTCGTGGAAGGTCCAGTCCCCGCCCGGCTCGTGCCACGGCGCCGCATCGAGCACGCGCTGCTCGGAATGGGTCGTGAGCACGCGGAATCGCAGCGTCTGAGCGGCGACGTTCACCTCGGCCAGGCTTGCGCTCGGTGCAGGCGTTGGCGCGATCGGCGGCGACACCTTCCTGCTGCGCATCTGCACGAGCACCACGGCCGCGAGCGCGCTGGCTCCCAGCACGTGAACCCACAGAGGCGTGCGCTCGTGCTCGCTCATCCGAGCTTGCGTATACCACGCGATCGTTCGCTCGCTCAGGCATCGCACCGCGGTGCCGTTCGCTGGACGCGTCCTCCAATTGCTCTCGTTCCTCTGTGTCGTGTCGACTGCCGCGGGCGTGAGTGGAGCGACCGCTGCGCCGGAGGTGCTCCCAGAGAATCCGCCCGACGAGCCGCTGCGTGGGAAGTTCGCGTTGAAGTGGAGCGGGCTCCTGGTCATGAACAGCGTCTACTCGTCGCGACGGATGCATCCCGGTGCGTTCGCATTCTTCGTCGGCCCGTACGACGTCAACTACTTCACGATATCGCCCATCAACACGATCGCCGGCTTCTCGATCGAGGGCGTCACGTTCGAGACGGTCAAGCTGAGCGGCGCGATCCAACTCTCGCTCCGATCGCCGACGCCGCTGCTGGTGACCAACGTGGTCTCGCCTCAGTTCTACGACGTGCACCTCGAGGCCCGCACCGAACGAATCCGCGTCTACGCCGGCTTGTTCAAGAGCGTGCTGCAGATGATCAGCCCGCCCACGATCAACGCGTTCCCCAACGGTTACATCCCCGGTCAGCTCGGGTTCCCGCGCCCGCAGGTGCGGGTCGATCTACGCGCGCGCACCTCGGCCACGACACACGTCATCGCGGAGCTCGCCGCAGTGGCGCCGACCCAGACCCTCGACGTCGGGGAGGGACTCCTCGGCGGCGACGCGGGCTTTCCCGACGGATTCGCGCGACTCTCGTTCGGAGGCGGCGAAACCGAGTCCAAAGACGAGTGGCAGTCGGCACACGCGATCGGGATCTCGGGCCACCTCGGCCGCCGCCGCTTCGCTACCGACGCGGGGTTCTTCGAGCGCGCGACCTGGTCGCTCGGGGCGGATCTCGAGTTCGTTCTGCCGACACGCACGAGGTTCTTGGGACGTGCGTGGATGGGCAGCCTGGTTGGGGATCTGGGCGGCGCAGTCTTCCAGACGGTCTCGCCCCGCACGCTCGCGCCCATCCGTGCGAGGGGCTTCTGGGTCGCCCTCGGCCAACGCCTCAGCAAACGCTTTCGGACCCACGTGGGCTTCGGGGTCGACGACCCGAAGAACGCCGACCTCGGACCCGAGGAGCGTTCGATGAACCAGGCCGCGTTCGCGAACGTGTTCTGGGATTGGTCCCGCATCATCGGGTTCGGAATGGAGGCGAGCCATTGGAAGACCAACATGGTGGGCCTCGCGCCCGCCGGCGCATGGCGTGGCGAGGTCGTCGCGATCATCCACTACTGATCACGCCCACGAGACGGCGTAGGCGATTCGCGTCTCGTCAGACCTCCCGGGAAGGAGCCTGACGAAGGCCTTCCTGCAGAACAGCTCCATCAGCCCGCTCACGAACCCGAGGTAGCCGACCACGAAGTGGTGCGACACCGCACAGGGTTGTCCGTGCCACTCGACGATCGCGTCCTTCGGACCCTCACGCGTGGCGGAGAAGGCGCCGCCGCGCCACGTATGGCTGTTCAGCTTGTCGAGATTCTCGACGAGGAGCCATGGAGTCGCGCCCGCGCCGCGGGAGAGCCGTGCCATCGTCGAGACGAGACTCTCCTTCAAGCGACGACCGACCTCGGAGCCGAGCTGCTCGCGCTCCGCCGAGGGCATGGGGAGCGCGTCACACGCCAGGTAGTGTGCCAGCGCGAGCTTGACGGGTTTCCATTCGCCCGGGACGAGCGTGAGCAGATCGGTCGCCAGCTCGGGGGCCAGCGACTTCGCGTAGGTGTCGAAGTACCCATGAGCCTTGAGGGAGCCCTGCGACGCGCACACGAGCGTGCTGCGAAACTCGGTTGCCGGCTGGACCCGAAGGGGCAGGCGGACGATCGTCTCCGACTTCGCCACTGGCAGAGAGGATACCCGATCGTGGGTGGTCTGATGGGCCCGCTTGCGGATTGCCACGCGCGGCCGCGAAATTGCAGCTCCCCACCGCATGGCGAACGATGCGTTCTCCATCAGCGAAGCGATTCGATACGGCTTTCGCACGATGCCGAGCAAGCTCGGGCTCTGCGTCGGCGCGGCAGTGATCACCTTCGTCGTAATGCTGGCCCTCTCTGGTTTCGGCGAGCTCGTTCACCAGTTCGGAGCGCTCAGCGCGCTCGTCGGGATTGCGTCGCAGGTCGCGCACGCCTGGCTCTGGATGTCCTGGACGCGACTGTCGCTGAAGATCCACGACGCTCAGCCAGCCACGCTCGAGGAGTTCGTGCCCAACCTCGGCACGTTCCTCAACTACCTCGCGACGGCGTTCCTCTACACCCTCATCGTCGCGCTCGGGTTGATCCTGTTCGTCGTGCCCGGAATCTATTGGGGCGTTCGGCTCTCGATGGCGGGCTTCCTCGTCGTCGATCGCGGCCTCGATCCCATCACGGCGCTGCACGAGAGCTCCGAGGTGACCCGCGGCGCGCGGTGGAGCCTGTTCGGGCTCTTCTTCGCGTGCCTCGTGATCAATCTGCTCGGCGCCCTCGCGCTCGGGATCGGACTCTTGTTCACCGTTCCGGCGTCCGTGATGGCGCTCGCCTTCACGTACCGGAGGCTCGCCGCGCGCCGGCGCGTGCCGGAGCCGTACCGTCCCAGTGCGCACCCGTTCGTCCCCACCTAGTCCCCGCGTAACGAGGTCACCCGTCACCCGCCGCGGGTGTATCCTCGCGCCTCTTCCGGAGGTCGGGTCATGAAGAAGATTGGCGTCCTTCTCTCGGGGTGCGGGGTTTACGACGGCGCGGAGATCCACGAGGCGGTGCTCACGCTCTTGGCGATCGATCGCCTGGGGGCGGAGGCGGTGTGTGTGGCGCCCGACGTCGAGCAGCACCATGTGATCGATCACCACACCGGCAACCCGGTCGAGGGCGAGAAGCGCAACGTGCTCACCGAGTCGGCGCGCATCGCGCGCGGCAAGATTCGTGACGTGGCGTCGGTCGGGGCCGGCGAGCTGGACGCGCTGATCCTCCCCGGTGGGTTCGGCGCCGCGAAGAACCTCTCGGACTTTGCGTTCAAGGGCGCCGAGGCCAAGGCGTTGCCGAGCGTGGTCAAGCTCGTGCGTGACCTCCACGCCCAGCGCAAGCCAATCGGCTTCGTCTGCATCGCGCCGGCGGTAGCGGCGGCGATCTTCCAGGGCACCGACGTCCACCCGCGCCTGACCATCGGGTGCGACGCGGAGGCCGCGGGCGCCATGGAGAAGATGGGCGCAACCCACGTCAACCACGAGGTCGCCGAGATCGAGGTCGACGCCGACCACCGCATCGTGTCGACCCCTGCCTACATGCTCGCCGGGCGCATCTCCGAAGCCGCGGCCGGAATCGAGCGACTCGTGGCGACCGTCGTCGAAATGGCCTGACGCTCGCGCGCACGTGGTTCGCCCACGCGCAAGGAAATCGCGAGAATTCCGCCATCGAACGAATCGATCCGCGTGGCGCGACCGTTGCTCGCAACCCGAGCATGAAAGCGGTGATCGTCTCGACCGCCCCTGACGGCACGCCACTCGCGAGCCTCGCGCGTACGGTCGAGCAACGACTGCTCGAGACGGGCCTCTCGCCGATCGAGCGTTTCGAGATCTCGGGCACGAGGCTCGCGTATTGCCAAGGCGACTTCGATTGCTGGCTCCGCACGCCGGGCCGATGCAGGGTCCAGGACGGGCAACAGGCCATGGTGCGGGCGATCACCTCGGCCGCCGCGCTCGTCCTGGTAGGTCCGATCTCGTTCGGCGGGTTTGGCTCCGAGCTCGAACGCGCGACCAACCGCCTGCTCTGCCTCCTGTCCCCCTTCTTCGAGAAGCGGGCGTACCTCACCCACCACGAACCCCGGTACGCGCGCTACCCGTCGTTCGTCTCCATCGGTCTGATGGAGCGCGAGGACCCGTACGTGCGCGCGACCTTCGACGCGCTGAACGATGCGAACGCGATCAACTTCTTCGCTCCACGTCGCGTCGCCGTGGCGCTGGGCCGCGATCCCGCGACCTGGGGCTCGGCGATCGGCCGGGCGCTGGAGAGCCCCCGCATTCCGGGCGCGACGCTGGTGGATCGCGCGTCACTGCGCCGTGAGCTGCTCGAGGTTGCGGGCGCCGACCCCGGCGAGGCACGCCCGATTCGCACCGCAGCGCTCCTGGTCGGCAGCACGAAGCCGCGAGGAGCGAGCGTCTCCGAGCGGCTCGCGCGGGCGTTCATCGACCGACTCGGGGCGGCGGGGGTGAAGTGCGACCTGCACTTCGCGACGGAGTTCGTCCACGACTCCGCCGCCACGCGCGAGCGAGCGCGGGCGATCGCAGCAGCGGACCTGTTTCTCCTCGCGACCCCCCTGTACATCGATGCTCTGCCTTCGCTCGCGACCCGCGCCCTCGAGAGTGTCGCCGGAGAGCGCCACGATCACGCGGGCCTCTTCGTTCCGTTGATCAACTGCGGGTTCCCCGAGCCCGAACACACCCGAACGGCGATTCGAATTGCCAGGACCTTCGCCAGGACGGCGGGGTATCGGTTCGGCGGAGCGTTGCCACTCGGTGGCGGCGGCGCGGCCGAGAACGCGATGCTGGAAACGCCGCACGGGCCGGTCGTGCACCTGGTGAAGGCGATCGACCTCGCTGCTCCGGCGCTCGTGGCCGGCGAGGGCGTTCCGGCGAATGCGCTGAGCGAGATCGTGCAAGGCGTCATCCCCGAGTCGCTCTATCGGTTCTTCGGCGATCTCGGCTTCCGCTATCGCGCGTACACCCTCGGCACGAAGCAGTCCGCGCTGAACGCTGCGCCGCTGACGGCCGAATCTCGGTCGAGGTGACGCGCGGAGGCTATGATCCGCGTCGAGCCATGAGCGAGCCTTCGAAGCTCTCCGCGAAGTTCGTCGCCCGGGTTCCGATCCGCATGAGTCATCTCGGCGGGGTCGTGGTCTCGGGTCGGCACATCGTGGCGGCGCCCCGAGTGGCCGGTCGGCTGTGGGGAAGGTTCGACGGACGGGAGCGCGAGGTCGCGCTGCTGGACGAACAACCGATCGCGTGTCAGCTCGACGTCGATGACAGTTTCCGCACGTGCGTTTGCACGACCCGAAGCCTCGCCGTGTACAGCGCGGACTTGTCGCTGTTGTGGAGGCGCGAGGCGTCGTCTCCGAGGGCGTGCTTCTGGAACGGCCACCTGCTGTTGGCATCGAGCGACGCCTGGATGCTGCTCGAGCCTTCGTCGGGGGCGGTCCTGGCGCGGAGCTCGACTTCTCTCGTGCGGTCGACCTCTTCCCCGATCGGAAGACAGGGTCCCCCCGCGTGGACTGGGTCCAGCCTCTGAACGGCGACTACGTGGCGCTCAGTCGTCACGACAGCTCGTCGGGCATCGAGGTCTGGGAGCTCGTACCGGAAGGCTGACGTTCGCGCATTCGGATACCATCCGACGCGATGGACCAGAACGATCTGCTCGCGATGCTGCGGAAGAAGTCCTTCGCGAAGGCGTACGAGGCGGCGCGGAAGAACCCACGGCTGGTGAACGAGCCCGAGACCGGGAGCGAAGGCGCTTCGGACACCCCGTTCCAGTGGGCGTGTCGGTTCGGGGACAAGGCGACGATGTTGGAGCTCCTCGCGCTCGGGGGCGACGTCACGAAGCCTGCGGAGGAGGGGAGGGTGCCGCTCGAGCTCGTGGCGGATGGATCGCCGTACGCGACGGCCGCGCAGGTCGAGGCTCGCACCGAGATGGCGGCGGCGTTGCTCCGGGCGAAGGCTCCGCTCGGCGCCGAGGTGCTCGAGTTGGCATGCACGCTCGGAGCGGGCAAGGCGCGCGAGCTGGTGAAGATGTTGATCGCGGCGGGTGCCAAGGGCAACTTCGTCTCGGGCGGGTCGACGATTCTGCACGTGGCGTGCACCTACGATCTGCCGGAGGCCCTCGAGTACGGTCTGCAGTCGGGGGTCGATGTCGATTCGGCGATCGACGCGTCGGCCTTCGACGGTGGGTCCACGGCGCTGCACATCGCGGTGAAGAAGCGACGCACCGCGATGGTCGAGCGGCTCGTCTCGGCGGGGGCCCGCGCGGACCTGGTCGACAAGCGCGGAGCGTCGCCACAGAGCCTCGCGACCGCCGCGCTGCGGAAGATCCTCGAGGGCAAGCCTGCGGCTGCTCCTGCTCCCGCGCCGAAGCGGGCGAAGGATCCGGCGGCGATCCTCGAACAGCTGTGGAAGACGCCGACCAACCACGAGAGCCTCAGCGTCTACGCCGATTGGCTGATGGAGAACGGGCAGGCGAGTCGGGGGGAATACATCGCGTTGAAGCTGCTCGAGAGGCCGACGGCCGCGCAGACCAAGAGAGCGGCGCAGCTCCTCGGCAAGGACCGTGGTCGTTGGCTCGGGGATGCACGCAAGCTGGTGAGCGAGTGGGTCGACAGCGAGCGCACGCCTGGGTTCGTCGCGTCCGCCACGGTCTCGGTCGAGAACCTCCTCGAGCACCTCGAGGTGCTGCGCGCGTTGGGCCCGGAGGTGGTGCTGCGCGTGACGCCGATCAAGACGAGGCTCGTCACGAAGAAGCTCGCCGCGCTCCCGCTTGGTCGGCTCTACGGTTTGCACCTGTACAACACGGTCGGCACCTATCGGATGAACCGTGATTGGCTCGACGACACGTCGCTCGGGATCCTCGGTCCGTCGCTGATCGGCTTGCGTGCCTTGGTGCTGGCGCCCGCCGTCCAGGCCAGGGAGGGCGAGCACTTCACGCCTGCCGCGATCGAGGCCCTCCGCCCCGTCGGCGCATCGCTCGAGGACCTCACGCTCGACTTCACGGACTCCGATCCGCCGCGCGCGCTCCTCGAGGCGATCACACCAGCCGTGTTCCCCAAGCTCCGCACGTTGAACGTCGTGGGCCTCGCCCCCGAGCTCCGCAAGCGACTGCGTTCGGGGTGGGGCGACGGCGTGAAGCTCGTGTTCACCGCGTGAAGCTGACTTGGGGCGTCCCGGCTGGCACGCCCCTCGCTGCTGCTCGCTCATGCATCGGAGTTCCCTCGCGCTGTCGTTTCTGCTCGCGCTCACCGCGGCCTCGTGCGCGGGTGGCCGAGCGCCGTCCTCGGCCGTGGCAGCGTCGCCCAACGACGCGGTGCAGAGCCTGATCGTGTCCCCCGGCACGAGATTTCACGCGCGCCTCGAAACTCCGCTTTCTTCCCAGCGGGCGCGGGTCGGAGATCCGGTGACGGCCCGCCTCGACGAGCCGCTCGTCGCGGGCGACGGCACAGTCGTGGCGCCGCGTGGCGCGAGGCTCGGGGGCCGCGTGCTCGAGGTCGACCGCGAGGGTCTGGGCCGCGTCGCGCTGCTCTTCGATCAACTGCAGATCAACGGCCGCGCGTACCCGATTGTCACGACCCTGCTACGGATGCAGTCGACGCGGGTGGTCGCGTCGACCGTAGAAGACTCGGAGAACGTCGCGACCGACGTCTACCCGAAGGCTGCTTCGGGGGCGATGCCAACGGGCATCGGCGGCGGCCCGCAGGCCGCTCCGGTCGAGTCGCCACCCGGCGCGGTCTTGTCGTTCGTCCTCTCGCGCCCGTTCACGCTCCCCGCGGAGTCGAGCGCGAGCGAGCTCGAGAGCAACGGCGAAGTCGATCGAACGTTCCGCTGACCGCGCGTCATCGCTTGCACGGCGCGGGTGGAGTCACACACGTGCGCCTCACCTCTCGACCGGTCAGCGCGAGGAACGAGGTCTGTTTGGGCGACTCGGTCTTCGTCGCGAGGGTGAACGGCATGATGAAGGTCTTCCAGCCCTCGGTGAACTCGAAGGGACGAACCCGCGTGTCGTTCGGTCCGATCTGGATCGGCCTCGGTCCGGGCTCCGGCACGCCGTACCTGCCGCAGAATCTCCCGCTGCAGGTCAACGTTCCGTCGGTGCGGAGCTCGCGCACGTTCGTCGTCCACTCGACTTTTTCGTCCTTCACGAGGCCCTCGCCGGCGATGCCGCAGGCGTCCGGTGCAGCGCGGGTCATCGTCACTACGTCGACCTTCACCGTCGCTCCGAACGCCGTGACGTCGATGCTGAACGCCTGACGCATCGAGTACGAGAGGATGCTCACGCGTCCCTCGGGTTGGAACCGGAGCACGATCCTCCCCGGGCCGACCTTGTGCGCACCGTTCCCCTTCCCGAACGGCGTATCGGTCAGGTGCACCGTCCCGACGAGCGCATACTCGCTCTCCCACGTGGTGCACGGAGGAGCCTGTTCTGCATCTGCGTCATCGGTGCCGAGCGCGGCACTCGCAACGAAGAGAATTGCGCCGACGAGCCGCGCAGATCGGGCCATGCCCCTCGTTACGAGCAGAGCCGATGCCAGTCACCGATCAGGCGATCGACGCGCCTCGTTCGTTGGCATCCATCACGCAGAGCTGGAAACCGAGGGCATCGATCCCAATGAGCACCGACGCGTCGCACAGCCTGCTCGGCCAGTTGAGCCAGTTCCTGGCGCGGCAGCAGTTCCTGCTCCTGTTCATGATCGTGGGCGTCGGCTACGTGCTCGGCAGCCTGAAGTTCAAGGGCTTCAGTCTCGGGGCGACGGCCTCGACCATCGTCCTAGGGCTCATCGTCAGCTCGATTGCGTTCGCGACGGGCGTGAAGATCGCGTACCCCGATCTCCTCAGCAACGTCTTCTTCTATCTCTTCATCTACGCAGTCGGCCTCCGCATCGGCCCGCAGTTCTGGTTCGGGGTGAAGCAGGAGGGCGCGAAGTTCATCGTTCTCGGGCTCGTCGCTTCGCTGCTCGGCCCCCTGCTCGCGTACGGAGCGGGCAGGCTGCTCCAGTTGCCGGCGGGAAGCGTGGTCGGCCTCCTCGGTGGTGCCGCGACGAGCACGCCGACGTTGGGCGGCGCGCAGTCCGCGATCGCGTCGAACGTCGCGCGGATCCCGGAGGGCATGACCAAGGAGCAGGTGTCGGCGAACCTCTCGAGCGCCTTCGCCATCACTTACGTCTTCGGGATGGCCGGCTTCCTCCTGTTCCAGAGGTACCTCCCGAAGATCATGCATGCCGACGTGAAGAGCGCCGCGCGCCTGGTCGAGGCGAAGACCGAGGGCGGTCCTCCCGCGCCGGGGACCGCCGAGGCGCTGGCGCCTGCGTACGTTCCCGCAGCGGTGCGCGCCTATCGGGTCGAGAACGAGGCCTTGCTCGGCAAGCCGCTCTCGGTGCTCCGCGAGCAATATCCGAGCGGCGCGATCCTCAAGGTCGAGCGCGAGGGAAAGCTCCTCGAGCCGCGTGACGAGCTGGTCCTGCAGCGCGGCGACGAGATCGCCGTCCAAGCGCGGATCGAGCTCCTCATCGACCGCGGCAACCTGATCGGACCGGAGCTTCCGGAGCAGGCGCTCCGCGAGATCGCGACCGAGACCGTCGAGGTCGTGGTGACCCATCCGGAGCTGGTCGGAAGGACGCTCGAGGAGCTCACCTGCGGCGTCGGTCATGGCCTCTATCTCAACGGTCTCTTTCGCGCGGGCGATCAAGTCCCGGCGACCCGACAGACCGTGGTCCGCAAGGGCGACGTGCTGCGGGTGACCGGCGACGCGGCGCACACGGCAGTCCTCGCCAAGGCGGCGGGCGCGGTCTCGCGATCGGACGTGGCGACCGACATCGTGTTCCTCGCAGTCGGCCTCGCCATCGGTTCGTTCGTGGGGTCGCTCGAGCTCCCGATCGGGAAGGTGAAGATCTCGCTCGGCGTCAGCGGCGGGCTCTTGCTCACGGGTCTGCTCGTCTCGGTGTGGCGAATGCGTCGCCCGAGCCTCGGCGGTCCGTTCCCCGAACCCGCTCGAAGGCTGATCGAAGACCTCGGCCTCAACATCTTCGTCGCGGTCGTCGGTCTGAACGCGGGCGCCAAGTTCCTCGAGGCGGTGCACGGCGGCACCGTCGTCCCGCTCCTGCTCGCGTCGTTCGTGGTCGGGCTGATTCCGCCGACCCTCGTATGGATCGTGGGCGCTTACGTGATGAAGATGAACTCTGCGGTCCTGCTCGGCGCGGTGGCCGGAGCGCGCAGCAACTCCCCGGGCATGCGCGTCGCGCAAGAGGATACGCAGAGCAACGCGCCGGCGATCGGCTTCCCGGTCCCCTTTGCAGTGGGAACCGTCATCCTCACGCTCGCGGGCTACGTGCTGATGCTGCTCGCGTGATCATCGAGTGGCATACGCGGCGCCCGAGCGTCCTTCTTCATGGCGGTGTCTCCTCGGCTCTTGCGAGGAGGCCTCACGAAAGGTGCCAATGGAACAGGGCACGACCGAACGGGTTCGACCCGGCGACATCGCACCGGGTTCGAAGGGGGAAACGACATGGCCTACGGCATCGTTCACACATTCCAGGGTGGGACCAAGGAGCAGTACGAGGCCTCACTCGAGGCCGTGCATCCCGGCAAGGGCAAGCTCCCGAAGGGGCAGATCTTCCACGCGGCCGGCCCGTCCGCGGGCGGGTGGACGATCATCGCGATTCACGACACCAAGGAGAGCTGGGAGCAGTTCCGCGACAACATCCTGATGCCCAAGATGCAGGCTGGAATTCCCGGCGGCTTCACCTCGCCGCCCGTGGAGACGACCTTCGACGTCTCGAACCTGGTGCGTGGGTAGAGTCGTCAGGGCGCTAACGACAACCCGCCCGGTCGCGCGCGTGCCCATTCGGGCCTAGGCTCGGAGCGGCCGGACGTCCCGGCGAAAGGCGGAACAGCGCGATGGGCACCTGGGGCAGTGGCAACTTCGACGGCGACACCGCAGCGGATCACTTGTCGACGATCACCGCGCGCCTCATGGACGAAGTCGCGTTGGCGATGGAAGGGAGCTCCGTCGACATCGAGCCCGACGAGTACTGGGGCGTCGCCGTGCCGTGCAACCTCGAGCTGCTGTACCTCATTGGCAAGCAGCAGTGGGTCGGTGCGATCATGCCCGACGCCGAGACGGTCGAGGCGTGGAAGGCGAAGTACCTCGAGGTGTGGGACGCCGAGATCGACAGCCTCGAGCCGACGCGCGCATACAAGAAGGCGCGGCGCGAAGGCCTCGTCCGCACGTTCGACCAGCTCGCCGCTCTGGTTGCGGACGAGACGAAGGTGGTGATCGCCCCCGTGAAGGTGCCCGCGAAGAAGAGCCCGAAGCCCGCGCCGAAGAAGTCAGCTTCCCCGTCGAAGCCCAAGGCGAAGGCGAAGCCCAAGGCGAAGGCGAAGCCCAAGGCGAAGGCGAAGTCGAAGAAGCGAGGCTGAAACAACATCGCGATGTCGACTGCACCCGACACCCCGATGGTTCGCGGTGCTCGCTACCGCCACACGAACATCATTTCCCGCGATTGGATGCGCCTCTCGGCATTCTACGAGCGGGTCTTCGGCTGTCAGCGGTTGCCGCCCGAGCGTGATTTGCAGGGCGAGTGGCTCGATCGGGGGACGGGGATCGTGGGAGCCCGTCTGCGCGGCGTTCACCTCCGGCTCCCAGGCTTCGGAGCCGAGGGCCCCACGCTCGAGATCTTCGAGTACGACGAGATCCTCGCTCGAGAAACACCCGTCCCCAATCGCGCCGGATTCGGTCACATCGCGTTCGCAGTGGAAGACGTCGGGCAGGCCGTAGAGGCGGTGATCGCCGCCGGCGGAGCGCCGCTGGGCGAGATCGTGCAGCAGGACATCCCCGGCGCAGGCAGGCTCTGTTTCAGCTACGTCCGTGATCCAGAGGGAAATATCGTGGAGCTCCAGGCCTGGAGTTGAATCCGTGACGTCAACTGCTCGCAGCGACGCGACGCCAACCGACTCGGAGCAACCATGACTCCGGGGCTGACCAGGGTGGGCCGTGTTCCCGGTCGTCGAGCGTGCGGTTGCTGGAAGCGAAGGGGTCGCTGACGGGAGGCGCGAGCTTGCCGGCTTGCTGCACGTGCTTGGAGTGGTTCTCGAGCACGTATCGCACCACGTTGAACACGGCACGCGACGAGGTGAGCGCCCGCTCGTGGAAGCGGTCGGCGTAGAGGCGTCCTCGCGTGCCCATGAGCCGGTTGAGCTTCCGGGCGACGCGGATGAGCAAAGCGCGCATGCCGTTGCTCATCGCGGCGCGGTCGTCGGCTTCGGTGACCAGGTGAAGGTGATTGCCCTGGACGGAGAAGTGAACGACGCGAAACCCTTCGCGGTGCCGCAGCTTGCGCAACGCCTCGGAGATGGGGCCGAAACAACGCTGGCTGCGCAGGTTCCACACGCCGCGCCGCATGCGAACCGTCACGTGGCGCGGGTGACGCGGATCGACCAGCGGCTTGCGCACGTGTGGCAGCCCCGAACCTGGCTTGGGCGGGCGACCGCGACGTCGTTGTGGCGCACGAGAGGGTTCCACGTCATAATTATGGCGCATATAACCCAACCGCGCAACCGGGTAGTCCGACCAAGCCGGGCAAGTACGACGTGGCCCACGGGGAGTGCGACCGCGGGCACACTGCGGCGTCGAAGCTGCTCGCATGAGCCCCGAACGATCCCCACGGTCAGGGCGCCGCTCGCTCGGGTGCTTCGCCTTCGCGATCGCGTGCGCCCTCGCCTCGGGCGGTGCAGCGGCGCGAAGCCGTCGCGAGCCTCCGTCGGAGGAGGTGCCTTCGAAACCGGTGGAGCCCGGTGAGGGCGAGGAGGAGTCGTACAGCGTTCACTTCCAATTGACGACGTCGACCCAGTATCACCCGGCGTTCGCCGCGAAGTATTCGGGCCCGAACAGCATGGGTGCCGAGGCGGAGCACGCAACCGCGCTCGTCTCCACGCTGTACACGGATCTCCGGTTGTGGCGGGGCGCCGAGCTCATTTTCAATCCAGAGATCAGTGGCGGAAAAGGGCTGAGCCGAACGCTCGGTGTCGCCGCGTTCCCGAGCGGGATCGTGTATCGGGTCGGCGACCCGGCGCCTGCGGTCTACCTCGCCCGACTCGCGCTCCGTCAGACGTTCGGACTCGGTGGCGGAAGGGTGATCACCGACGGCGGCGCCAACGAGCTCGCCGGCACCGTCGATCGCGATCAGCTGACGATCACGGTGGGGCGCCTCTCCGTCGCCGACATCTTCAATCGAAATCGCTGGGCGAGCGAGCCCACCGAGCACTTCTACAACTGGGCGCTCTTCGCCCCTGGAGCCTGGGACTACCCCGCGGATACACGCGGCTACACCTGGGGAGCGTTCGTGGATCTCGCCATCGACTGGTGGTCGGCGCGGGCGGGCATCGGGCTCGAGCCGAAGTACGCCAACCTCAAGGAAATGGAATGGCGGATCGACAAGGCTCGAGGCCTGATGGTCGAGTACGAGGTCCGCTACTCGCTCGGCGAGCGGCCCGGTGCGACGAGCCTCCTTCTCTTTCACAACACGGCGCGCATGGGCAGCTATCGGCAGGTGGTCGACGATCCTGCTGCCTATGGCAACAACATCGCCGCCTCGCGCGAGGATGGGCGCACGAAGTACGGGTTCGCGCTCTCGATCGATCAGGAGCTCGCGCACGGACTCGGCGCTTTCGTTCGCCTGAGCGCGAACGACGGAAGGAACGAGTCGTGGGCGTTCACCGAGATCGATCGCAACCTCGCGTTCGGCGTCATCCAAAATGGCGAGCTGTGGCGGCGCAGGCGCGACGAGGCCGGGATCGGAGTGTCGATCAGTGGGCTCTCCCCGGCGCACAAGGCGTACCTCGCTGGGGGGGGCTCAGGGTTCATCCTCGGTGACGGCGCCTTGAGCTACGCGCCGGAGGTCGTCAGCGACCTCTTCTACAAGCTCCGTCTGCACGATGCGCTCTGGTTCACCGTGCTCTATCAGCCGATCGTCAACCCCGGGTACAACCGCGACCGAGGACCGGTGCACGTCTTCTCGGGGAGGCTTCATGCCGCGTTCTGAGCTCCTCGTCGTCGCGTGGATCCTCGCGGTCGCGATGGTCACTGCGTGCAAGACCGACCCGGACGCCGTGTGCGAGCACATCGGCAACTGCGAGCAGGGCGGCAGCGAGGACTGGATCGCGGGCTGCCAGAGCGAGGCGGACCTCGCGAAGCAGGAAGCGACCGCGGCGGGATGTGGCGGAGCGTTCGACGACTCCTTCGACTGCGCCAACTCGAATTTCGAATGCCACGGAGCGACGGCGGTCTTCCCCGGATGCGAAGGAAAGAAGGCGGCGCTCGACAACTGCCTGACGAGCGCGGTCGCGAAGACGGCATGTGGAGCGCTCGCGTCGAAGACGAGCACGTGCAGTCCCCGCGACGGCGGCGTTTCGGCGGCTGCGTGCACGGCGGCCCGCGACTGTCAGGCGCGATGTTTCCTCGACGTCGTGGGCGACGTCTGCGCTCCGACGGCGGCCGAGCTCGAGAGCTTCAGCCGCTGTGTGGCGCGATGCCCGACGCGTTGACCGGGCGGGGCGCGCGGCGGGTCAGGGCTCGCCGGCGGCCTCTGCGGCTTCGGCGGCCGCGGCGAACGCGGCTTCGGCCGAGGAGCCCTCGGAGCGGCGCATGCGCTCGGCGATCTCGATGAGGCGACGTTCGACCCGGCCGAACACGCTGTTGGCGGGGAACCGGCCGTTGTCGTCGCGCTTGCCGGCGGGAATGCCGGTGAGGACCTCGATGCCCTGCGTGACGTGGTCGACCGCGAAGAGATGGAACTTGCCCTCGCGGATCGCGAGCGCGACGTCGTCGCGGAGCACCAGGTGCGAGACGCACGAGCCGGGGATGAGCACGCCCTGCTTGCCGTCCAGACCGCGCGCGGCGCAGAGGTCGAAGAATCCCTCGATCTTGGCGGTGACGCCGCCGATCGCCTGGACCTCGCCGAGCTGGTTGACCGAGCCGGTGACCGCGATGCCCTGCTGGATGGGGATCTCGCTGATCGCCGAGAGGATGGCGTAGAGCTCGGTGGACGACGCGCTGTCGCCCTCGACCTCGCCGTACGACTGCTCGAACGCGATCTGCGCGCGCAGCGCGATCGGACGCTCCTGACCAAACATCCCGCTGAGGAAGCCGCGGAGGATGGCCACACCCTTGGTGTGCAGCGAGCCTCCGAGCGAGGCCTCGCGCTCCACGTCGATGAGGCCCTCGTTGCCGATCGACACGACGGAGGTGATCCGCATCGGGTGACCGAACTGCACGTCGCCGGTGGTGAGCACCGAGAGGCCGTTGACCACGCCGACGCGCTCGCCGGTGGTGGCGAGGAGCACCTCGCCGGCCACGACCATCTCGCGCAGCTGACGTTCGGTGCCTGCCGTGCGATCGCGTCGCTCCTGCCACGCAGCGTCGACGTCGGCCGCGCTGACGATGGTCGGCGGCTGCGAGGGGCTGGTGGGCGGCGGGGGAACCAGGCTCTGACCAGGCTTGGTCGTCTTGGGGCCAGGCATCGCCGGAGGCGGCGCGTCGGGGTGCGCGGGTTTGCCGGAGCGCTCGAACGCGCGCTCTTGCGCGATGACCGTGGCGAAGGCGAGCGCCTCCTCGATCGGCTGGAGGAACAGCGCGAGCTTGCGGCCGTCTTCGGCGAGGCGACACGCGTAGTCGAGCGCGCGCGCGCGGGCGGTGCGATCGAGGGGACCCCATCCGCGCCGATTGGCGATCCGAACGAGGTGCGCGTCGAGCGCGGTGATGCCATCGGTGATGCGGTCGATCTCCGAGGGGATCTCGACCTTCACCCGGAAGAGCGAGGCGAAATCGGGGTCGGCCTCGAGCAGCTGTGCGTAGAGGTCGTGCGTGCCGACCAGCACCACCTTGGTCTGGATGGGGCAGGGGCGCGGGCGCAGGGTCGTTGCATAGAGACCCAATGGACCGATCGGATCTTCGTGGCCGACGGCGCGCGCACGGAGCACGCGCTTGAGGCGGTCCCACGCGAGCGGATCGGCGAGGACGTCGATCGCGCGGAGCACCAGCACGCCGCCGGAGGCCTTGTGCAGCGCGCCCGCGCGGATGCGGGTGAAGTCGGAGACGAGCGCGCCGAGGCGCACGCGACGCTCGAGGAACCCGAAGAGGTTCGCGAACGTGGGGTTGTCCTCGTAGATGACCGGCAGCGCCGGCGAGACCTCGCTCGCCCGGCTCTCGCGTGCGCTCTCGGGCGTGAGCACGCGGTCGAACGGATCGTCCTGGTCCTCTTCGAGTGCGACGTGCGTGAGGAACACGTTGACGACGAACCGCTGCAGACGCGTCGCGATCTCGGGATCGGTCGCCTCCTCCTCGTCAGCCCGTTGCTGCTCCTTGGGGCGCCGCGGCGCTGCTGCGGCGACGAGGTCGTCGAACGACGAGACGAGCTCCTCGCAGACGTCGGTGAGCCAGGCCTGCACCTCGGGCACGTCGGCGAACCGCTCGAGCACCGGCGTGAACGCGTCGCCCACGAGCGACCCGGCGATCTTCTCCTCGAGCGCGCGGCCGGCCTCCTCGAGATCGCGCGTGCCGACGCGGACCTTCTCGGCGGCCTCTTCGATCGCTTGCGAGAGGCGCTCTTCGGCCTCGGTGAGCGCCTTCTTGGTGCGCTCGTCGAGGATCTCGAACTGCTCGGCGGAGACGGGCTTGCCGTGCAGGATGGGGAAGGTCTGCACGCCGCCGCCGATGGTCTTCACCCCGAAGCCGAGGCCCTTGGCGAGACCCTCGAGCTCGGTGATCGCGGTGCGCTGACGCTCCTTCAGCTCCTTGGCGAGCTGGGTGCGCGCGGCGCGGACCTCGGTGTCGGCGTCGAGCGCGGGGAGCCGCTCCTTGATGGCGCCGATCGCCTCTTCGACGCTGCGCGCCAGGGCAGGGCCGGCGCCGGCGGGGAGCACGATCGGCTTCGGAGCCGAGGGCGCCGAGAAGTCGTGGACGTAGACGAGGTCGTGCGGGGCGCCACGGCCCTCGAGGCGACGACGCGCGCGCGCCACGATGGCGCCGAGCACGTCGACATCGGGCGGGGCCTCGACGAACACGTGGAACCACGGGTCGCTCGCGAGGATGCCGAGGTCGAACGCACGGCGTGGCGCGGGCGGGAGGAGCCGGAACAGATCGGGCTCGTCGCCGGCACCCTCGACGTACTCGGGCAGTGTGCTGGGGTCATGGCTCGCGGTGACCCGTGCAGGATCGACGCGCAGGGCCCACAGATGCGGGGGGAACGGGGTCTCCGCCACATGTTGCGTGTATCACGGTTTCCGCCGAGATAGTTGGGAGCTTCCATGAATCGTCGGCGGTTTCTCGGGGTGGCCTGTGCGGCAGGGGCCGCAGCCCCGTTCGGGGCGTTGGGCCGGCGTGCAGGTAGCACGCCGGCACTTCCTCCCTCCGAGTCGATCGGCGCGCCTCCCAAACCGGCACCGGCGCACTCGGTCGAAGCCCCGCCCTCGATGAATCTCTCGGTGCTCACCGTCGAGGAGCCCATCCTCTACGGCAAGCCCACCCCGGCGGTGATCGCCATCCCGCGTTCGATGAGCCCGGGCGCACGCTTGCCTCTGGCGGTCCTGTTGCCCGGCGGCGAGCACACGATGCAGCGTCGCGAGCAGGGCTGTTGGGGATGGTGGAGCGACTTCCACCTCGCCGAGTCGATCGAGGCCGTCCATCGAGGGAAGCTCACGAGCGCCGACCTCCACGGGTTCGCGAGCGACGCGCAGATCGCTTCGCTCTCGTCTCGCCTGTCGACGTTCCGCGACATGATCGTCGTCACGCCGTTCATCTTGCGAAGGCAGACCGAGCTCGGGCCGCACGGCAAGATGAACCTCCCGTTCCTCCGTGCGCTGGTCACCCGCGTGCGCAAGGACTTTCCCGTGCTCGCCGATCGCGAGGCGACCGGCCTCGCAGGCGTATCGGCTGGCGCGCTCTGGGCGCTGTGGCTCGGCGCGCAGCTCGACGATCTGTTCTCGACCGTCGTCGCCGTGCAGCCCTACACCGATGGCTACGAGAAGACCCTGACGAAGGTGCTGAAGGCGCGCAAGCTCCCGCAACGCGTCCGCATCGTCACGTCGAGCGGCGACAAGCTGCACGCGCCGGCGGTGTCGTTCGTCGAGAAGATGGGCAAGGAGAGCGTCACGCTCGAGCGCGAGACCTACGCCGGGCCGCACGCACCCGAGTTCGCCGCTGGACCTGGTGGCTTCGAGGTGCTCGCGACGATGAGCGAGTCACTGCGATTCGCGACGGCGTCCACGCCCGCACCGGCCTCCGTCTCGGCTTCGGCCCCGGCGTTGCCGTCCGCAACCGCGACGGCACCTGCCTCGACTCCGACACCGGCTCCCGTGCCCGTCGCTCCGCGCTCCCATCTCTGGCCATTCGTCGCGCTTTCCGCGTTGGGCGTCGCCGCTGGCGTCGGGCTTGCGGCGCTCCGTTGTCGTCGGCGCGACTGACGAGTTTCACGGTCGTCCGGTTTCGCGAGGAACCGGCCTACGATGGATGGATGGCTCGAGCCGCGCAGTCCGATCCGGTCGCTCCCAACATGCAGTGGCAATCGTTCGTGCACCGTCTTCCCGACGGGTCCAAGCGCGAAGGACATCGCAGCGCGGTGCCAGGGGGATGGGTGGTGCTCATCCCGAGTGAGCTCGGCGGCGGCGTGTTCTTCTACGAGGACCCGTCGCACCGGTGGAGCGGCGAGGTCATGCCCGAGACCAAGCCCGCGCGTGCGCCGCGAGTTGCCAAGCGCCCCAGCCCGAAAGCCGAAGGGCCGCTCGCCCTCACGTGGGAGCCGTTCCTCCACGCCGTTCCTGGCGCGCCGCCTCGCGAGGGGTACCGCGCGTCGGTGCCCGGCGGTTGGTTCGTCATGCTGACGGTGCGTCCCGGTGGCGGCACGTTCTTCTTTCGCGACCCGCCGCACGCATGGGGCGCTGATGCGATTCGCGCGCTCGACAGCGGCGCGAGCATCATCGGCACGGTGCCGTTCGCCCGCGCGTCCGTGCTCTTGCACTGGGAGCCGTTCCGACACGCATCGAGCGGCGCCATCGCGCAAGAGGCCTATCGCGCCAACGTGCCCGGCGGTTGGTTCGTGCTGTTTGCGACCGATCCGGGCGGCGGCGCGTTCTTCTACGAAGACCCGACCCGCGCTTGGGAGTGAGCGTCAGGGATGAGCTGACGGGCACGGTTTCCGCACGGGCAACGGAGCATGGAGCTCCACTCGCCCGCCTTTCGCAATCGCGACACCATACCGCCGCGCTTCACTGCCGACGGTGACGACATCTCGCCGCCGCTCGAGTGGTCGGACGTGCCGCCTCAGGCGCAGAGCCTCGCGCTGCTGATCGAGGATCCTGACGCCCCTGATCCCGCCCACCCGAAGCGGACGTGGGTGCACTGGGTGGTCGTCGACCTTCCCCCCAAGAACGGTCACCTCGAGGCCGATGCGAGCCGGCGCGCGCTCCCAGCCGGCGCGCGGCAGGGGCGCAACGATTGGAAGCGCGTGGGCTACGGAGGCCCCGCGCCCCCCATCGGCCGCCACCGATACGTTCACAAGCTCTACGCACTCGACTGCGCGTTCCCGCAGCTCCTGCATCCCACGAAGGCCGAGGTCGAAGACGCGATGAAGGGCCACGTGCTGGCCGAGGCGGTACTCGTCGGAACCTATCAACACGCATGAAAGACGCATGAGCGTCGACGGACTGGCCGAGAGCTTGCTCCGCCTCTGCCCATGGCCCGCATCGAATACGACGAGCTGATGCACGAGGTCTCGCTACACGCGGGGATGCCGGAAGATCGTCCGGTGCACGTCGACTCGGCCGTTCGCGTGGTCCTCTCGGCCCTCGCCGCCGAGCTCCCGTCGATCGATCGCGACGAGCTCGCGCGCTCCTTTCCGATCGAGCTCGTGGAGCTCGGACCGGGTGACGGCGACGTGTTCGCGTGCGTCGCGCGCGAGCTGCACCTGCCGCTCGGCGCGGCGGTCGAGCTGACCGAATCCGTCCTGCGGGTGGTCGGTCTGACCGTCGACGCCGCGCTGCGTTCACGGCTCGAGAAGCACCTCCCTCCCGCCATCGCCGCGCACCTCGCGGATCGTCCGTACTCCGAACCCCCGCCGCGTCTGGCGCGTCCTCTTGCCGAGGAGCCGCCGCCACGGAGCACGCTCTCGAGCGGACGGCCCGGTAGCGCCCATCCCGTGAGCGAGGCCCCGCCGCGCACCGCGCATCAGCACTCGGTAGCCGCGAACCCGAATCCCCACGAAGACACCAAGCTGTCGGGTGCGCGCGGGCTCACCCAAGAGCGACTGCACGAGACGCTTGGTGAAGGCGTCCCGCCGCGGCCGAGTCGCACCATCGCAGGCTGACGACAAAACGGCGGAGGCGCCCACGGGGGGCGCCTCCTGGTTCACGCACGAAGCGTGTCGATCAGTGGCATTCCTGCGGCTTGTCGGCGATCTCGCTGCCGCCGCACTTGCCGGTGAGCCGGTTCCACGAGCACTGGCGATAGTTGCCCTTGGTGCCGCACGCCGGCACGGCGGTGAGCCATCCGGTCGCGTTGGCACAGGCAGTAGAGGTCGTCTGGCTCGTGCACAGTCCGGTCGAGAGCTTCGCGTAGAGCTTCTCGTTCCCGAGCGCGCAGTTGTAGTCGTAGGTCCAGCCGAAGGTCCCGCCGATCGCGCAGAAGACGCCGGTCGGACAGTATGCCGAGGTGAACCACTTGGTCTGGCCCGGGAAGACCGAGGCGTTGTTCTCGCGACAGTCGGTGTTGGTGGCGTCGGTCGGCTTGATCTTGGTGTACCCGTCCGGGCAGGTGATCGCGTCGATCACCGTGGCCGAGGCGGTCGCGAACCCGTCCTTGTCGGGGTCCGCGTAACACTTGCAGTCGACGTTGTCCTCTTTGGTGCCGTTGCAGTCGTTGTCCTTGGCGTCCTTGCACTCGGGGGCGCCGGGGAACACCGCCGGATCGGCGTCGTTGCAGTCGACGTTGCAGGCCTTGCCGTCCTTGTCGGCGTCGGGGAACGAACAGGTGCCGGTGCCCGGGTCGCAGGTGCCGGCGGCCGCGCAGCTGCCCGTCTTCGCGCACGTGACCGCCGTGCCCGTCTTGCAGGCGTGGGTGGTCGTGTCGCAGGTCTCCGCTCCGTTGCACTTGTCGCCGTCGTCGCAGTCGAGGTCGACCTTGCAGCTGAACGTGCAGTCGCTGCGGCAGCCGTCGGTGTTCACGGTGTTGCCGTCGTCACACTCCTCGGTGCCCTCTTTGGTGCCGTTGCCGCAGCCGGCCTTCTGGCACACACCCGACTTGCAGGTTCCCGACGTGGACGAGTCAATCGCACAAGTCGTGGCGTCGGCCTTGTTGACTTGTTTGCAGGACTGCTTGCCAGCCGTCGACTTGTCGCACGAGTCCGTCGTGCAGTCGTTCTTGTCGTCGCAGTCGGTGTCGGCCTTGCAGTCGAACTTGCACGAGCTGCAGCCGTCGCCATCGACCGTGTTGCCGTCCTCGCAGTCCTCGCCCCCGGTCGTGTCGACGAAGCCGTCGCCGCACCTCGACGAGACGCACGCGTTGGAGATGCAAATCTGGCCGCCGCCGCACGCCGTGCCGTTCGCCTTTCCGGTGCAGTCGAACGCGCCGCTGTCGCCGCCCGTGTCGGTGCCGCCTCCGGTGTCGTCACCCGTCGACGAGTCCGTCGGCGCGCTGTCGGTGCCGCCACCACCACTGTCCACCACGGAGGTTCCCGTGTCGAGGTCCGTCGCGGGCGTCGAGCCGCCTTCGGAGCTGCTGCACGCAATGAGGGACGTCGCAGCGATGCTGATCAGGAATCCAAGAGCGGTGAGTCGTTTCATGTTCAACGTTCCTCCAAGGCTGCCGAGCCTCTGCAACGAGTGAGCCTCGCCGCGGCATGGACTTGGTCGGACCAAGACCCGCGGCGATACCGCTTTTCCGCTGCTGCGATAGCTGATCGCAATCAGGCCCGTGCCGCGGCACGTGCCCGGGCACAGCCATTCCACGGATCCGCCGAAGGCGGGACGTGGGTATGTGATTTCCATGGCTGGCCGGGTGCCTGCAACGGCCTTTGGCATGTCGATCACCGAGACCTCCAAGGCCGCGCTTCGCGAGGCAAAACGTGACGATCTCTCGGGCGAGGCCGCCAAGGTCGCGTTCTACGCGTTCCTGTCTCTGTTCCCCCTCATCCTCGTGCTGCTGTCGCTCACCGGCATCATCGGGGGGAGGGCCGCGTTCGATGCGATCATGGGGCGGGTCCAGGGCTCTCTCCCGGCCGAGACGGCCGAGCTGCTGACCCAATACGTGCGTGAGGTGACCGATCGGCCACAACCCGGGCTGCTCTCCATTGGCGCTCTGCTCACGCTGTGGTCGGCATCGGGCGCCTTCGCCGCGCTCGGGGAGTCGCTCAACGCCGTGTTCGATGTCGAAGACCATCGAAGCTTCTTCGTGCGTCGAGGCATTGCGCTGGTGTTCGCGTTCGCGGTCGGCGTGGCGCTGCTGGTAGGCGCGGTCGCGCTGCTCGCGGGACCCGAGCTCGCCGGGGCCGCCGGCCTCTCGGGCGCGTGGACCTTCGTGCAATGGCCCGTGGTGTTCGGCCTGATCACACTCGTGCTCTACGCGACCTACCGCTTCCTCCCTGCGCCCCAACCGAAGGTCCACGTGAGCGATCGCGCGATCGGTGCGCTCCTCGGCGCGATCCTCTGGGTCGGCGCGACGGCGCTCTTCCGCCTGTATATCTCGCACTTCGGGAGCTACGCCAAGACCTATGGCGCCGTCGGCGCGGTGATCGTCTTGATGTTGTGGCTGATGATCTCGGCGGCGGTGGTCTTGCTCGGCGGCGAGCTCGCGATGGCCCGTGCCCGCGGCGAGGCGCCGCGAGTGTCCCGCCCGTCGCTTGCACGGTGATAGAGTGCCCCCGGCCTCGAACTCACAGCCTGGTCCCGTCGCTGAGAACCCTCGCGAGGCCGGGCTGGCTCCCACGGTTCATGCGCGTGTGGATGCTCATCGCTGTCGGTCTCGTCTCGTGCAAGGGCGAGGCGCCCGATCCCAAGGTCGAGGCTGCCATCGGACAGGCGGCGCAGGTCCTCAAGGGCAAGCTCACCGAGGCGATAAAGAGCGGCGGCCCGGTCGCTGCGATCGATGTCTGCGCCAAGGAGGCGCCCGCCGTCTACGCCGAGATCGAGCAGAAGACCGGCGTGCGCGTGGGCCGCGCCTCTCTCCGACTGCGCAACCCGGCCGACGCGCCGCCCGACTGGGTCAGCGAGTGGCTCTCGATGAAAGGCGAGCGCAAGGCCGAGGGCGTCGAGCCGTTCAAGAGCGGCAAGCGCATGATCAAGCCGATCGCCATCGAAGCCCCCTGCCTCTCCTGCCACGGCACCGAAATCTCCCCAGAGGTGAAGGCCGGCCTGGCCGCGAAGTACCCCAAGGACACCGCGACCGGCTACCAGCTCGGCGATCTCCGCGGCGCCTTCTGGGCCGAGGCGAAGTAGGTCGCTGCCCCCGCCCGTTGCTTGCACGGTGATACAGTCGTCGCCATGCAGGCGACGCTCTCCCCGCCCTGGCGACGTGGGTTCGAGGACCTCTCCCGCGAGCACGCGTTCGAGCCGCTGCGGGTCGAGGGCGCGATCCCGGCGGATCTCGAGGGCACGCTGTACCGCAACGGTCCCGCGCAATTCGCCGTAGGCGGCGAGCGCTATCGCCATTGGTTCGACGGCGACGGCGCGGTGACGGCGGTGCGCATCGGTCACGGCCGTGCCTTCGGCGCTTCACGGATGGTGCAGACCAGGGCATATCGCGAGGAGCAGCGCGCCGGGCGCCGGCTCTACGGTGGGTACGACACTCCCATGGTGCGCCCGTTCTTCGAAGCCATCCTCGGCAACGTGAAGAACGCCGGCAACACCGCCATCATGCTGTGGGACGACCGCGTCTTCGCGTTGTGCGAGAGCGGTCGTCCGATCGAGCTCTCGGCGCACGACCTTTCGACCCTCGGCGAGACCGACCTCGGCGTCGTCCGCCGCGCGTTCGCGGCGCACCCGCACCGGGTGCCGGCCCGTCGTGCGACGTATGGGTTCGGGCTGGGCATCGGGCCGCGAACCACCGTCGACGTCTTCGAGCTGCCGGACGAGGGATCTCCGCGCACGCTCGCTCGATTCTCGCTCGACGGATTCCGCCTGAACCACGACTTCGCGGTCACCGACAAGCACGCGGTGTTCCTGTTCTCGCCCATGTACCTATCGGCGATCGACATGTTGCTCTTCGGCAAAGGGCCGGTGAGCAGCGCGCGCTGGCGGCCTTCGCGCGGCGTCGAGGTGGTCGTCGTGCCGCTCGACGCACCGCACGACCTCGTTCGCTTCCACGTCGACGCGTTTCACATGGAACATGTGGTCAACGCGTGGGAGCGCGAAGGCCAGATCGTCATCGAGCACGTCGACTACCCCGATCCGTGGGGCCTCGAGCGGTTCGTGTCAGGGCTCATCCGGGGCGAGGTGAAGGCGCCGCTCGCGAGCCGCGTTCGGCGCGTGGTCGTCGATCCCACGCGCCGCACGCTGAAGGCCGAGACGCTCGCGGAGCGACCTCTCGAGCTCCCGCGCGTCTCGGCCCATGTCGAAGCGCGGCCGCATCGATTCGCCTACCTGGTCGGCGCGGACGGCGAGATCTTCGACTCGGTCCTCAAGCTCGACTCCTCGCGAGGAACCTTCGATTCGTGGACACCGGGGGACGGGCAGCATCCCTCCGAGGCCGTATTCGTCCCGCGCGCCGACGCCTCCGACGAAGACGACGGCTTCCTTCTCAGCTTGGTGCTCGACGTGAAGAAGAACCTGAGCCACCTCGCCGTGCTCGACGCGCGTCGGCTCGGCGACGGTCCGCTGGCGCGCCTGCACTTCGATCACGCGATCCCGTTCGGCTTCCACGGAGCCTGGTCGCCGAGCGTGTAACAGGGTTCAGCGACGAGGTGTCACCGTGCCGCTGAGCTGATTCATCACCAGGTTGCCGAGGTAATACTGGCCAAGGACCAGCACCACCCCGAGTGCGACCGTAGAAACGAGGGCGACGCTCTTCGGTACTGGGTGCGCACGCACCGGCTCGGATGGATGCGACGTGCTCTGCATGCATGTGAGGGCGCAAGCGGCGGGCCGAGGAGCGTGCGCACCTCAAGAGCCGTCGGAGAATTGCCCCCGGACTGAAGTCCGGGGCACCGACAGCAAGACGAAGCCCTCTGGGCTAGCAGGATGCGGCTCGCCACAGCGAGCGCGGCGACCGCAAGGCCGCGTCTTGCGGTCTGGCAAGCGTCTGTCGTCGCGATCTCAGCGGCGACTTTCCGGTACGTGTCGGCGCCGTTCGGTGAGCAGACGCCGGCCGACTTCGAGCAGAACCAAGCAACGCATGTCGACGACGAGGTCGTCCTCGACACGTAACTCCGCCAGCCCGAAGGGCTTCGTCTTGCAGTCGGTGCCCCGGACTTCAGTCCGGGGGATTTTCGACAGATCCTCAGAACGTCGCGGTCATTCCCGCGCGGAAGAACCAACCGGAGAGCGAGACGCCGGTGAGGCCGAGCGCGCCGAACTGGCGCGGATCGTCCTCGTCGACCTGGGGAGAGAGGCCACCGGCACCCCGCGCGGCGAAGGCATACCCGAGCTCCGGCGTCAGCCAGAACGCAGGCGCGCTCCCAAACAGGCGCAACGAAGCGCCGGCGCTCAGATCGCCCGCAAAGCCCCAACCGCTGTGCGACAGGGGCTCGGCGAGCGACGCGTCCGTCACCCGAGCGCTCTGCCATACGGCGCCCGGCGCGAGTCGACCGAACGCGAAGAGCCAGTCGTCGAGGTGCAGCCGCCCCTCGACCGGAACGGTGAGTCGATGCGCCGCGAGCCTCGTGTCGGCGCCGCGCGCGACGGCACTCGAGGCCCCGAAATCCCAGCGAAGCCCCGGCGCGAGGCTGAATCGGTCGTTGGCCCAGAGCGTTCGTGAACCGCCGATCGAAGCTTGGGGAAGCAGATCGTTTCGCGAGTACGGATCGAACGACGCATCGCGCACGAACGTCTCGCGCAGTCCCACGTCGACCGCCCACATCCGCTCCGGCGCGGCCGACGCCGACGTGGGCAGACCCACGAGCAAGGTCACCAGAGCGACATACGGCCACTTGCTCATTGCAGTCCCTCCAGGAGCAGTCCGGAATACAGTCGTGAATAGGCGGTATCGGGCGAACGAGCGTCGAAGACCGTTGCGCCGTAGGCGCCCCGGGCGTGAATCGCCACGAGGCTTCGTCCGCCGTCGGACCTCGCCACGTCGTGCACCGACGAAACGTCGCGATCGATGACCACCGGCATCGGGTGGAGCTTCTGCAGGTCGACGGCCGAGAGCCGACTCTCGCCCGGCTGGAACGCCCACATGCGCTCGGCGTCGGGCGCGATGGTCACGGTCGCGGTGCCGAGCGTCGTCAGCGGCGCCGCGGTTCGCGCCGCCAGATCGAGCACGAACAGTCCGCGGGCGCCTGTCTCGAGCACCTTGAGCTCGGGGCGCGGCGGCGGGACGTCGCGCACGTTCGTGATCGAGCTGCCGAGGTTCAGCACCTCGACGCTGCGATACGGCTGCCCGGCCGTCTTGCCCAGCGCCCAGAACGCGACCCCGCTCGCCGTGCTGGTCGCATTCCACAACAGCGCCACGTCGGTCGGGGTGTCACGCGGCACCAGATCGGTGATGATCGACATGCGGCGATACGGCGCCGGGAGCTTCACCTCGGTGGTCATCGAGGTCTCGCTCTCGACGAGGATCGCGCTCGAACGAGAGGGCACGAGCGCAGCGAGCCGAATGCCCCCGTCGGTGCTGACGAACCCGATGTCGCTCGGCACGCCGCCGACGTCGGTCAGGTTGATCTTCGGCACGAAGTCGTTCGGCCCCTCGCTCGACGGAGCGAGCTCCAGGGTGATCACGTTGGTGTCGTCGGTCAGCCGGATGCCGATACGCGCGTCGTCGCTCCGGGTCGGCGAGCCGTCATGGAAGGCCACCGCGGCGGGGTGCAGGGGCTTCGACGTCCCGCCGCCGGTCAGGCGGACGGTGATCTCGGGCCGCGGCACCGCGTCGTGTTGGTGGTCGAGGTCGAGCAGCGTGACGTCCTGATCGCTCTCGACCACGAGCAGCCGGCGCGGCCCCTCGGGCAGGCCGAGCGTCGGCGCGAACGTGAGGCGCTGTGGCTTCCCGCCGAAGCTGCGCAGAGTCGTGGTCACCACCGCATTCGCCGTGGGCGGCGAATCGAGATCGACGAGCACGATCTCGTTGGGGTTCTCGACGAACGTGGTCGCGACGTCGCTCGCGGCGAACACCGCGACCCACCGGCTCCGCGGGTCGATCGCGAGCCCGCTGCGGGGCGCCGCGAGGTCGAACCGTTTGACCGTCGGTGTGCTCTCGCTCGAATCAATCACGGTCAGCGACGGCCGCTCGTCGCGCGCGCTCCGTCGAGGAACGTCGCCGGTCGCGAGGACGAACAGCCGGCGCCGGTCGGGCGAGGCCTCGACACGGATGACGCCCTTGCCGATCGGCAGGGCCATGCGGTCGAGCTGTTGATCCTCCCGAGCAAGGAGCATCACCGCTCGATGGGACACGTCGTCGACGAGCGCGACCGCGTTCGCCAGACCCACGACCTGTGTGCGCGTGGGGGAGGGCGCGTCGTCCCAAACGGAAGGGCGTCCGCCGCAGCCGACGAGGAGGACGCCCATCATGACATACGCGTGCTTCATGGCTTGCTCCCGGTGACGACGCGCGCGCTCAGCTCGAAGCCGGTCAGGGTGCGCGCAGTGCCCCCGTCCAGGTCGATGAAGGTGATTCGACCCTCGGGGTGCTCCTGCGCGACGTAAGCACGGCGGGCGCCGCCCACGATCCCCGCGGCGATGGGCGGGCTCGCGAGCGGGTATCGCGTGACCGCGAGCGAGGGCATGCGCGCGAGGAACGCGCCGTAGATTTTTCGCACGTCGTCGCGCTCGGTGACGACCGCCCGATCGTTCGTCGGCGAGAGCGCGACGGCGCGGGGGTAGGCATCGGTGCCGACGATCTTGGCGGGCAGGCCGGCAGCGATCGGCACCACGCTGAATGCGGCGACGTGGCTGCTGGTGTCGCCTTTGGCCTTCTCGTGCAGCACGATCGCGTTCTTCGCGTCGTCGGTGGGGAACACCGCGAGCACCGGCGAGTAGAGCTTCTGCACCGTGAAGGTCGGCGGCTCGTCGAGCTTCAACACCGTGAAACGTTCCTTCGCCACCGCATTGCTGTAGAGCACGGCGCTCCCGCCGCTCTTGGCGATCGAGACCGAGCCGACCGTCTCGCCGGTGATGGTGAGCGTGACGAAGTCCTTCGGCTTCTCGGTGATCCCGGGCACGGGGAGGATCGCGACCTCCGAGTTGTCGCGCACCACCGCGAGCGCTCGGGTGCCGTCGGCGCTGAGATCGAGATCGGTGACCGGTCCCGAGAGCTCGACCTTCACGCGCGTACCGGTCGTCAGCGAAACGAACCCGACCGACTTGTCGCCGTCGCGCCGGATCAGCGCCCAGGTCGCGTCCGGGGTCACCGACACGTCGCGCGTGCCGGTGCCCGCCAGCGGATCGTCGGCGATCGGGACGTTCTTGCTGACGAGCGGGCCGCCCGCGAGGTCGATGAGGGTCACGCCGTCCTGGGTGATCGCCCACGCATGTTGCCCATCGCGGGTGAACCCGACCGCAATCGGCCGATATCCGACCGCCAGCACCGCGACCGGCTCCTTCTCCGTCAAATCGACCACGGTGAGGTCCTGGAACCCGTCGGTCTTGCTGGTGGCGCTCGCACCCTTGGCATCGGTCCACGCGATGGCCCACCGGCCGTCGTCCGAGAGCTTCAGGGCATTGGCGCCGTGGTGGGTGGCGAACGTCTTCGCCGTCAGCCCGCTGGCCGTCTTGCGCAACAGCGTCGCGTCGTCGGAGAGCACGTTGAGCGTGAGGGCCACGTCTTGCTCGGGCGGGCTCGGAACGGCGGCGAGGTACGTCGGCGCGTTGCCCGCCTCGACCAGCTTCACGTCGAGCGTGGTGGCATCGATGTACGCGACCCGGCCGCTCTTCGGATTGGTGATCCACACGTATCGGCTGGTGGCGACGGGGGACTCGTAGTTGCTCTCGACCTCGCGTTCCGGCGGCGGCGCGGTGTCGATCGGCACGTCGGGGGCGGTGTCCGCAGCGCCCGCGTCGAGCGTTGGTGCGCGGCCGCCGTCCGAGAACTCCAGCGCGCTGTCCGACGCGCCGCAGGCGTCGAGGCCGAGCAAGAGACAAAAGAACCCCGGAGCGCACAGCGCCCTCGTGATCACGTTCATGGTGGCCGTCCTTCTCGTTTTGGACGAATGCTTCGGGAGCCCCGAGCACCAAAGCGCTCAGCAACGGCGGTGCCACACGTGAATCGTGCGGGAATGCGTGAGTGGACCCTGGGTCCGCGCGAACCCCTCGACGCAGCGAGCGCGACAGCGCTGCCGGGGGTCAGGGCGCGATCATGACAAGACGATCATGCGCTTCTGCGCGACGAGCGTCCCACAACCGCCGTTCGCCTCGAGACGTGCCTGCGCGCTCATGCGCACCGTGAGTCCTCCCGCGGTCATGCGCGCGTAGACCTGCTCGTAGCGCACGCGATCGACCCCACGCCAGGGGCTCGTCTCGACCGGATTGTGCGCATAGAGATGGACGACGAGACCGAGCGGCCGGGCGCGCGTGACGAAGGCGTCGATCTCGGCGTCGCCCTCGTTGACCCCGGCGAGCAGCAGGTAGGCGAGCGCCGTCTTCTTCCGGCGGGTCCGGGTCAGCGTCGGGACCACCTCGCCGAGCGTGTCGAACAGCGACGCGAGATCGGGCGCGTGGGGCACCGCACGGGCGCGCACCTCCTCGGTTCCCGCATGGACCGAGAGGGTCAGACCGTTGTGCGGGCGGTCGACGAGCCACTCGCGGAGCCTTCGGATCGGCCCCCCCGAGGTGGTCAGGGTGATGCGGAGCCCCCGTGCTCGACAAGCCTCGGCGAACGCCTGGACCACGTCCGCATTGTGCAGCGGCTCGCCGATGCCGGAGATCGTCACACCCCGGAGGGCTGGGCCTCCCTCCCGTTCGATCACCTGCTCCACGGCCGAGACCTGACCGAGCATCTCCGCGAGCACGAGCGAGCGCCCGAGGCCGTTGGCGCCCGAGGCACAGAACGGACAGCGCACCGCGCATCCGACCTGACACGACACGCACAGCGTGTCCCCGCGATAGAGCACGGATTCGACCCGGGCGCCGTCGTCGAGGGAGAGGACGAAGCGCCGGTTCCACTCGCCGCGGGTCTCACTGTCGATCCGGAGCACGCGCGGAGGTTAGAACAGAACAGCGCGTCAATGGGGTGAGGCCTGACGGATCGCAGGTCGACCTGCGAAGAAGCGCACCAAGATTGGCCACGAACCATGGACTTCCAAGACATTCACCACGAGCACGCCCGGCTGACTGAGCGGCTGACACAGCTGAGCGCTGACGTTCGCACGATCCGCGACGATGGCGTCTTCGATCCCAAGCGCTTTCGCGAGGTCCACCGCTTCATCAACGAGGTGGCGCTTCCGCACCTGAAGGACGAGGAGAAGAACATCTTCCCGCGCGCGCTCGCTGCGGGCCTTCCGCCGGAAGTGCTCGACCTCCTCAAGCGCGATCACGAGGAGCTCCGCGTCCTCGCGTGCGTGGCGATGCACTCCGGCCTCGACGGTGACAGCCCCGTCCTGCCCCTCGATGCCGTGCTCGTCGTCGAGCGCTTGATCCGCGCGTTCGACGAACACGCGCGCCTGGAGGAGTCGCTGTTCAGCGATCTCGAGCGCTCGCTCGGCGTCGCGAGCTCGAGGAGCGCGTAGTCTCGATTGGCCGAGCTCAGCCCGGGTTGCCTTCGCGCCACTGCTTGGCAGCTGCCTGCACGAACGGGATGCGAAGCCGCGACTCGGGGTGCGAGCGGAGGAAGGCGACCTTGGAGATCAGCGGCGCGTTGCTCTCGAGCTTGGCGAAGAAGTCGAACAAGAGGAGCCCGCCCTGCTCGGTCCACTCGAATTTCGGACGCCGCGCTCTGCCTGTCGCGAGCACGTTGCGGCAGCCCGCGGTGTCTGCGGCGATCTCGACCGGCTGGTTGAGGACCGGAATCACCTTGGTGACGAGGTGGCCCACCATCGCGGGACTGGGGCCGGGGCTCGGGGGCTGACCGTTCGCACAACCGGTGTGACCGAGGTAGTGGTGCGCGAGCTCGTGCCCGAAGGCGAAGGCCACGAGGTCGTCGTAGATCTCGCGCGCGCGAGACTGACGCTTCGGGTCGCTCTCGTACTGCGAGGGAATGGTGCCGGCGGGCAGGGTCGGTGCCGCGCCCTTCTTGGCGAGCTGCGCAGGCAGCGCATTCGCATACGCATCGTACGTTTGTGTCTTGTAGATCTCGTCGGTGGCGCGGGTGTTTGCGACCGCCTCGACCGCGATCATGAACCCCTCGGTCGTCGCCATGTAGGGTGCGCCGTTCTCGCAGCCAGCGAACGCGTTGATCTCGGTCTCGTCGGGATCGAACACCATGGGGATGTTCTTCACCCGATCGTGGTCCGAGCCGGTGAGCGCGGCCACGAGCTCCGCGAGCACCGCACGCACCTCGGCGCGACGCGCCTCGGCCCCGACGAGCGCCGGGAGCAGCGGACGCTCCGCGGGAGGCGGCGGGGTCGCGGTGACGGTCGCGACGGGCGCCGTCGGTGGCTTCGCCTCGGTCGCTGCCGTGCTCGCTGCGGGCGGTGGTGCGGCGGTCGCGGTTCCGGGACGGTGACGCGGGGTGCAGGCGAGAAGCGACAGCGCGGCGAGGCAGAGGAAGCGTGTGCGGATCACCCGACCCACGTTAGCTGCGGTCGGCGCAGGGATGGAAGGCTGACCCGCCGTTGCAGCACCAGCACCGTGCTGAGCTACTCGGACTTCTTCTCGTCCATCGCGCCGAGCGTGTCGAACGCGACGTCGACGGTGCTGCCGACCACGCGGTTGACGATGCGGATCGTCTCGTACACCGACGTGACGGCGAGGTCGTGCACCGTGTGGACCAGCTTCGTCGGTTCGGCGATCGCGGGGATGTGCTCGAGGATGACGAACGGACGGCGCGCCGTCTCGAGGTGCACCTTCTCGACCGCGCGGGAGCCGTGTTCGACGGCGTCGCGCACAAGGAGGGCGAGTCCGCGCCAGCGCTTGCGATCTTGGGGGTCGCTCATTCCGTCAACCATTCCTTCAGCTGTGCGTAGACCTCGGGGTGGTGCGCGACGTCCATGTGCGAGAGTCCCGGCAGCACCTTCACGTTGCCCGGTGGCAGCGCGCGAGGGCCAGCGTGGTGGCCGTTGGTGCCGCTCGAGATGGGGACCATCGTGTCGCCGAAGATCTCGGTCAGCCACGGCTCGCGCGAGAGCGACCCGGCGACGAGGTAGTGGCGAATCGAGGGCAGGAGCGGCACCGGGTGGTGCGGGTCGGCGAGGAAGGTGTCGCGCGCGGAGCGGTCCTCGTGTCGCAGGTCGGCGTTGCCGAGGTCCTTGATGCCGGCGCTGCGCAGGTCGCCGATCTCCCCCACCAGCTTGACGTACGGATCGGGGATGCGCGCGAGCAGCCCCGTCAACACGCGACCCGCTCGCTCGAGCGGTGCGCCCCGATGGGGCGTGCCCACGTAGATCGCGCGCCGCACCCGCGCCAGCCACCCGTTGTCCTCGAGGCTCGCGAAGTGAACCGCGCTTCGGGCCACGAGCCCGCCCATGCTGAAGCCGAGCGGCAGGATCTCCTCGAGGGGACCGGGATACTGTTCGACCAGACCATCGAGCAAGCGCGAGAGCGCACGCCCGCTGTCGGGGATGGCGAGGCCGGTGTTGTAACGGACGTAGAGCGGCGTGAACCCGAAGTCGCGCGCGAGCAAGGCCCCGTAGTCGTCGCCGCTGGGGAAGCGCCAGATGTCCTCGGTGCACATCAGCCCGTGGAGCAGCACGACCACGCGGGGGCTCGGCGCGGGGAGCACGTCACGGAGGCGCGAGAGCGGGAGCGGTCGACCCTCGTGCACGAGGGTGAGGTCGGTCGCGAGGCCGTTTCCCGTGCGGGCGAGGTGGTCGCCGATCGCACCGTTCAGTACTCCGAGGGCGAGCTCCAGTTTCCTTCCCACGGCCAGAAGCTTACCCCGGACGGCGCGCCGATGGGGGCGCTCACGAGCTCGAGCTTCCGCCTTCGTGTTCGCGCCCGTTCCGGTGAAGTGAGGAACCGCCCCGGTCCGGGGGGCATCTCTCTCCCTGCGCCCATGAACGAACGCGTCGCCGCCCTACCGTTGCCCATTCAGAACGAGCACGCCGAGCGGCGTGTCGAGCGCATCCGGCGCGCGAGCAACTTCGTCGACGGTCGGTTCGTCAACCCGAGCGGCATCAAGCCGTCGATGGCCGCGCACAAGAGCCTCGGCCTGTTGCGCGAGTGGATCGGCTCGTCGGCGGCGCGCACTCCGCCCGGACCGTTGCCCATGACCTCGCCGCTCGCTCGGTGGCGCGAACCGGTACGCACCGGGCTGCGGACCACCTGGCTCGGTCACTCCACCGTGCTCCTCGAGATCGACGGAGCGCGCATCCTCACCGATCCGGTCTGGGCCGACCGCGCATCGCCGACGCAGGCGCTCGGCCCCAAGCGGTTCCACCGTCCGCCCGTCGAGCTCTCACGGTTGCCGCCGCTCGACGCCATCCTCGTCAGCCACGACCACTACGATCACCTCGACGCCGACGCCGTCGCTGCGCTCGCTCGCAACAGCGACGCGCCGTTCTTCACCGCGCTCGGTGTCGGCGCGCACCTCGAACGGTTCGGCGTGCCCGCCTCGCGCATCACCGAGCTGGCCTGGTGGGAGAGCGCCGAGGTGCCCGGCACCGATCTGGTGTTCACCGCCACGCCCGCACAACATTTCTCGGGTCGCGGTGCCTTCGACCGCAACGCCACGTTGTGGGCGAGCTGGGTGTTCTCCGGGCCGCGCCACCGGGTGTTCTTCTCCGGCGACACCGGCCTCGAGCCCACGCTCCCGCGCATCGCGCAGGAGTACGGCCCATTCGACCTCATCCTGCTCGAGGTCGGCGCGTTCCATCCGGCCTGGGGCGGCATCCACCTCGGCCCGTGGCAGGCGCTCGAGGCCCACGCCGCGCTCGGCGGCGGCGCGCTGCTTCCGGTGCACTGGAGCACGTTCGATCTCGCGCTCCACGCGTGGGACGAGCCCATCGTCGTGCTCGCCGAGGCCGCCCGCGAGCGCGGTCTGCCGCTCGTGGCACCCGTTCTCGGGGACGTGCGTGACCTCGGCGACCTCGACGACGTGCGCAAAGCGCCGCTCGTTCCCTGGTGGCGCGACGTGCGGGCCATCTGAGTAGTTGCCGAACCGGTGCTCGCGCTGGGAAGATGCGCCGATGTCGCGTCCCGCGCTGCTTCTCTTCGCGTGTCTGTCCCTCGTCGCCTGCAAGCGGAAGCAGGAGGCGCCGCCGCCGAGCGCCACCGATCCCGCCGCCATCGCGTTCCAGGCGGAGGTCAAAAGCGCGGTCAAGGGTGTGCGTCCGACGCTGGACGCGTGTTACGCCGCCGCACTCGCCAAGAAGCCGGACCTGTCTGGCAAGGTCGTGGTGGTCTTCGCGGTCAACAAGGACGGCAAGGTCGACACCTCGCGGACCGGCATGGCGAATGCGGGGGACCCGGCCTTCGCCAAGTGCGTGCTCGACGTCATCGTGAAGCTCGAGTTCTCGAAGCGCGAGACCCCGACCGACATCGAGTTCCCGATGGATCTCGGGAAGTACGTCGACGCCGGCGCGATCATCGCCGCTGCTTCTGCTTCTGCATCCGCCTCTGCTTCCGCATCAGCGTCGGCCGCACCGAGCACGGCTCCTTCCCCGCAGAAGTGAATCCGCCGCGCGATCCGCGCTGACGAAAACCTTGCAGGCACGCGCAGTCCGCGCGCCGCTCTCCGTGCGGTGGACGTCGGGTGCGTGGAGGTAAGCCGAGCGGTACGGATGCTGCTTGCGCCAAGCGCGCACGGTCTTCGTGTCCACGTTCACGTCGAGGAATCCATGGGTGAAGCAGCGCTCTCTGGGAGCCTGAGCGCGGTCGGGCTCCTGGAGCTCCTCCGCCTTCCGATGACCACCGGCCGCACCGGAATGCTCATCGTCGTCAACAGCGATCCCGAGGTCGCAGATGCCGAGGCGCGTCTCCACTACCGCGAGGGAACGCTCGTCGCGGGAGCCGTCGGCAACAGCAGCGGCGAGGCGGCACTGCGCCGCATCCTCGGCTGGAAGGATGGCTACTTCGAGTTCCTCGGTGACACGCCCATGCCCGAGCGCGTCGACGCACACCTCCATTCCGTCGCGCTGACCGAGATCAAGAACTGGTACGCGGCGCGGACGAGCTCACGGCCTGCGGCTGCCGTCGCCTCTGGATCGTCTCCTGCGCTGCAGATTCCGCGGGCGACGCCCAAGCCGGAGATCCGACCGACGCCGCTCCGCGCAGTTCCTGCACCGAAGGGCCGTCCCTCTGCGGCCTCCGGATCGGCGCTGGTCGATGCGCGCGGCAACCTCGCCGACGTCGTCGGTCAGGTTTCGCCCAAGGACGGCGCACTCGCCTTTGCCGCTCTCCAGCTCGCGACCGCAATCGGGAAGGAGATGGTGATGGGCGCTCCGCAGTCGGTCGAGGTGCGCGCCAAGAAGGATCACTGGCTCGGGGCCGCCGTCCGTGGCGACACCGCGTTCGTGGTCATCTGCCCGCCCGAGAGTGATCTGACCGACGAGCTGTCGCGCAAGTAGGAGCCGTTCTTCATGACGAGCCTGCAAGAGAAGGTCGACGACCTGAAGACGATCACCGGCTGTCTCGGCGGCGTCGTCACGCGAGACGGTGAGAGCATCGCCTCGGGGCTACCGGCCGTGTTCGATCACGACCGCCTGAATCGCGTCGCGTCGCTCGTACGCAAGCTCGGCGCAGTCGCCGACAAGTCCGGCTATGCGAACGCCGACTTCGTCATGAAGTACGGCAAGGCCACCCTCCTCGTGCAGTCGCTCGGCGACGGAGCGCACCTCGCGCTCGCGTGCGAGCCCACGGCCAACATCGCGACCATCGAGGTGTTCGCGAGCGTCGCGGCCGACGACATCCGCGAGGCTCTCGCCCACCATGAGCCGACTCCACCTCCGCCTCCGATGGCGGCGCCTCCTCCAGCGCCGGACCCTCGAGCGCGCCTCGAGGAAGCACGCCGGGTCGCGAGCGCGATCCTCGGCGATCGCCTCTCCACGGCGAAGTCGCTCCTCGTCACCGAGGTCGGACCGATCGGCGACATCATCTTCGCGTCGGCGCTCGATCAATGGCTGCTCGCCGGTCCACCGGACTGGTCGCGCGTGGAGGCGTTGCGCGACGTGCTCGCGGCCGAGATCGACCACCCCCTGATGCGCGCACGTTTCTCGAGCCACCCCATCTGGCGGCATCACTGACGTGCAGTGACTGCGTAGTGACACGAAAGAAAGGCTCTCGTCATGAGCATCCGGCTCCACCTGCTGTTCTCGGTCGGATTCGTCCTTCTCCTGGTCATCGCGGCCGCCGGCGGGATGTTGCACGTGACGTTCGCCCAGAGCGAAGCCGCTGCGCAGATCGCCGTTGCCGCGCGGCAGCAGACGCTCTCGCAGCAGATCACCAAACAATCGCTGGTGTACGCGCGGACCAAGGCGCCCGCCGACGCGGCGCTGCTGAAGACCGCGATGGCGACCTTCGAGCGCTCGGCCAAGGCGTTGGTCGAGGGCGGCAAGGCGCCCGCGAACCTCGATGGCAGCGGCGATCGCGACGTGCCCGCGCTCGAGGACGGCTACGCAATCGGTCTCGGTCGCCGCGAGCTCGAGCTCTGGACCCCGGTGCGCGCCGCCTGTCAGAAGCTCCTCGACTCCGAGGGCACCGACGGCGCGGCCGCCGACGAAGTCGTGCGCCTGAGCGCCGAGCTCCTCGAGAAGTCGACCGCGCTCACCGAGCAGATGTTCGCCGTCTCGAAGCGCACGCTCATTCGCCTCGAGATGATCGAAGCGGCGGTCATCACGCTCGGTCTGCTCGCCGGCATCGTCGCCCTGGAAATCGGCCGCCGCATCTCCACGGCCGTCGTCCGCCTCACCGAGGCGAGCGAAGCGATCAGCCAGGGCAACGTGGACCTCGCGATCGACGTGCCGGGCCCTGCCGAGATCGGAAGCCTGGGCAAGTCTCTCGACCGCATGCGGATCAGCCTCAAGAAGTCGATGGAGATGCTCCAACGAAAAGCGGCGTGATCGCCCGCATCGTGTAACGCGAGGAAGACTGTTGGGGGGTCGATTCGACGGGGGGGCGTACGACGGCTGCGAGAATCACCTCGGATTCGCCGGGCGCGCACCGGTCCGATGCTTGAAGAGGGCAGTGCCATGACTGCCCGACTCCGCGCGGCCCTGCTTCTCATCGGTTCGACCTGCGTCTCGTTTGCGTGCGTCGCGCAGTCGACCTCGGAGGAGGAGCCCGGGGACGACGCTGGCGAGATCGTCGATACGGGAACCTTCGGCAGTGATGCGGCGCGCGACCCCGAGACCGCCGGCGACGCCGGCGTCGCGACCGACACCGCGAGCGACACCGGACCTGCGTGCGTCGAGGAGACGATCGGCTCGGGACCGCTCGTTCGCGAGGGCAAGTGCGGGAAGCTGGTGTACGGAAAGTACGCGAACCGCGACGACACGCGCGTGCTCAACGTGTTGCCGGACTTCTCGTGGGCCGGGTACGAGGGCGGCGGAGTCGCGATCCCCGAGGTGCCAGTCGTACGGACGCTCGAGCCTGCGACGGGCGACGATCGCGCGCGAATCCAAGCTGCCATCGATGCCGTTGCCGCCCTGCCGCTGGATGCGAAGGGCTTTCGCGGCGCGGTGCTGCTGCGCAAGGGAACCTACCGGGTCTCCGACGCGCTCCGGATCAAGACTTCGGGCATCGTGCTGCGCGGCGAGGGACAAGGTGCGGGCGGCACGACCCTGCTCGCGACGGCAGCGAAGCAGTACACCCTGATCGAGATCGCAGGCTCCACGAAGCCGCTCGGCGAGGTATCCGGCACGAAGACGCGCACGGCGGCCTTCGTGCCTGTCGGAAGTCGCTCGTTCGAGGTGAAGTCGGCTAGTGCGCTCGCTGTCGGCGATCGAATCGTGGTTCGTCGCACGCCCAACCAGAAGTGGATCGACGATCTGAAGATGGGCACCTACGGCTGGACGCCCGGCGGCTACACCATCGACCATGAGCGGACGGTCGTGGCGAAGGACGGTAATGTCGTGACCGTCGACATCCCCATCGTCGATGCGCTGGACGAGAAGTACGGCGGTGGCGAAGTGTTCGTCGTGCACGAGGCCGGGCGTGTGCGCCATGCGGGCGTCGAGGATCTGCGGCTCGATTCTTCCTATGCGAGCGAGACCGACGAGGCGCACGCGTGGAACGGCATATCGCTCGCCGGCGCGCGGGACTCTTGGGTGCGCCGCGTGACCGCGCTGCACTTCGGCTACAGCGCCGTTTCGATCCTCGATGGGTCGGCGTTCAACACCGTCGAGGACACCGCGCACCTCGATCCCAAGAGCCAGATCACGGGCGGACGCCGGTACTCGTTCAACGTCTCCGGCGGCCTCGGCAACCTGTTCCAGCGCTGCTTCGCGCGCGAAGGGCGACACAACTTCGTGACCGGCTCGGGTACCACGGGGCCGAACGTGTGGCTCGATTGCGTCGCGACGGACAACCACGGCGACGACGGCCCGCACCATCGTTGGTCCACAGGCCTCTTGTTCGACAACACCCAGTCTGGAGCGCTCGACGTGCAGAACCGCAAGGACTCCGGCTCGGGGCACGGTTGGGCGGGCGCGCAGACGCTCTTCTTCAACGTGAAGGCGACGTCGTTGGTCTCCGACGCACCTCCGGGCGCGATGAACTGGTCGGTTGGTGCGACCGGCGCCTTCAGGCAAGGCAACTGGGCGCCCGAGGAGCCCGACGGAATACGCGAGCTGACCGGCGAGACGGCCAAGCCGCGCAGTCTCTACCTCGCGCAGCTCCGCGATCGCCTCGGCGAATCGGCCGTGCTCGCGGTCACGGCGCCCGCCCAACGCCGCGGCCGGATCTGGACCGAGCTCACGGCGTGGGCAGGAGAAGGCAAGCTGCTCCTGCCGTGATGGTCTGTCGGAAAATCCCCCGGACTGAAGTCTGACCATTGGGGTCATTTCTGGCTGCGACGCATGGCGAGCACACCATCGACGGCCGCCGCGAGGTGCAGCAGGCCTCGAGTGAGCACGATGGAGCCCGGCGGCCCTCCGGAACTCTTGCCGGTGTA
>Ga0208492_1000198_pt1 | contig 58727 bp, 44 predicted proteins | sample Subbioar_CSW14AB_FD_184820 | JGI IMG/M metagenome (GOLD analysis project Ga0208492, IMG submission 184820) | Serpentinite rock and fluid subsurface biosphere microbial communities from McLaughlin Reserve, California, USA - CR12Mar_CSW14AB (SPAdes) | ecosystem: Environmental > Terrestrial > Deep... | reverse complement strand
GATCTTCGAGGATGTGCGTGAATGTATTTACCTTAAAGCCAAAACTATCAGCGACATGAATAAGCATGTTGATCTCACTTTGAACATAACTATGGCAGGTGATATAACGTTTTTTATTCAGGATCTCCGCCAGCGCTTCCAACTCAAGGTCTCTTCTTAAAGAAACAGTGTTATTTCCTTTTGCCAGAAGCTGTATTTGTTTATCATATTCCTTTGCGCGCGTAAAAAAATCGACATAAACCTGCTCCACTCCCATACGTGTTTGTGGAAAACGTACACGCTGCAGATCGCCCCAGTTGCTTTGTTTAACGTTTTCACCGAGTGCAAATTTTATGAATCCATCAGCTTTTTCATACTTCAGGTCCTCGGCGTTATGTCCCCAGCGCAGCTTTATCACCACACTTTGTCCGCCAATTGGATTTGCAGAACCGTGCAAGAGCTGGGCAGTTGTAACACCACCGGATAGCTGGCGGTAGATATTAATATCGTCGGGGTTAATCACATCACCCATGCGCACTTCAGCACTGCTGGCCTGTGCCCCTTCATTGACGCCAGCTGTGAGTGCGATATGACTATGCTCGTCAATGATCCCAGGCGTCAAATGTTTTCCTTTGCCATCAATAACTTTTGCATAGGCAAGTTTTGGCGCGTCGATGTTCGGGGCAATGCGCACAATTTTTCCTTCCACAATGTATACGTCGTATTCTTTTAAAACAGTGTCCCCGTTATTTGTCCAGATTGTTGCATCCTTTATCAATATTGCAGAGTAGCGGTTCTTAAACTTGTTCCAGGAATCCTTGAAAAGTCCTTTTTCTTCCGGAAGCTCTTCGCCATAAGCAGTGAAAGGATAAATTACTTTCCCTATGTTCAACACCGCTGGTGTAGGCGGAGTTTGTTTTTTAACGGTATCCACAGCGGAAATATAACTCATCTGAAAATTGAACCAGTTCCCATCGGCCCACTGTCCTTTGCCTTCAACTAGCTTCAGGTCTTTGTTATAAATACCCGTTCCTCTTACCACATTGACTGAGTCCATCAAAAAACTGAAGGTGATTAAATTATCCGTAAGACTATAATTCAGATTTTTTTTATTCGTGTCAATTGTAATTGTTCCCTTAGGTTTTGCAAGATCTCCTGAAAATTTCAGGCTGTACGTTTTCTGGGAAACGCTCAACACATAGTTACCACGGATATCAGGTGCATTCAGATCCGCAAAGACATTAGGCTCACCTCCAACCCAATGTTGAATGATGGAAGATTCTTCTTCAAACAACGGCTTGCTGGTAATTAAAAAATTCGCGTAATACCCTTTTTTTAAGGCCCCGATCCTGTCGTACGCATTGATGAATACTGCCGGGTTCGCTGTCAGCGCCTTTAAAGCCGCCTTTTCAGAAAGTCCGTACTGAATAGCTTTACGGATGTTTTTAAGGAACTGATTCTTATCCTTGAGATCAGCAGCTGTGAAACAAAATTCGACATTGTTTTTCTCAAGTGCCGCCGGGTTTCCGGGTGCAAGCTCCCAATGTTTCAGTTCCGCAAGTGAAATTGCTTCCGCGTCATAAGGATCTTCCACATCATATGCTTCGGGAAAATTAACCGGGATAATAAATTTCAAAAAAGTATTTTGAATATCACTGATACGCTGGTATTCATTTCCGCCACCTTTGACAATGAATTTTACATTAAACTCCTTCCCGACTTTTGCAACACGCATCGCGTTGAATTTATCATTGGCCTCAAAAACAGCGGGCAAAACCTGGAGTTTATTAAATTCATCGAGAGTAATATTATATTCTGTTTTGGTTTTATTCTGCCCGTACCAGGAAGCGTCGAGATAGGTCTGGCGAAGCAAGGCTATTCCGCCTGTAAGTGAGCTCGGGTAATCCTGTGGTGAAGATCCTTTGCTGAAAGAATAAAACGCCGCTGCCTTATCGATCACAATACTTTCATTTTCGCGACCCGTATTCAGATTTACAAAAACACCGCTTCCCCTTACAATCCCATCTTTAGGGCACGAAAGAACCGCTCCAAATCCCAACTTTTTAAGTTCATCGGCCTTTTCGGAATTATGTGTAAAAAGTTTATATGATTCGATGTTTGAACGAATGCACTGGTTCCAGCCAAAAGCACCTTTATAATTACTTTCCATTTGCGGACCGGGCGCTTTTCTCGGAAATTTAGTATCCGGCACGCCGTATTCACTGTAAAGATCAATAAAAGAAGGATAGATGTATTTCCCATTCAGGTCGAATACGGTTGCGTTTTTTGGTACTTCAATCTTTTCACCTGCACTTACAACCTTTCCATCCTGGATGAGAAGGACCCCGTTCTTCACAAGCGTTTCAAAATCCGTATAAATATTGGCATTTATAAACGCATACAGGGTATGGGGGTTAAAAGGCACGCCATTTGAGGGAAAGGTTCCCTGCCCAAAGCTCTCCAAAACACAGAGCATAACAAGAAAAGCCTGTAAAAGTAATTTCTTCATAAACCACCAAATTTAATGAGATTTACCAAAATAACTAATCGGGAGAAGGTTTTTATTCTGTGTATATATTGCTATTTTTACCCCTAAAATTTATTTTATGGCTACAGGAATTCTTCACACTCATTATTTAGTTGTTACCTTATTTTTATTGATCTATGTGATTAAAACAATTTTATTGCTCAGCAACAAAAATGATCTGCTCGCTACTTTCAGCAAAAAAGTAAAAATCCCTGAAATGATCGTGAGTTTTTTATTCCTGCTGACAGGGATTTATCTTACTACTCAACTATCATTCGGAGGAAAATACGACTATTTATTCTTCATAAAAATAGCCCTGGTACTGGCATCCATCCCTATTGCCGTGATAGGTTTCAAAAAATCCAACAAAATGCTTGCCGCCCTGAGCCTGTTAATGATCACAGGAAGCTTCGGACTTGCAGAATCTTACCATAAAAAGAAAGGCATTGCAAAAGAAGGAACAGCAGTTGCATCAAACGACGGGGAATCTTTATACAAAGCTAATTGTGTGTTGTGTCACGGAAACGATGGAAAACTAGGCGCCAGCGGAGCAAAGGACCTTTCTACAAGTACCATGCAACTTGCGGAAATGAAAGAAATCATACTTCATGGCAAAGGCCTGATGCCCGCCGCGCAGGTAAATGATGAACAAGCTTCGGCAATTGCCGATTATGTAAATGGCTCCTTAAAGGGCCGCTGATTTTTAAATGAAACCTGAACCGATCTCTACTGCGCATCCCACACACACCTGCATTCTAATAGGCGTTATCAATAAAATGCAGGATGACGGGCTGTCTAAAGAATATCTTGATGAACTTGCCTTTTTAGCGGAAACGTATGGTCTTACAACCGTAAAAACCTATACCCAGAAATTAGAAAAGCCGGATAAGGCGACTTTTATAGGCAAAGGAAAACTTCAGGAAATTAAAAATTTCGTGGTGGAAAATAAGATCGACGTTGTTATTTTTGACGATGAATTATCACCGTCGCAACAACGGAATCTGGAAAAGGAACTTGGAAAAAAGATCCTGGATCGTACCACCTTAATTCTCGAAATTTTTGAACAGCGCGCGCAAACAGCACATGCAAAAACCCAGGTGCAGTTGGCCCAGTATCAATACCTGCTTCCCCGTTTAACCGGCATGTGGACCCACCTGGAACGTCAACGTGGCGGAACAGGAACGCGTGGAGGCGCGGGTGAAAAAGAAATTGAAACAGACAGGCGGATCGTGCGTGACAAAATTGCGCTGATGAAAGAACGCCTCCGGGACATTGACAAACAAATGGCAACCCAGCGCAAAAACCGAGGGGAACTCATCCGTGTGGCCCTTGTAGGTTATACCAATGTTGGAAAAAGCACGATCATGAATTTATTGAGCAAGAGCAATGTGTTTGCGGAAAATAAACTGTTTGCGACGCTTGATACAACGGTGAGAAAAGTAACTCTGGAAAATGTTTTCTTTTTGCTAAGTGATACGGTTGGATTTATCCGCAAACTTCCCACACAATTGGTAGAGAGTTTCAAATCCACGCTGGACGAGGTGCGCGAAGCTGACGTGTTGATTCATGTCGTTGATATTTCACACAAAAATTTCGAAGAGCACATAAATGTGGTAAAACAGACCTTGCAGGAGATCGGGGCTGGTGACAAACCAACCATACTGGTCTTCAATAAAATTGACGCGTTTACTTACACACATAAGGAAGAAGATGATCTGACACCAACCACCCGCGACAATCTGACCCTGGAAGAGATCAAAAACACCTGGATGAAAAGCCTGAATAACCCCTGTCTCTTTATCAGCGCGGAAACCAAAGAAGGCATTGAAGAGTTTAAAAAAACAGTTTATGAAACGGTGAAGGCCCTTCATTTAAAACGGTATCCTTATAATAATCTGCTCTATTAAGGGAGGCAAAACTGAAGGTACATTGACACCGGAATTTAAATATGCGCAGCCAAAAGACCTGGAGAGAATAGTCAAAACCTATAACTCAACGGTTGCTTCCAGGCTTGTAACGGCTGATCTTGAGGAAGTGAGCATTGAGAGCAAACAAGATTGGTTTGACTCTCATTCACCTGATAAAAGACCCTTATGGCTGGTTTTTATGAATGGAGAATATGCTGGATGGATGAGTTTTAATTCGTTTTACGGCAGACCTGCTTATAACGGGGCGGTGGAAGTAAGCATTTATTTAGAAGAAAAGTCAAGAGGAAAAGGGTTGGGGAAAGCCTGCCTTCAAAAGGCGATCGCCGAAGCGCCAGGATTACAGATCCACTCTTTGATGGGTTTTATTTTTGGTCACAACATCCCCAGCTTAAATTTATTTTACGCTTATGGTTTTGAAAAATGGGCCCATTTGCCAGGGCTTGCAAACATGGATGGCATCCTACGCGATCTCTTCATTTTAGGCAAAAAAGTTTAGCAGACAATTAAGCCCCCAAACCTCCCAAATCTTTGAATTTTATAACCCCGACATTCAATAATTGTTATTAGATTTGTTAATTACAAATTTTTCTATGGGAAAGCTTTCAGACAGAGTAAACCGCATCTCCGAGTCGCAGACAATTGCAATGGCAAGAAAAAGCCGCGAGTTAAAAGCACAGGGAATTGACATTATCAGTTTAAGTTTAGGCGAACCAGACTTTGCGACACCTGGCATTATTAAGGACGCCGCGAAAAAAGCCATTGATGAAAATTTCAGTTACTACACGCATGTATCCGGATACCTGGAACTGCGGGAAGCGATCTGCAAAAAATTTAAACGCGATAACAATTTAGATTATGCCCCTGATGAAATTGTGGTTTCGACCGGCGCAAAGCAGAGCATCGCAAACGCAGTATTATGCCTGGTGAACCCCGGAGATGAAGTGATCATCCCGGCGCCCTTCTGGGTGAGTTACCTCGAAATACTAAAGCTGGCGGAAGGAACACCGGTCATTGTCGACACAACAATAGAATCTGATTTTAAAATTTCAGCCGCCCTACTGGAAAAAGCAATTACACCAAAAACAAAGCTTCTCATGCTAAGCACTCCTTGTAATCCAACGGGTAGTGTTTATACCAAAGATGAATTAAAAGCTCTTGCGGAAGTGATTGTAAAATACCCAGAGCTTTACATTTTAAGTGATGAAATTTATGAGCACATTAATTTTATAGGCGGGCATCAGAGCTTTGCACAATTTGATTTTATCAAAGACAGAGTCATCACCATCAATGGTGTTTCAAAAGGATTTGCTATGACGGGCTGGCGCGGTGGTATACTTGCGGCACCAAAATGGATCGCTCAGGCCTGCGATAAAATGCAGGGCCAATTTACATCCGCTACAAGCAGTATTACCCAAAAGGCCATGCATAAAGCAATGGAACTTGATTACCCGACCTATATTGAACCAATGCGCGACGCGTTTTTAAAGCGCAGGGACCTCGTTCTTAAATTAATGAAAGAAATCCCGGGATTAAAAACGAATACACCTCAAGGTGCGTTTTATGTTTACCCTGAAGTAACCTATTACTTTGGAAAAAAATACAAGGATCACGTAATAAATAACGGTACAGACCTTACCATGTTCCTGCTTGATGTAGGTTACCTCGCGTTGGTTCCAGGTGCTGCCTTTGGAGAAGATAAATATATCCGGTTCTCCTATGCAACCAGTGAAAAAAATTTAACAGAAGCCTTAAGAAGAATGAAGGAAGCGCTCGCTAAACTTCAGTAATGTCCATTTAAAAAATGAAAAGATTTGTAATTAAAAAAGACCGCGTCCGCGAAATTTTTAAATCCTTCAACAATTTAAACGTGCTAATAATAGGGGATGTGATGATAGACAGTTACCTGTGGGGAAAAGTAAGCAGGATCTCGCCGGAAGCGCCGGTTCCTATCGTAGCTGTTGGAAAAAAGGAAAGAAGGCTTGGGGGCGCAGCCAACGTAGCTCTTAATATACAGGCCCTGGGAGCAAATCCAATTCTCTGTTCGGTTATTGGTGTGGATTACGAAGGTCAGGCATTTATGGATCTTTTGAAGAGCCAGAAACTCAGTCAAAAAGGTATTTTAAAAAGCCGTGACCGTGTAACAACCGTCAAAACCCGCGTAATGGGCAACAATGCACAGCTGCTGAGGGTGGATGAAGAAGAGGAATCTGACATTACCACCTACGAAACCCAGCAGTTGATAACTCTTATTTCCTATATTATCAGTCACGATAAAATCGATGTGATCATTTTCGAAGACTATAATAAAGGACTGATCACTCCAAAATTAATTTCAAAAGTGGTAGAGCTTACCAAAAGTAAGGGAATTCCAACTTGTGTGGATCCAAAGAAAAAGAATTTTAATTCATACAAGGGAGTGAGTTTGTTCAAGCCAAATCTGAAAGAACTTCGTGAAGGCGTAAAACTGGACATTAGCGGCGACAATATCAACGAGCTGCAAAGAGCTGTAAGTAGTTTTCGTGTAAAACAAAAAGTAGAAACAGTACTTGTAACGCTTGCAGAAAAGGGCGTGATTACCAATTCAAGAAAAGTAAAAGAACATTTACCGGCGCATATCCGTAGCATTGCCGATGTGAGCGGAGCCGGAGATACGGTAATAAGTGTAGCCTCGTTATGCAGAGCGCTTGACTGCAATGATATTTTAACGGCAGCTATTTCCAACTTGTCAGGTGGTCTAGTATGCGAGCAGATCGGTGTTGTTCCCGTTAATAAAGAGCAACTGCTTGAAGAGGCTTTAAAACTGGAATTCGTGCGATAAGGTTTAACACTGAGAGACGGAGACGCTGAGACACAGAGTTTATAGGTGGAAATAAGAACTCGGAAGATTTTGTTGACATCCATAGTTTTACATCGGGTTAATGAAGAAATATACCGAAAGGGAATACAATATTCTGACAGAACTTGTTATTCAACTGGCAATAGAAGTCCACAGAGAATTAGGTCCCGGATTATTGGAATCGGTTTACGAAGCATGCCTTGTTAAATTATTAAAGAACGAAGGTATGAATATACAAACACAGGTAAAAGTCCCAATAGTATTTAGGAACGAACTGCTTGATAAGCACTTTGTAATAGATATTCTTGTTGACGATATTCTGATACTATACTAAACGACAAATATAATTGCGGGTTATGAGAGTAAAACACAATCAAGACATGGTGTTCAGCATATTTCATCCGCAAAACATTAAAGCGTTATGTATAGAAATAAAAGCCGTTGAAAAAACATTACCTGTCCGTGAGGCACAACTTGTCACTTATCTTAAATTGTCAGATAAAAAACTTGGCTTACTTTTAAATTTTAACGCGGATCTTCTTAAAAATGGTATTCGTAGAAAAATTAATGGTTACCTTAATGAAAAAGGACACATATACTGAAGTTCAATAGTCTTCTCCGTGCCTCAGTACCTCTGTGTCAATATAACTCATATCTTAGTACTTTAAACATATGCAACACGATAATGTAACCCCATATAATACAGCGGACGGAAAAAAAGAACAGGTTGCGCAGATGTTTGACAACATTGCAGGGAGCTACGATCTTTTAAACAGCATCCTTTCACTGGGCATTCATAAAGGCTGGCGCAAAAAATGCCTTGAGCTTCTTAAAAGCAGGAATCCAAAAAAAATACTGGATGTTGCTACGGGAACAGGTGATTTTGCCATCGAATGTGCAAAACTAAACCCGGAATCCATCATCGGGATCGACATCAGTGAAGGTATGATGAAATATGGTCGTGAAAAAATAAAAAAACTAAAACTTGACTCTGTGATCTCGCTTAAAAACGGGAATGCGGAAACTATTTTTTTTCCAGATAATAGTTTTGATGCAATTGTCGTTGGATTTGGGGTACGTAACTTTCAAAACCTGGAAGTGGGTTTAAAAAATCTTCACCGTATGCTGAAGCCGGGTGGTCAGCTCGTTGTACTGGAGTTTTCTTATCCGAAAAACACCTTAGTTAAGGCAAGCTACAATTTTTATTTTTCGAAAGTGACACCCTTTATCGGAAGGTTATTTTCCAAAGATACACGCGCCTATACTTATTTAACAGAGAGTGTCAAAGCCTTCCCGCATGATGAACAATTTACAGAGATCCTGAATAAACTGGGTTATAAAAACACTTCTTTCAAGTCTTTGAGTTTTGGAATTGCCGCTATTTACGCGGGTGAGAAATAGATTTGCCACCAATTGCGCAGAATTCCACAAACCAAAAGAAACTAATTTAAAGGGGCTTCATTAAACAAAACCGCTTCAAAACTACCTGTGAATCCGGTATTATAACTTCTTTATTTTTAAATCCCGTTTCGATTTTTATTCGTAGGTTTATTCTAAGTGTCCAGGACTTTTATTTAACTCTGTTGTCAGATAAAACGGCTGGAACTCCTGAATTATTTATTTTAAAAGGAAAACATGAGTAATTATTTATCCATTCCATTAATTTGCTGGGCAGCGGTTGCAGTCATTATGCTTCTCGTCTGGCTCTGGGCCCTCAAAATAAAAAATAACGGAATTGTAGACATTTTTTGGGCGTTTAACTTTTTGGTGATAGCCGTCCTTATCTGGGTCCTGACAGACGGTTTCCCGGGAAGAAAGAACCTTGTCTGTGCCCTGGCTTCTTTATGGAGCCTTCGCCTGGGGATCTATTTGCTGATCCGGGTCGGATCACATTTAAATGTGGAAGAAGGTCGTTATAAACAACTGCGGGAGGAATGGAATAACACCAAATTCTTTTTCTTCTACCAGATGCAGGCTTTTTCTAACGTAATGCTTGCCATTCCCTTTTTTATTATTGCTCTTAATCCCGAACCCCACATATCTATTGTTGAATACCTGGGGGCTAGCCTCTGGATCCTTTGTATAATTGGTGAAGGCGTTTCTGACTGGCAATTACAGCATTTTAAAAAACAACCCGGAAACAAAGGAAAGGTTTGTCAATACGGACTTTGGAATTATTCACGCCATCCCAATTATTTTTTCCAGTTCTCGATCTGGGTGTCTGTCTTGATCTTTGCTTTAGCCAGCCCTTATGGCTGGCTGGCAGTTATTTGCCCGCTTTCCATAGGCTACCTTATTTTTAAAGTAACGGGGATCCCTATGACAGAGGAACAAGCTGCAAGAAGTAAGGGAGAAGCATATAAAGAATACCAGCGCACAACCAGCGCTTTTATTCCATGGTTCAAAAAAAACTAAAGAAAAAAAGGTAAGGACGACCGAAAAATGATATTATCATTTTCTCCTGTTTTACACTTTTCATTTTACATTTATTAAACTATGTTCTACGATAATCTACTCATTAAAAATAAAATTCCTGATTTCCTTATCCGTATTGGTATCCGCAGATTACTAAAGCAGCGTCTTAAGGATGAAAATAAAGGAAGCCCGGAAAAGAATCAGGCCCACCTGATGGAGTTAATTAATGAACTTAAAAACTCCCCAATTGCAATTGCCACTGAAGCTGCCAATGAACAACATTACGAAGTGCCGACAGAATTCTATGAATACTGCCTCGGCAAACATCTCAAATATAGCAGCGGTTACTGGAATGACGGAGTAAGTGATATTGATACTTCCGAAACAGACATGCTTGAACTTACCTGCCAAAGGGCTGAACTTCAGAATGGCCAGGATGTGCTGGAACTGGGTTGCGGATGGGGCTCCCTCTCACTGTTTATGGCTGCCAGATTTCCACAAAGTAATTTTACAGTAGTTTCAAACTCCCGGACACAAAAAATATATATTGATGAACAGGCCGGGCAAAGAAGGTTAAAAAATCTGAGGGTCATTACGGCAAACATAAATGATTTTAAACCGTTACAAACGTTTGACCGTGTTGTATCGGTAGAAATGTTTGAACATATGCGGAATTACAAAAAGCTCATGCATCTCGTTTCTTCCGCATTAAACACGGAGGGGAAACTTTTTGTGCACATTTTTACGCACAGAGAATACGCATACAAATTTGAAGTGACCGACGAAACAGATTGGATGAGCAAGTATTTTTTTACCGGAGGCATCATGCCAAGTGACGATCTGCTTCTTTATTTTAATGATCAACTGAGCATCGAGAAACACTGGCATATAAGTGGAACGCATTATAGCAAAACCTCCGAGGCCTGGCTTAAGAACATGGATAAACATAAAAATAAAATCATTCCTCTTTTCGAAACCACATATGGAAAAAGCGAAGCCCTTAAATGGTGGGTTTACTGGCGGGTCTTTTACATGGCCTGTGCAGAGCTCTGGGGTTACAAGAATGGTAAAGAATGGATCGTGAGTCATTATTTATTTAATAAGAAGTAACATGTGGCGACTTGTTATTGTAATCATTTTTACCCTTTTGTCATGCAAAAACTCGCAATTATAGGAACCGGAATCGCGGGAATGGGCTGTGGGCATTTTTTACACAAAAAATACGACCTGAGTATCTTTGAACAAAATGATTATATTGGGGGGCACACCAATACAATACGTGTAGATGAAGATGGTAATAGTGTTTTTATGGATACCGGTTTTATGGTCTTTAATTTTGAAACTTATCCCAATCTCTGCAAACTATTCGACGAAATAAAAGCACCTGTCAAAAAAACGGACATGTCCTTTAGCGTTCAGCACAGGCCCACAGGACTTGAGTATTGCGGATCAGGACTGAATGGTCTTTTTGCCCAGCGAAAAAATATATTTAATCTCCGGTTCATTAACATGCTGATGGAAATTTCAAGGTTTAATAAAATCAGTCTGCAGATCCTGGATAACGAAAACTATAAAGAACATTCTTTAAAAGAATTTATAAAGGAATTTAAATTCAGCGAGGAGATGCTTTGGAAATATCTTATACCCATGAGTTCCGCAGTATGGAGTACTCCTATGGACAAAATGCTCGACTTTCCGGCTTTAACATTGATCCGCTTTTTCAAAAATCATGGTTTCCTGGGACTGAATACACAGCACCAATGGTATACACTTGAGAACGGAAGTCAATCCTACAAAGAACTCCTAATTAAACCCTACAAAGACAAAATAAACCTGAACAATGCTGCATTTAAAATTTCAAAAAAAGGAACAAAAGCCCTGATCCAATTTAAAGATGGCACACAACAGGAGTTTGATAAAGTTATCCTTGCCTGCCACGCAGACCAGGCACTTAGATTATTGGCCGAACCTGACGAAAACCAAAAAAGATTATTGCGTGCCTTCCGGTATCAAAAAAATACTGCCACTGTACATACGGATGAGTCTGTAATGCCCGTTACAAAGACAACCTGGAGCAGCTGGAACTATCGGATCGAGAACATTAACGGAGAATTGCTCCCAACAACAATATACTGGATGAACAACCTACAGGGCGTGAGTAAAAACAAAAACTATTTTGTCTCGATCAATGCCTTTCCTCACGGCATAGCCACAGATAAAGTGATCAAAGAGATTGAATACGAACATCCCTTGTTTGACGTGGCGGCAATAAATGCGCAAAAGGACTTATCTTTATTAAACGAAAAAGGACCACTTTATTTTTGCGGGAGCTATTTTAAGTATGGCTTTCATGAAGACGCATTTAAGAGCGCTGCCGAACTTTGTAAAAAACTATAATGAATTCCTGTTTATATAAAGCAACTGTAATGCACAACAGACTGAAGCCAAAACAACACCGGTTTCATTACAATGTTTTTATGTTTTATCTTGATCTCGACGAAATAGACCTTTTGACAAAAAAATTCCGGCTTCTCAGCAGAAATGCATTCAACTTTTTTTCCTTCAGAGATCGGGAACATATACAATTGCCTGTTGACAAGCCTGATACTAAAAAAACAACAAAAGAACATATTGTTGCTTATCTGAAACAAAATGGTATTTCATTTGTTGATCAAAAGATCATGTTGTTGACCAATCTCAATATATTAGGCTATAATTTTAACCCGGTATCATTTTATTTTGTGCTGGACAAAAATGGCACGCCGCAATGCGCCATCGCAGAGGTTAGCAATACTTTCAGGGAAATGAAGCCATACTTTTTGGGTCGGGAAACTCTCCTTGAAAACAACTTCCATTTAACCACCACAAAATACTTTTATGTTTCGCCCTTTATTGACCATGACACCAGCTTTAATTTTAATCTGGCGGTTCCCGGTGAAAAATTAAATATCCGCATTGATGATTACAAAGAAGGCGAACGTTTTTTTATAAGTACACTTACCGGAATAAAAAAAGAACTTACCGGTTCCCGTCTTCTGTTCTATTGCCTCCGCTTTCCATTTCTTACGTTAAGGATAATCAGTCTTATCCATTGGCAGGCTTTACTATTGTGGTTCAGGAAATTACCCTATCATAAAAAAAACAAAAACCTGCATCTGCAACGAGATGTTTTTCGTAAATATGAGTAAAAAACGCCCCGCGTGTTTTTGTTTAATATTGGTAAATAACTAAATTCGTAACTATTAGGATGGCAACGTCAATAAGTATACCTGCAAAAACAGGCTTCTACGAAAGAACAATTCTGAATCTGTTTTCAAAAATGGAGCTAGGTTCCCTTTGTCTCACCTTACCCGGTGGAGAACGATTAACATTTGGAAATGGTGAAGGTTCCGTTTCAGCCGTTCTTGAAGTAAAAGATCAGATTTTTTTTAAACGTTGTGTACTCTATGGCGACATTGGCTTTGGAGAATCGTATGTGGAAGGTGAATGGGAAACGAACAGCATTGGGAACGTTATTAAATGGTTCCTGCTCAATATTGAGAATACGCCAGGCATATCCGGCAGCACTTCCCGGAAAGTTGTAGTTAATATCCTGAAATTTTTTAATAAGATCTATCACTCCAAAAGGGCAAATACCATCGGGGGTTCAAGAAAAAATATCGCCGCACATTACGATCTGAATAACGCTTTTTTTTCTTTGTTCCTTGATCCTACAATGACCTACTCTTCGGCTTATTTTAAAGAAGAAGGCATGACGCTGGAGGAAGCCCAGCTTGCCAAATACGAGAGGCTCTGCCAGGAGCTCCACATAAAACCCTCTGACCATATACTTGAAATTGGAAGCGGTTGGGGTGGGAACGCCATTTATATGGCAAAGACATATGGATGCAAAGTCACCAGCCTTACTATTTCTGAAGAACAATTTAAACTAGCGAATGAACGCATCCAAAAGGAAAATTTGTCAGATAGGGTACAGGTTGTTTTAAAAGATTACAGGTTAATGCACGGACAGTTTGACAAACTCGTTTCTATTGAAATGCTTGAAGCGGTAGGTGCACACTACTATAAAGAATATTTTAAAAAGTGCAGCGACCTTCTTAAAAAAGACGGAATTTTTGCCATACAGGTAATCACCTGCCCTGATTCGCGTTTTGAAAATTTAAAAAACGGAGTAGACTGGATCCAAAAACACATTTTTCCGGGATCACTTCTTCCGTCAGTTGGCGCTATCAATAAAGCCATCAATGAAGTTTGTGATCTCACATTGGTTGATTTAAAAGATATGGGGCTTGATTACGCTCATACCTTAAAGATCTGGCAACAGGAATTCACAAAAAATATCGCCGGGATAAAAAAACTCGGTTTCGACGATTATTTTATCCGCAAATGGGACTATTATTTTTCATATTGTGAAGCTGCTTTTGCGATGCGCAATATCAATGTCATGCAGCTGGTTTATACGAGGCCGAATAATACACAAAGATGAAATGTATCCGGAAAAGCGACAGCAAACGCACACCACACGTTCGCACAGGCCGGTGCATCAGAGAAAAGAGATGAAATCGCCACTAATTTTCTATTCCACATTACATTTTATTTCGCTTTTTTTCTTTAAACCGTGTAAATATAATCGCGGCAAGGCTGCAAAGCGCAAATCCAAAAGCTCCGTTCAGCCGGATTCCCAGGTCATTTCCAACATCCTTACCATAAATAAGAAGCATTGCAAACAAAGCGATACCAAATGTCTGTGCAATTTTCACAAAAAAATACCGCACCGCGTAATAGATCGCTTCTTTGTTTTCGTGTGTGTCGACGCTATCCTTCTGGATTATTTCCGCAAGGATCGCATTTGGCAGAATATTTAAAGAAGCCAGGGGGATAGCCGCAAAGGCAATTAAACAATAGATCTGGATAAGTGGATGATAGTCTGTTTTACCTAGAAAAAATATTCCCAGGAAGACCAAGGATAATAAAGTCAGGGATATAACCACAATTACCTTCTTTCCAATTTTATTTGCCAGGTAATTTATAACAGGATAAAAAATAAATGAGATCAATACCATTGTGATCATTAATTTATTCCCGATACTTTCCCGCAGCGAAAGCAGCACTGTCACAAAATACATTAAGCCCGAGGCAATAATGGTTACGGCAATAAAATAGGAGAAATCCGCTACAATAAATAAAAGAAAATTTCGGTTACTAAGTGTTTGATATAGTGCATTTTTTAAAGGCACCGCACTTGGCACACTTGTAGAGTATTTTTTCTCATCAATTGCCAGTACTGTTATAGACATCAAAAGACCGGCGAGCGATGCCATTATGATCACGCTTGCCTGTAACGCTGAAATCCTCGCGTCAATTTGAAACGAAGCCTGCAATACATCTGTCAGGTTAAAAACATTTGAAGAAATACCAATGCCCATCACGTATCCAACAGACTGAAAGGTTGCCATACGAATACTCTCCTCCGGCAATGGCGCCAGTTCAGGAAGCAAGGCATTGTAAGGAATAAGATACGTTGTCGATGAAATATAAAATCCTATCAACGCAAATACAAGCCAGAAAATGTTCAGAATATTTTCTTCCTGCCGGAGAGGAAAAAAGATCATGCAGCAAAAAACCACAGAAGGAAAAATAGCCAGCTTCATCATCGGAATCCTTCTTCCTTTGGGGTTCCGGCTCCTGTCACTTATCTGAGCTATAAAAGGGTCGATAAACGCATCCACCAAACGGCCGCTGGCTGTTATAAGCGCAACCATATTAAAAATTCCGAAGATCACTACCTGCGTTATTAATTTTGGAAGACCGCTGTTTTCAGTAGGAAGATACAAATAAACCAGGATCACGCTTATCAGGTTCATCATGATGCTCCAGCCCATCATTCCGCAGCCATATGCGAGTTGCCGTGTATAAGGTAATGTGAGAACCTTCATTTTAGATTTTAATTCCGATCACGAGCACATCATCCACCTGCGACAGAGGACCCTTCCAGTTACCGAAGGTTTCTTCAAGTGATTTTCTTTGCTCATCCATAGACTTGTTTCGTATGTCAAGCAACGTTTCTTTAAAACGTTTATACATGAATTTTTTTCCATCCGGGCCACCAAACTGATCCGCAAATCCGTCGGTAAATAAATAAACCATATCTCCTTTCATGAGCTCAACTCTTTGATTGGTAAAAGGCCTGGGCTCGCTGTCTTTTGAAGCAGTGAGTGGTTGCTTGTCAGCCTTTAGGACAATAAGCTCTTCTCCTCTGACGAGATACACCGGGTTATTTGCGCCTGCAAATTCCATAAGCAGTCCTTTAATATCAAAACAACAGAGCGCTATATCCATTCCATCGCGAAGAGGAACATCTTCCTTGTTTTTGTTCAGGCTATTTTTAAGCTCGGCATTAATATAATCAAGGGCATTCGCTGGAGTATTGATGGTGTTCAGCGTTATTGTCTGGTTGAGAAGAGTATTACCAATAATACTCATAAACGCTCCCGGCACACCATGCCCTGTACAATCCACGGCAGCTACCACCAGAACTTCCGTACCCGCAACATAATTATTCCCATTCCCGGATTTATAATTCTGTTCGATGATGTAATTGGTAAACCAGTAAAAATCACCACTCACAAGATCACGTGGCTTAAATAAAATAAAAGATTCCGGCGCATATTCCTGCAGTTTTTCCTTTTCAATAAAAATAGAACGTTGGATCCTTTTTGAGTATTCAATACTGTCTGTTATATCCTTGTTTTTTTCATCAATGAGTTTTCGCTGCTCATTGATCTCATGTTCCATTTTTAAACGCTCGCGGATATCCCGGGCATAAATCACAATTGCGGGGCGCCCCGCAAATGGCGCCACCTTCGCAGAGCATTCGACCGGGATAATCTCTTTCGACTTTGTTACAAAAGGTATATCGGTGTAAATGAGCCCGCCCTTTTCCCAAACGTCCGCAACAACTCTTGAGCTCTTGTCAAGATCTTCTTCGCGATGAAGATCGAACAAAGAAAGTTTTTCCAGTTCTCTTTTTGAATAACCCAGAAGCCTGGCGGCACTCGGATTACTTTGATGGATCTTACCGTCTACAATATCTATCACAATCATTGCATCATTCGCCTGGTCAATAATACTTTCGTAATTATTCAGTTCCTTTTTTAAAGAGGCGATACTGTTTTCATAATCCCTTAGCTCTTCTTTTGTTACTTGCGGTGTCTTTGAATTTATTTCTTCTTTCCCCGCTACCACTCCTGTAAAGCTCTTGTCCTTTATTTTATGAAGCTGGTCCAATTGTTCTACCACCGGAAATATCAGCGAAGGATTCAGGAACTCCCCTACTTTATCGGGTCGTGACACATAACGCACGATTCCATCTTTATCCACAAGAAAAGAGGCGGGTAATGGAATGCCTTCTTCGTATTTTTCCGCAAAATCATTATCGTATTCCTTTAGCTGAACACCATAAACCATAGCTGTTTCCTGACCCTCATCAGAAAGTACCTTAAAGTCCAGTCCCAGTTTTTCCACCATTCCTCTGTTAACCCCAACCGGATCAGGTCCTATTGCCATCACCAGCACATTCTTAGACTGAAATTTGTCGTTGTTTTTTTCATAGGTGCGAAGCATCATGTGACAGCCGGGACACCAGTCACCACGTACAAAAATCAGGAGGACATGTCGTTTATTTCTGAAGTCGGATAGTCTGGTGATCTTACCATCCTGGTCGGGCAATTCAAACTCATTTGCTTCCTTGCCGATTTGTACCCGGTATCCACCACGCGCACTTTTTAAGAGTTGATTTTTATCTTTAAGTGTGCCCCAGGTAAAAACCGCGTCAAAGATCAGTATTGGTAAGGGAAACACATAACCCTTCCAATCATGCAGGTATAAGATATTGGAAACAAGATACGTTGCGAAACCCAGGAAAAGGAGAAGAGGTTCAAACCATGTATACGAAGTATAGGAGAAGAATCTAAAAAAAGCGATCCTGCCCATAGCCACAAATGCCAGTAATAAAAGGGAAAAAGTAGTAAGAGGAAAATTTTCGTTTGGAAGATCAATTGTTAATCCCAATATTATGGATGCTCCCACAATCATTATAAACTGGAAATAACTGGTGTATACCGGAAGTTCTTTGATAGCAGCAAAAAAGGCCAGTAAACATAACACACCGGCAATTACAGAATAGCCGGCAATCATACACGTTATAGCAGCAACGGCAAGGACGGCGGCTAAGGCGGTAGCCTTATGAATTTTTCTCATAATTGTTAACCAAATATAAGAAATATACGAAAAACACCGGCATTGAGTTTTTGGCCTGATCCCTTACAAATAAAAAAGAAACCCCCTCTTAATAAAGAAGGGGTTCTGAAGGTCTGTTCTTTAGTTTTTAATGATCCGTATAGCTTTTAATTCTGAATTATAGTTAAGGTATACAAAATAAATCCCGGTGGGCTTATCATCCAGATCAATGACATTTTTTCCGGCAGTTAATTCCTTCTTTAAAATAATTTGTCCAAGGTTATTTATAATAAACAGCTGCGTTTCATGGGAAGTTTCTATATTCAAATCGGTGGTTGCCGGATTGGGATAAACAAGGATCTGCGTTCTTTGCTGATTATCTTCTATTCCCGTGCATTCCATAACGTATTGTAAAAAGGAAGCTCCGCCTGTGCAACCACTCTGACCATCGGTACCTGTAACAGCAAATATGCTGGTGACAGTGGGACTGATCAATATGCTGGCGGTAATGGCGCCGGTATTCCATGAATAGCTACTTGCACCCGAAGCCGTTAAGACCAGGACATCGCCTATGCAGATCACGCTGCCAACAGACGCGCTTATTGTAACCACCGGTTTAACACCGGCAACAGTAACGGTAGATATGACTGCGCTTTGCGAGATACATCCCTGAGCGCTTGTTCCTGTAATGGAATAGGTGCTGCTAATTATTGGCGCTACCGTCGCCGAACCTCCGGAAATAGTATAGGTTGAGGCCCCGGTCGGCGTTATGGTAAATACATCTCCGATACAAATTGTTCCGCTATTTACAACAATGGCCGGTAACGGGCTTACAGTAAGGGAAACAGTCGCGAATCCGGGACAGCCCGTATTGGGATCTGTTCCACTCACGATATAGGTTGTACTCGTAGTTGGTGCAACCGTATTGGAACCAGTTACAAACGTATAGTTGGTTGCACCGGTTGGTACAATTGTAAAAACACTTCCTGCACAAAGGGTTCCCGAATTAACACCAATAGTTGGCGAAGGCAGAACACTCACTAAAACGCTTACTGAGTTTGTACACCCGGTAACTCCATCCGTTCCACTCACTGTATAGATGGTAGTAACAGTAGGTGACACAACATTGTTACCACTCGAGTATGTATACGTGGTGGCACCGCTTGGCACTATGGTAAAACTCTGACCTGAACACAAGCTTCCGCCATTGGCAGCCACAGAAGGTGCCGAAACGGAAATTAAAACCAGAACTGAATCAGAACATCCCGTCTGCGCATCTGTCCCACTCACGGTATATATAGTGCTAATGGTCGGGGTTACTGCGTTCGATCCCCCGGAATAACTATAAGTCGAAGCCCCGGTTGGTGTAATGGTATATGTTGTCCCCAGACAAATAGTAGCATTATTTACGCTAATCGTAGGAAGTCCGATCGTAGTAATAAATGCGAAGGCGCTGTCCATACAACCAGTAACGGTACTTGTGCCAACAAGAGTATAGTTTGTGTTTGAAGTCGGATTAATAGTTATTGTTCCCGACGTTGGGCCCGAAACCCAGGAATAGGTATCTGCCCCACTCGCGCTCAAGGTGCTTGTTGCGCCGCTGCAAACCAGGGTATTCCCGCTAATGGTAACGGTAGGAGTTGCAACCACCAGAATCGTTTCAGAAAACACAGAACTGGTGCCCGAACCGTTCGTTGCCTCCAGGTCAATGGAATAAGTGCCTGCCACAGGAAAAACAATTTCAGGATTCTGAACGGTGGAAGTTAAGACACCGTTAACACTGTAAGACCAGGCTGTGGGTACATTGGCTGAAAGATCGGTTATCTGTATTGAGGACTTAGCACATAAAGTACTGGAACTGGTTGAAAAACTGGCTGTAGGAATTGTCTGACCAATAGAAAGCGTTGTCAAAAAAACCGTACAAATTAAAAGTAATTTAGATTTCATAGGGATAGCTTTAAAGTTCAGCCGTGTAGTCGCGAAACATATGCCAATACAGGCTTCTGAGCCTTCTGGAATTTTATTTTAATTTTTTAATAATTCATTGTGTTAATTAACTTTTTGCGTTTGGGGGTAAAAAAAATTTCGTGGACTTTTTATAGAAATTCATTGCTTTTTAAAACTGTTTGGGGAAATTAAGAAAATACCGCTGTGGAAAATAGCGGACGGAAAATTTACGATACATTTGCTTATGCATCAAAAAAAATCCCCTCAGTTCACACCAAGGGGATCAATCATTATTTTATAACTCCATTTTAATAATGAAGTAGAACTCCTTCGTCGTTCACTTCATTATTAATTCACTTCATTATTACTTCACTTCTTCAAAGTCAACATCCGTTACGTTCTCAGTGTTGCCACCTTGTCCGTTCTGGTTGCCTGCATTTTGATTTGTGTTGGCACCGCCATCCTGGTTAGGTTGTTGTTGCGCTTTGTACATGTCTTCGCTTGCGGCAGACCACGCTGCATTTAAAGCAGCAAGGGCAGAAGTTATTTTATCGAGATCTTTTGCAGCGTGGGCAGTTTTTAATTCAGCCACCGCACTTTCAATTGCTGTTTTTTTCTCAGCAGGGATCTTATCACCATATTCTTTCAGCTGTTTTTCTGTCTGGAAGATATTGGTATCTGCTTCGTTCAGCTTCTCTACTTCTTCTTTTGCTTTTTTATCAGCGTCCGCGTTCATTTCCGCTTCACGTTTCATGCGGTCGATCTCTTCCTGGCTCAAGCCGCTTTTTGCTTCGATACGAATGTTATGTGATTTACCGGTTGCTTTATCTTTTGCGCTTACGTTCAGGATCCCATTCGCGTCAATATCCAACGTAACTTCGATCTGAGGCACACCACGCGGAGCCGGTGGAATTCCATCCAGGTTAAATTCGCCCAGTTTACGGTTGTCTTTTGCCATCGGACGCTCACCCTGGAACACCACGATCTGCACCGAAGGCTGATTGTCAGCCGCTGTACTAAAATCCTGTGACTTTTTAGTAGGGATAGTTGTATTCGACTCAATTAATTTGGTGAATACACCACCCATTGTTTCGATACCCAATGATAACGGTGTAACATCCAACAATAACACATCTTTCACTTCACCCGTTAATACACCACCCTGGATAGCTGCGCCTAAAGCAACCACCTCATCCGGATTTACACTTTTGTTTGGTGCTTTTCCGAAAAACTTCTCAACTGCAGTTTGTATTGCAGGGATACGGGTAGAACCACCTACTAAAATAACTTCATTGATATCCTTAGGCTCAAGACCTGCATTTTTAAGCGCGGATCTACAAGGAGCAATGGTACGCTGGATCAGGCTATCCGCCAATTGTTCGAACTTAGCACGTGTTAAGGTTTTCACTAAATGTTTTGGCATGCCATTAACAGGCATAATGTAAGGAAGGTTGATCTCAGTACTTGTAGTATTCGATAATTCGATCTTCGCTTTTTCAGCGCCTTCTTTTAAACGCTGTAAAGCCATTGCATCTTTACGCAGATCCAGTCCTTCTTCTTTTTGAAACTCGTCTGCTAACCAGTCGATGATTACCTGATCAAAGTCGTCACCACCCAGGTGAGTATCTCCATCGGTTGATTTAACTTCAAACACACCATCACCCAATTCCAGCACCGATACGTCATGTGTACCACCACCGCAGTCGAACACCACAATTTTCATATCGTGACTCTTTTTGTCCATGCCATAAGCAAGGGCAGCGGCCGTAGGTTCGTTAATGATCCGTTTTACTTTTAAGCCTGCAATTTCACCTGCTTCTTTCGTAGCCTGGCGTTGCGCGTCATTAAAGTATGCAGGAACCGTAATAACAGCTTCCGTAACTTCTGTACCCAGGTAATCCTCAGCTGTTTTTTTCATCTTTTGCAAAATGATTGCCGAAATTTCCTGAGGGGTATATTTGCGGTCATCGATCTGAACACGCGGGGTATTATTATCGCCTTTTACAACTGCATAAGGAACACGTTTTACTTCATCGGTTACCTCATCAAAGGTATGCCCCATAAAACGCTTAATCGAATAAACTGTTTTTTTAGGGTTTGTGATAGCCTGGCGTTTTGCAGGGTCACCTACTTTGCGTTCCCCACCTTCTACAAAGGCAACTACCGAAGGGGTGGTACGTTTTCCTTCGTTGTTGGCAATAACCACAGGTTCGTTACCCTCCATAACTGATACACAGCTATTTGTGGTTCCCAAATCTATTCCTATTATTTTTCCCATTTTATTATGTGTTATAAATTACTATTAATTTCCGCTTATGGGCCCTCAATAAATATGCCAAATGAAACATAAGTTAAAATTGTGACAGACTGTCATTTTAACATTTAAGGAGGGGATAAATTGACCTGAAAAAGGGTGTTCGGTCGAGTTTTTGTCAGTTATTTAAAGCAACCTACCGTACCATTCGCCTTTAAAAATTTGTAGCAGGTACTTGAATTGTCGGCAAAGGCGGTTATAAATACATTGTTCAGGCTCTTGGACATGGTAAAAGTAGTACGGAATGTAAAAATTCCCAAAGCCTTGTTATCCTTAAAATTAGAATAGAGGGGTTTGTTCTGATTAATACTTAAAGAAGGGCTGGCATATTGCAAATAGTCAATATAATCCTGGGTGGAGCTATTGATAATATATTCTATTTTGTACATTTTCCTTCCTATTAAATCGTTGTTTAAGCCCATTTTTGATAAGCCTACACCGGCAGCATTAAAAATATCGCTACCCCTGAAGGTAATGTCAATTTCCGGTTTTCCTTTCTTCTCAATATTTTCTCCATTGTAGTCAACGGCGCGGTAGATCTTACTACCATCGAAAAGAGAATCATAAAAATGCAGTCTCATCGTTAATTTGTATACCTCTCCTTCGTTAGGATAAAATCTAAAATGATATGGAAATTTTGGTGCTAAGGCGGAGTAATCCACATAATGTGGGGATGCAGGATCTGTCGTTGGAGGAGCGGGATAATCCGGCCCACCAAAAAGAACAAATATCTGGTTGTTTCTGTTGATTTTAGAAATTGCCGTGGTAGTTGCTGTAAATACATTTCCTGTATGATTGTTTGTTACAGTAAGCGTGTAAATCCCTGAAGTTTCAAGTTTCTCAGTGGTTACATATACGCGCTGTGTTGTATTAAAAGTTCCTGGATCGGTCTGGATCACCTCTTCCTGGAATGTAATAATAGCCGGATTAACCGAGTGCTTTAATGTTACAGTAATTTCATCGGCTTTGTAATTCACTGAATCCGCCACTTTTGCCATCTGGTTTGCATCGGTCTCGCCAAGGAAAACTTTGTTGATGCGGATCATCTGCTTATCTTCATCAGGATTAAGAACGGCATAGATACTTGGATACTCTTTATATGGCGCATTCAGTTTGAGATCATTTTTACAGGAAGAAAAAACAAGCATTACAACGGAAGCGAGGATCAGGCTATTCTTAATTGATTTCATATTTGTCTGCCAAAGATACTGCAATTTCTGAGCCATTAAAGTTCTTTTACGGCAGCGTGCAGTTTTTTATATAAAGTACCAAATCCCTTGTATAAGTGGTCAGAAAACGTTCTTTCGTGAAACACACTGATAAAAAAACCGTTTACTTTTTTAATTTCTTTTGCAATCGTTAACATTTCCTCATAAGCCGGTTCCGGTTTAACATGATCATAAATGGTGTATACACCATCCATTATACAAAACGGTACAAAAAGAAATTTATAAGCTCTTTCTACTTCAAAACTGTAATAATAAAATGGGTGGGAGGTTCCGGCCCTGAACCCGGGAGCCGAAGCAAACCCCATTGTAAAATCCGCTTCAAACCCATGTTCCATAAGCCAATAAGGAGTTGTCCGGATATTAAATCTCAGAAAATGCTGACGCGAAAAGTTGATCTTTTCCCCTGCCGCCGCAGAAAAAATATTTCTTTCTACTGTGAGAAGCTGTTTACTCACTGAAGAATTGTAAGAGGGGTGGAGTCCGATCAACGCATGATTTTTACGCAGGGTTTTGAAAATGTTAAGATAGGCCAGGGATCCCGGTTCCACTGTCCTGTCATATTTAGTGCCCGTTCTATAAAGAAAAAAATAAATCAGCGGGATCTTATTCTCAAAACAAAAATCCGAAACCTCCTCGTAAATATCGAAAGGGTCTTTCTTTTTACAGGCCAATACAAAGATCCGTTCCTTGAAATTCTGAAGATCAAATTTTAAAAGATCCTTCATGCCCGCCCCGATTGTTCTCACGAAACCCTTAGCTTTGTATGCATATAAATTATCTACGTCAATTGTGCTCAGTACCCTGAATTTCTTTTCAGGAAACTTAAGTCCGGGATATAAGGTCTGCAAGGCCATGGACAATTCCTGGATCCAGAGATCAACTACCGGCTTCAGATGAAATTTATGTTTATACAGAAGCGACGAAGCCGCTTCGAAACGGCCATGTCTATCCGGTTCAAAGGCCTGCCATTCTTCATAACGGGAAATAAAATAAAATACAGCAGAAAAAATATCAAAGGAGAATTCCTTTTTCTCCCGGTTCCTGTAGAAATAGATCATCCCGTTTTCAAAAACGGGTTCGGGCTTTGATTCATTGATCCCCGTTTCCGCTAACAAGGTGTGTGGAACAACCTGGAAGACTCCCTCTATACTTTCTGTACTGTAGTTGATTCTGGCTGCTTCTATTTTCGTAAATCCGGCAATGTCTGAGGTAAGCGTATAATTCAGTTTTAATACCTGGTTAAAGATAAAATCACACACGTAATTGAGCCGCCCGGTTTTATGCTGCGTGTAAATATATACTGAAGGACTGTTCCGTGGAAGATCCAGGTCCAGTAAAGTATGTAAATAGGGTTCTTTCAGCATTGGATAAAGATAAAATTTTTTTAATACTTTGATCCGCCAACTTTGGAAGGTCGGACTACAATTTTCAAGGGTAGACCTTCCACACTCAGCTCAGCCTGGTGGTTGAGCTGTGAGCTTGTCGAAGAGTCGAAATCACTCCGGTATTTTAAGCCTCTCTCGCCTTACTTATACTCAAAAAAAGACTGCTTACCGTAACCCAATGCGGATAATTTTGAAAGGTCTATCTGCAAATGCTACGGAGAGACCTTCCAAAGTTTTGCGCAATAAAAAAGGCTGCCCATACCAGGACAGCCTTTCTATTAGTTTGTTTAGGACTTATTTCAACTTAAATGCCGCTTTTACTTTCGCAACATAATCCAGCTTCTCCCAGGTGAATAATTCAACTTTCATTGTTTTTGTTTTTCCGTCAGGGGATTTAAATACTTTGGTAATGGTTTCATTCTTACGTCCCATATGGCCATAAGCAGCAGTTTCGCTGTACATTGGGGTACGTAATTTAAAACGCTGTTCAATAAAGTAAGGACGCATGTCAAATACTTTTTCAACGATCTTCGCGATCTGGCCATCGGTCATTTTTACTTTTGCAGTGCCATACGTATCAATAAAAATACCCATTGGCTGTGCAACGCCAATTGCATATGAAACCTGAACCAATACTTCATCACATACGCCTGCAGCCACTAAGTTTTTTGCAATATGGCGTGTAGCGTAAGCAGCGGAACGGTCAACTTTACTTGGATCTTTTCCGGAGAACGCGCCTCCGCCATGAGCTCCCTTCCCGCCATAGGTATCCACAATGATCTTACGGCCCGTTAAGCCTGTATCTCCGTGCGGACCACCAATCACAAATTTCCCGGTAGGATTGATGTGATAGCTGATCTTGTTGTTGAATAAATGAGCATATTTAGGGTACTTCTTTTTAACGCGAGGGATCAAAATATCGATGATGTCTTTTTTGATCTTTGCAAGCATCTTCGGCTCTGAATCAAAATCATCATGCTGAGTGGAAACAACAATGGCGTCAATGCGTACAGGTACATTATCGTCGCTGTATTCCAGAGTCACCTGCGATTTTGCATCGGGACGCAAATATTTTATTTCTTTATTTTCCCTGCGAAGAGCTGCCAGTTCCAGCAAAATACCATGTGCCAGATCCAAGGCCAGAGGCATGTAGTTAGCAGTTTCGTTTGTCGCGTAACCGAACATCATTCCCTGGTCACCTGCACCCTGCTCTTCTTTTTTCTTACGATCAACGCCCTGATTAATATCAGAAGATTGTTCGTGGATTGCCGAAAAAATACCGCATGAATTCGCTTCGAACATGTATTCGGATTTTGTATACCCGATTTTACGGATCACTTCACGGGCAATTTCCTGAACGTCCAGATAAGCTTTAGATTTCACTTCACCCGCAAGGACAACCTGCCCCGTAGTTACAAGCGTTTCACAAGCCACTTTACTGTTTGGGTCGAATGCTAAAAAATTATCAATTAAGGCATCCGAAATCTGATCGGCTACTTTGTCCGGATGTCCTTCTGACACCGATTCTGAGGTAAATAAATATCCCATTGTTAGGAGTTAGTGATTGTTGAATTGTAGATTTATTAAATTATGATTGTCTGGATTTCAAATATAGAGGAATGGATAGAATCTACAAACTATTTAACCGCGGTTAATTTAAATTCATAGAACTCCATGATCTGGTTGCATAAAAGTTTTTTGCAGGCCTCGTCTACTTTCGCTTTAGCAGTAGCTTCACTGTCAGCATTAATTTCTAAAGTAATATGTTTCCCGATCCGCACATTTTCAATCTCAGAAAGATTCAGGTTTTTCATGGAGCCTGTAACAGCTTTTCCTTGTGGGTCCAATAATGCTTTCATTGGCATTACATCAATATCTGCAATAAACTTTGCCATTTTTTTTTAAGTTTTGAGCAACAAAAATAGAATTAAACTTTCTTCTTTAAAAATATGTTATTCACAATACTTGCTAAGATATAAAGGAGGATTACCAAAGGAATTGCCACAAATTTAAGGCTTACAAAAAGGGCCACCGAAACGATCAAAAAACAATACACCAGCTTGTTATCAGCCCAGCTAAAATTCTTGAATTTGAGGGCAAATAAAGGGATTTCTGCTACCAGGAGAAAGCTTAATACGATGGAGCCCAATACCAGCCAATGAGGTCCTACAGGGCTTAAATCTGCATACGCATAAATATTACCTGGATCTTCGGTTTGAAACTGGTTTGGTATTTGTGACACCGACTCGTTTAACTGCATGCCAATTAAGGGAATTGAGCAAATGATCATGGCGTTCGCCGGTGTTGGCAGACCTATAAAAGAATCGCTTTGCCTGGTATCGTTATTAAATTTGGCAAGACGGATCGCCGAAAAAACAATGATGATGAGTCCTGCGTACTTGAGATAAGGGCTACAAAAAAAAGCCTCCATATTAACCCCCGAAAACTCAAAACTAAAGTTAGGCTTTCCACCAATATCATTTGGCTGATCGGTCGTTACACCCACAAAAAAATTGGTCCAGTTGCTGATGAGCCGGTACATTACCATACCGGGAACCACCCCGAATGTCACCATATCCGCCAGGCTATCCAGGTCCTTTCCGATAGGGGAAGCAACCTTCAACATTCGGGCCGTGAATCCGTCAAAAAAATCAAGGACGAGGGCAATTCCAACCAGGCAGGCAGCCCAAACAAGGTTTCCCTGGAACACCTGGACAATTGCCAAGGAGCCGCAGATCAGGTTTCCGCAGGTAATCGCATTTGGTATGTGCTTTTTGATGTTCATGTGCGTCTTGATTTCCGACTTATGTATCGTAAGTCTTAAATCTCTATTCTAAATTAATTTCCCGTTCAATTCTTCCCACTTTTCCATTTCCGCTTCCAGGTCCTTTTTAAGTTTTTCGTAATTGGCAAAAAAGGTTTTGTCGTTCATGAGCTTCGCATATTCTTCCGAATTAGCCAGCTTATCGTTACATTCTTTGATCTTTAATTCAAGATTGTTAATGTTCTCTTCCGTTTTTTTGATCTGGCTGCGGATCTGCTTTTGTTCTGCCTCGTTGTTTTTCTGCTGGTTCTTCTCGGGCTCGCCCGAAGCGGCACCAGCCTTCTTACCACCGGCTACCGGCTGCTTAGGGATAGTTTCCTCTACTCTTCCCGTTTTATCCAGGTCAAGCTGATTTAATCGTTCCACTTTTCGTATTTGCATGAACTCTTCTATGTCACACAAATATTCTTTGACCTTACCATCGCGGAATTCAAATAAACGGTCGCAGATCCCTTTCATAAAATCCCGGTCGTGGCTTACCATGATCACAGTTCCTTCGTAATCGATTAACGCGCGCTTCAGTATGTCTTTTGAGCGGATGTCAAGGTGATTCGTCGGCTCATCCATTAATAATAAATTGTATGGCTCGAGCAGCAGCTTACATAAGGCAAGTCGCCCACGCTCTCCTCCACTCAATACCTGCACTTTTTTATCGATATCATCTCCACGAAACAGGAACGATCCCAGCAGACCTCTCACCTGCCTGCGTACTTCGCCTACAGCTGCCTCGTCAATCGTTTCAAACACTGTCTTTTTAGGATCCAGTTTTTCTTCCTGGTCTTGTTCAAAATATCCCATCAAAACACTATGGCCCAAAACGATCTTACCGTCGAAATCTACTTTTTTGGCGATCATTTTCATCATGGTACTTTTTCCTTCTCCGTTCCGTCCCACTAATCCAATCTTCTCACCCTTGGTAATGATAAAATCCGCCCCGGAAAAAATATGTTTCGGTCCGTAATTTTTCCCCGCGTTTTCTACTGTTAACACAATTTTACCGCTATGCGCGGGCGCTGGAAAACGAAAATTCATACTTTGTGAATCGTCCTCATCCACCTCCACACGTTCCATTTTGTCGAGTTTTTTGATCAGCGATTGTGCAAAGGCTGCTTTACTGGCTTTTGCACGGTTCTTATCAATGAGCGTTTCGTACTGGTCAATAATTCTTTGCTGGTTCTTAGCCGCGTTTTCCTGCTGCTCTTTACGTTCCTGGCGCAAAACCAGGTAATGGGAATAATTTGTTTTGTAGTCGTAAATCTTTTGATTGGAAATTTCAATGGTACGTTTGGTAACGCTGTCCAGAAAAGTTTTGTCGTGGCTGATCAGCATTACAGCTCCCGGAAATGTTTCCATGAACTCCTCCAGCCACATGATCGCCTCAATATCAAGATGGTTGGTAGGCTCATCCAATAAAAGGATATCCGGCTTTTGCAATAATAATTTTGCGAGCTCGATCCGCATCCTCCATCCTCCACTGAATTCAGCAGTCTGGCGATTAAAATCCTTACGGTCAAACCCTAGGCCTTTTAAGATCTTTTCAATTTCTTCGTGCACATTTCCTGCACCAAGCATATCGAGGCGGGCATACACGTCGGTTTGCTCTTCAATTAACTGGGTATATTCCTTACTTTCATAATCTGTCCGTGTTTCAAACTGGTGGTTGATCTGGATGATCCTGTTTTCCAGTCTCTGGATCTCTTCAAATGCAGATTCGGTTTCTTCAAACACCGTGCGCCCGTGCTGATGGATCATATCCTGCGGCAAATACCCGATCTTACAGGATTTTGGCATGGAGATCTCTCCTTTTGTAGGATTTTGATTCCCGGATAAGATCTTAAGCAAAGTTGATTTTCCGGCGCCATTTTTACCTGCCAGTCCAATCCTGTCTTTTGGGTTTATTAAAAAAGAAATATTATCGAACAAGTCGTACCCGCCAAAACTCACCGTCACGCTATTAACTGAGATCATCCTTACCTTAATTTTATTAGGGTGCAAAGATAATTAATTTTAGGGGATTCTTAAAACCGGTGAATTCATTCACTTTGAAATGAACTACCACGCCGTGCTCAGTCGCTGAAGCAATAAAGCATAAGCGACAAGCGGATGGGGTATCGCTGTGTTAAGGTAACGCTGATTTTACAGGTTTCGCTGAAAGAAACACAAAGTAGTTTTTTGGCTGCTACAAGAATTACGAGGATCTTCTATACAAAACTGAGTTTAACCGGTTTTTAATGTCTGATCTACGCCATCAGTGAATCCGATAACTCGGATCTGCGTAAAAAAAGAAACAAACCCCTGTAAATCTGTATAAAGTTAACGCTGATTTCACGGATTTCGCTGATCTGCGAAATTCGGCCGAAGGCTTTTATATCTGATCTGCGCCATCAGCGAATCCGATAGATCGGATCTGCGTCAAAAAAACAACCCTCTGGTAAAAAGACCCTTTTCTTTTCTTTCGCCATAAAGTGACGGGAAGTGAAACCCGGATCCCGGGTTTCACTCGATATCCCACGCCTGCTGGCAGGTAGGCATTCAACCGTAAGATTTCACTGCGCCCGCCATAGCGGACTATAAAATTATAGTCTCATTGATTAAATACAGCGTTTCAGCTTTTTAAAGATCTCCTCCAACTTTTTATTGTCCGGAAAATCTGTTTTCGCGTTTGGGTTTGCAGATATATTGCTGATCCTGGCATCCGTATCCGGGTGGGTGCTCAGGTATTTCATATAGGGCGACATTGATTCTCCTTCTATCTTTAAAAGCTCAAGCAGGTCCACCATTCCCTTAGGATCAATCTTATTCTCCATCATGATCTCAAGACCATCATTGTCCGCTTCGGTTTCAAGATCCCTCGAATAATCGAGCTGTTTAAACTTATCGGCCTGTGATAAAATACCTGAGCTGATTCCAGTGATATCTCCGAATAAGGTCGCGATAAAAATGCCTGTAGCAGCGCTCCTGCAAATGCTTTTTAAAGAGTGGCGATTTATTACGTGCGTTACCTCATGCCCGAGCAGCGCTACCAGCTCTTCGTAGCTTTCCATTTTATCAATGATCCCGCTGTAAACAAAGATCTTTCCACCAGGCAGCGCAAACGCGTTGATCTCTTCCGACTCAATTACACGCACATCAATTTTATAAGTGTCGTCAAAATTGAGCTGCTTCACAAATTCGCGCATGTAGTAATTGGCAGAATCGTTTGAGTCCCTTTGGTCCATATAAATTTTGCCTATGCTTTCACCCAGCTGAATTTCCGCCTCAACAGGAATAAGGTTAGCAGCTTTTTCTCCCGCCAGCGGTATTAAATATAGAAACGTAAAAATACCCAGTCCCAGGAAAATAAAAATAAGCAGGATCATCGAAGAGCGCTTGCTTTTAAAGGTATATCCCTCTACCTGCCTCACCACATTAGTTCCTGACCAGGCTTTGTAAATTATACTGGCAATTTCATCCCTGCATTCAAGCGTCTGATGAGGATATGCGCCGTACTTAATGATCAGGTGAGAGCCATTTAAATGGCAGGAGTCAAGGGCTTTCAGATCCCAGATCAACAGCTCTTTTGTTTCGTCCTGTAAATAAATAAGCACGCATCCGTCTTCAAGCACGAGGTGACACTCAATCTGACGTGCGGAAATCCCATTCTGATAGATACCGGTATTCTCCATCCTAGATCATAGAAATATCAAGCATGCCCGCAAGATCATCGCCTGTAGCATCCTTGTATTCAGTTTCGGTTTGCATGAGTGTATCAGGATCGATAGCGCGGTCGAATTCGATATTCTCAAAAGCCGAGCGCATAAACCGGTTGATTGCCACACCAGTTCCAAGACCTAATGTAAAAATGATGATCAGGTAATTCATAAAGATCATCTCAAAAATACGGCCCGCGGTGAGTGTCGTACGCATATTGATCTCCTGGCCGTTCTGAATGGCCTTGATATTGCGAAATTCAAATTCGGCGAGTTTTTTAAAATACCAGAAAGCGTAAATTCCTAAAGTAAGAATGCAAAGGATGCCTCCGGTTAAGCGGAGAATAAAAAGATCGACGCCTCTTGCTGTATATTTGAACTCCACATTTCCGAAACGGGTATTACCATAAATGTATTCGCTCATACGCACTCTGAACCAGGAACCGTATATCCCAAGTGTGATCAGGGTCAGGAAACCATAGCCAAGGAATAATTTCACAAATTCCTTCAGGTTGCCCCTGTACCCAAAATGAATGCCGCGCCACGAGGTACGCGACAGGCGGTATCTCTGGGAACCATGAATGGCAACCGGGATGAGAAGCAAGATCCCAATATAAAAAACTGCTATGCCGGCTATCATAGCCGCGAGGTTCTCCGTAAGCAGGCAGACTATAAAAAAACCATACAACACAATAAAAATACCAACCGCTTTAATAAATCCCCTGAACATTTCTTTACCTGTGCCATGAAACACAAAACGTGTGCCCATGTATTCCGATTCTCCATACATATACTTCAGTACCGAAACGCGTGCCCATGGGTAATAGAGGCCAAGGGTTATTACTTTCAGAATATTGTTCAGGATCCGCAATCCGACAAGTGTGCTGTGATCGCCTTCAAATTTTAAAAGTTTCCGGAATTCTCCATTTTGTATTTTTTCCATTGTGTGAGTGGATTAGGGTTTATGTTATAAACATAATAAAAAAAACCAGCTTTTACACGGGTTTTAATAAATCTTTATTTGCTGGTTTTAGTGGCGTGATACAAGATTACTTAATAAGTTACCTGTGTCAAAACATCAATTTAAATCATATTGCACCTCTGTCATTTTCTCCAGCTCCAGCAGAAATTCGTTGTCGATCGAAACTTTGTTTTTCTTGGAGAATAATTTAATGTTCTGATGCTGGTCTTCATCTTCTACATAAAACTCAAGACTGCTCTTCCCTTCAAAACGATTCATCAGGCTTTCCAGGCGCAGCAACACAGCCTCATCAAGGCTGTTCAGTTTTATTTTAAGCCTGATCAGGTTAAAGGCATTTTTTTTAACCTCATCCAGCAATTCGATTTTACTTAGTTTAATTTCAAGGCTTCCCGGCTGGTTATAGCGTTCCTGCACACGGGCTTTTACAAAAACAAAAAGTCCCTGCACCATGTATTTGTTATACTCGATAAAATCTTTACCAAAAAGCATTAGTTCCACACTGCCATTATAATCTTCGATAATTAACTTACCAAAGGCGTTGCCTGTTTTGCTGGTGCGGTTTTCAAAGCCCGTTACAATTCCACCGAAGATCACTTCGCGGTTTTTAAAAGGTTCGAGTCCTGCTTTTAGCTGCGCGCAATTTGCGTTGCAGCGGTGTTCAATCACTACTTTATAAGGATCGAGCGGATGCCCGCTGATAAAAAAACCAACTACTTCCTTTTCCCTGCTTAATTGTTCCAGCGCGCTCCATGGCTCCACTTTTGAGGGGAGCTGTGGCTCAGTGATCTCGATCTCATCTTCGCCGCCAAACAAACTCGCCTGTGAGGTGTCATTACCAAGGCTCATCTGGTTGCTGTATTTGATCATTTTATCAGTAAGCGTTAATCCATCGGCTACATCGGGAACAAAAAACATGGCGCGGTGAATTCCTTCAAAACTGTCAAAACCTCCCGCTAGAGCCAGTCCTTCCAGCGATTTTTTATTTATGCTTTTGCTGTCCAGTCGTTTCGCGAGATCAAAAACCGTTGTAAACTTTCCGGCTTCGTTTCTCTGGTCGATAATGTTCTTTACAGTGTTCTCTCCTACTCCTTTTATACTGGCCATTCCAAAACGAATATCGCCATTGGCCGTTACCATGAATTTCGAAAATCCTTCGTTAATGTCAGGACCCAGCACACGGATTCCCATGCGTTTACATTCCTCCATAAAAAAAGCAATGGCTTCAATACTTCCCGAGTGATTTAAAGTAGAGGCCATATATTCTGCCGGGTAATGGGCTTTTAAATACGCCGTTTGAAACGCGACATAAGCATAACAGGTGGAGTGCGATTTATTGAACGCGTATGATGCAAATGCTTCCCAGTCCTTCCATACCTTTTCGAGTACTTTGGCGTCGTGCCCGTTCTTTGTAGCGTTCTCGATAAATAATGGCTTTAATTTATCCAGGGTTTTTTTATCCTTTTTCCCCATGGCCTTACGCAACACGTCGGCATCACCCTTTGTAAAGTTAGCCAGCTTTTGGCTCAAACGCATTACCTGCTCCTGGTATACGGTAATCCCATATGTTTCCTGCAGGAATTCATCCATTCCTTCAAGGTCGTAGGTCACTGCCTCGCGGCCGTGTTTACGTGCAATATAATTTGGAATGTAGGCCAGAGGTCCCGGACGGTATAACGCGTTCATCGCGATAAGATCTGTGAATGCATCCGGCTTCAGTTCCTTCAGCGACTTTTGCATACCGGCACTTTCGTACTGGAAGATCCCGTTGGTTTCACCGCGTTGAAAAAGCTCGTAGGTTTTTTCGTCTTCCAGCGAAATTGCGTCTATATCAATGTCTATTCCCCTTGTTTGTTTTATAAAAGAAATTGCGTCTTTAATGATCGTAAGTGTACGCAAACCAAGGAAGTCCATTTTTAATAAACCAGCGCTTTCCGCCACCGAGTTATCAAATTGAGTAACGAGCATGTCGCTGTCCTTGCCTTTGGTAACCGGCACATACTTCACCATTTCGCCGGGCGTGATGATCACTCCGCAGGCATGGATCCCTGTATTGCGCAGACATCCTTCAAGTTCATATGCCTGCTTTAAAACCTTGGACCTATCTCCCGGTTCCTCCGCTAGCTTCCGGAAGTTATGCGATTGTTCAATCACTTCCCGTTTTCCTTCTATTTTACCAAGATACTTGGGATCTATGCCTCCCGGTTTTAATAAGGATCTCAGCTTTGCATCCAGACTGTCTGGGAACATTTTTGTGAGGCTGTTCGCATCATCCAGCGGAAGGTTCAAAACCCTTGCCGTATCTTTGATCGCGGACTTACCACCCATTGTACCATAGGTAATGATCTGCGCTACCTGGCTTGAACCATATTTATTAATTACATAGTCAATAACGAGTCCACGTCCTTCATCGTCAAAGTCAATATCTATATCGGGCATGGAAATACGATCAGGATTTAAGAAACGCTCAAAGAGGAGATCGAACTTGATCGGATCCACATTTGTAATTCCCAGGCAATACGCAATCGCGGAGCCAGCGGCAGATCCACGTCCCGGACCAACGGACACACCAAGGCGCCGGGCTTCTGTAATAAAATCGGCAACAATCAAAAAATAACCCGGATATCCCATCCGCTCAATTGTGGCCAATTCAAAATCGATCCGTTCTTTTATTTCAGGAGTCAGATCAGGATACCGTTTTGCCGCACCTTTATAGGTGAGCTCTGTCATGTAAACAAACTGTTCGGCGATCACACGCATCTCCGCCCTAAGATCATTTATTGCAGATTCACTTAAATTCTTATCCTTCCAGTCTTTTTCTTTTAATGCAACGATCCTTAAAAAAGACGCTTCAATTTCTTCCGATTTGCCATCAATAAACTCCTGTGCAATTTCAAACTTCGGCAAGAGCACTTCCCTTCCCAATTTAAACTGCTCGATCTTATCTACAATAAGATTAGTGTTGTGCAGAGCCTCCGGGAGATCCCTGAAAAGCCCCGCCATTTCCGACGGCGACTTAAAATAAAACTCATCGCTTGGAAAAAATAAACGTCCGAGCTTCGGATTGTTCTTTAAAGCTTTCAACGCATTATCGTCTTCAAAGTTCAGCCCTTCCTTCACGCCAATTAAAATGTCCCGTGAAAAAGCACCCTTCTTATCAATATAATAATTGTTATTAGCCGCGAAGTAAGGAACATTATGTTTCCTGGCAAAAGACAACAGTACCTCGTTCGCGTATTCCTCGTCCCTGGTCTGGTACTGCCGGTTGATCTCCACGTAAAAATCGTCGCCAAACTGCTCCTTATACCATAAGAAAGCGGCTTCACCCTGTTGTTCACCATGATTGATAATTGCCGAGGGAACTTCCGCATTTAAAGAACCTGTGGTAGCGATCAGTCCTTCCTTATATTGCACCAGCACCTTCTTATCAATTCTCGGAACATAATACGCGCCATCTATTAATCCTATAGAGCTGATCCGGCATAGGTTTTCATATCCCCGCCTGTTTTTTGCGATCAGTACCTGCGTATAGCCATTGTCTTTTTTGCTTTTATCTTTATGATCGGCGCAAATGTTCACTTCACAGCCAATAATACACTTTAGCTCGGTTTTTTTTTCGCCGGCCGCCTCGCCCTTGTCAATGGCCGCATTATGCTCCCTGATCTTTTTATTCTGGCTGTCAATTTCCTTCCAGAACAAAAAAGCGCCATACATGTTCCCGTGGTCTGTAAGCGCAACGCCAGGGCTGCCATACTCGATGGCTTTGTTCACAATGGCCGCCACATCGCTTGTGGATTGCAGCACCGAAAACTGAGTATGATTATGTAGATGGCTGAACCTGAGGCCCGAAATATCGATCCCGGCAAAAGACTCTGTCGCTGCCGGTTTCGCCGCCTCCTCTTTTTCCCTGGCTTCCCGCGCCTTGCGTTCCTTCCAGTATTGCTCATGTTTACTGAGTTCCGTAAGATCAGGAGCAACGTAATTAATTGCAGGCAGAAGTTCGGCGCCCACTTCACGAACCCGGGTAATGCCCCGTTTAATGATTTCGAAAAATACTTTTGCAGTCGCGGTTACGTCAAATGCCGCATTGTGTGCTTCATCAAAACTCCTGTTAAATAGTTTCTGATGTAATTCGGTTAAAGTCGGCCATTTAAACTTACCTCCTTTACCTCCGGGAATAGCGCAATACTCAGTGGTCTGATCATTTTTGGTATCGATAAAGGACTTCTTCTCAAGTATATTTTGAATACCACAACGAAACAGTTCCGCCCCGATAATATTAATATCAAATTCGATATTGTGTCCGCACAAATAGGTGCTTTGATCTACCGCATCCGTAAATTTTTGCAGGGTAGCCCGCAAATCCTGCCCTTCCTCATTGGCGCGCTCATTCGTAATCCCATGGATCTGGATAGTTGCGAAAGGAATGCTGTAACCCTCAGGCTTTACAATAATAGAATCATGCTGCAACAAATTCCCTTGCGCATCGTGCAGCTGCCATGCTATTTGCACCATCCGCGGCCAGTTCTCAGAATCTGATACAGGGGCATTATAGTTTTTTGGTAAACCGGTAGTTTCGGTATCGAAGATTAAGAACATGCTTTTTTGTCTAAATAATTTCCGATTTACAATTTTAACAATTTCGGCACCAGATGCAGGATGACGAAACCCATTCGTAATTGGAAGCTTTAAAGTTACTGAATATTGTCCTCGGAGCTTTAAGTGTTGAAAAAAATGGAAAGTTTAAACCTGGGATCGTACATAAAAATCCCGAAAAGGTTGCTGAAACGTATTCTCTTTATTTTCAGACAAATACATTTTATGAGATCGTTTTGCTATTTCACGCAAACTATTATCTTTGCAAGTCTTAAAAAATTTGTAAACTAAATAATGGATAAGCAACAGAACGTTCAGCAACAAGCTGATCAGGAAAGAAAAAAAGAACACGTGAGTGTTTTAGAAAAAATCAGGAGAAGAACCGGTTTATTGGTAGGTATCGTGGGGCTTGCCCTTGTGATCTTTATTTTAGAAAGTCTTTTGGGATCAGGAGCTTCTATTTTTGGCGGGAACGAGTTAGCTTATGCAGGCTCTATTAACGGCAAAAAAATAGACAGGAATGAATTTGCAATGAGGTTTGAAAACCAACTGAACAATTACCGTCAGAGGAACCAGGGTCGTGAAGCCGATGAATCCACCAGGGCTCAGGCAATCGAAAGCATATGGCAGCAATACATCATTGAACTTGTGATGAAGCCCGAGTTCAAAAAAATCGGTATCCAGGTAGGAGAAGATGAACTTTACGAATCGGTTGTTGTAAATCCGGTTGCTTCCATTGTTCAAAACCTGACGGATCCAAACACAGGTAGAGTAAACGAACAATTCTCAAGGCCTGATGGCACTCTTGATCCGGTAAAATGGAGGCAGGCTGTTCAGAATGTAACCGGAGATAACGAGATGGCAGTGCGCAGCATGGAAGAGCAGGTAAAAGATACCCGTTATTTTGAAAAATTCAGATCTCTTATTACTAAGGGGCTTTATGTAACCAAGGCTGAAGCCAAACAAAGCTTTAATAACCAGTTCCAAAAATATTCGATCAATTATGTTATAAAAACATTTGATTCGCTAAGCGACAGCTCTGCCAAGGTTACGGAAGCTGACATCCAGAAATATTACAACGATCACTCTTATCTGTACATGAATTCAGAACCCGCTCGTAAAGTGGAGTACGTGGTTTTCAATGTGATGCCTAGTCCTGAAGACCTTGCTGCTATCGAGAAAAATGCGCAGGAAGTCGCCAGGGATTTTAAAGGTAAATCTGTAAGGGATGACAGCACCTATATGGCGCAGGAAAGTGAAAACGGCTCGATCGTTATTCAGAACTTTACCAAAAAAACGATGATCATCCGTGATTCGAGTGTATTTATAGCATCTCCCGGAACGGTTTTTGGTCCCTATAATGAAGGTGCTTACTTCAAGATCTACAAACTTCAGGCGATCAACTCTGTTGCAGACAGTGCCAGGGTGCGTCACATCCTGGTTGGTGTTAATGATTCAAAACAACAGCCAAAACGCAGCATGCAGCAGGCTAAAAGAGAAGCAGATAGTGTGCTGGTACTTTTAAAAGAGAAAAAAGTATCCTTCGACAGCCTTGTTGTAAATTATAGCGACGATGGCGGAAGCAAGGACAAAGGCGGTGATTATGGTTGGTTTGATGAGAATGAAGGATTCGTTGAGCCTTTCAAAAATGCAGGGATAATGGGTACAAAAGGAAATATCTCGGTGGTTGAAACTCAATTTGGGTATCACATTATTGAAGTACTCGATGTAAGTAAAGGACGTCACAACAGTTATAAGGTGGCGCAGATCTTTAAACTGATCGCGCCAAGTGATGAAACCAACCAGCGTATTTTTGCTACAGCCAACCAGTTTGCCGGTGAAAATAACACCGCAGAATTATTTGACAAAGCTGTGATAAGCCAGAAGCTTGTTCCGCGTATCGCAGACAATATTAAAGAAGGTGAATACCGGGTTAACGGATTGGACAACGCAAAAGAACTTGTGAAGTGGGCCTATAATGCAAACAAAGGAGATATAAGCATTTTCTCCATGGCGGATAAACATGTGGTTGCCAAATTAAGCGGCATCCGCAACAAGGGCATTTTACCTCTTGAGGAGGTGAAAGATGAAGTTACTGCAAAAGCGATCCTTCAGAAGAAAGCAGAGCTGTTTACGGAAGAATTTAAGAATAAGGCTGGTAACGAAAAAAATGTTCAGGCTATTGCAGGTAAACTTGGTTTAGAGGCTAAAACGGCAAAAAACGTAATGTTTCAGCAAAACATGGTGGAAGGTGTTGGCCCGGATGCCATCATGGTTGGTGTTGTATGTGGCACAAAACAAGGTGCAACAAGCCAGATCATAACCGGCAATACAGGTGTATTTGTTGTGTCGGTAACCGCTGTGGAATCGGCTCCTGAACCTAAAGATTATACCGAACAGAAAAAAGAAATGGAACGGGATCTTGGCGGAAGATCAGATTCTGATGCCTTCTTCGCATTAAAAGAATTATCGGATATCGAATTTCACAAATCCAGGATTGATTAATAATTAAGGATCCCCTCGCGAAACGAGGGGATTTTTTTTGACAGGTTATTTTAGCAGCTTATGACGATTGAAGAAATAATTACCACCCTCGAAGAATTTGCGCCACTGGCTTACCAGGAAGACTATGACAATTGCGGGTTACTCACGGGAGATAGAAAACAAGAGGCCACCGGAGCGCTTCTGACCCTGGATTGCACGGAAGAAATTATTGACGAAGCCGTCCGGAAAAAATGCAACATTGTAATTGCCCACCATCCTATTATTTTTTCGGGACTAAAAAAAATCACAGGCGCCAGCTATATAGAGCGCACCATTATTAAAGCCATTAAACAGGATATAGCCATTTACGCCTGCCACACAAACCTGGACAATGTGCACCAGGGTGTAAACAATAAAATAGCCGAGAAACTTGGCCTGGGAAAACTCCGCATCCTGGACCCCAAACCGAACCTGTTAAAAAAGATAGTCACATTTGTTCCTGCCTCCCATCATGAAAAGGTTTTAAATGCCTTATTTCAGGCCGGAGCCGGTAACATTGGCAATTACGACAACTGCAGCTTTAACCTGGAAGGAAGCGGTACATTCAGAGGCAACGATTTCAGCAAACCTTTTATCGGCAGACCCAATAAACTGAGCAAGGAAAAAGAAACGAGAATCGAAACCATTTTTGAAATGCAGAATAAGGACAGGATCATTTCAGCACTCCTGGGATCACATCCTTACGAAGAAGTAGCTTATGACATTTATAGCCTGGATAACCGCCACCAGTTGATTGGTAGTGGCATGACAGGCGAATTTAAAGAGGCTATGGATGAAACCGATTTTTTAAATCATGTTAAAAAAACATTCAGGGCTCCAACCATAAAACATACCAAAAAACTGGCAAGGAATATAAAAAAGGTGGCAATTTGTGGCGGAAGTGGGCGTTTTTTGTTAAAAAATGCCATCAGGAGCGGTGCCGATGCCTTTATTACCTCGGATTTTAAATACCACGAGTATTTTGACGCCGAAAACAAACTTCTATTGGTGGACACCGGGCATTTTGAATCTGAGCAATTTACCCCGGAAATCTTTTATGACATTATTCAGAAAAAATTTACTACATTTGCAATCCATTTATCGAAAATTAATACCAACCCGATAAATTACTTTTAATACTATGAGCGCAAAAATTAAAGAAAAAATAGATGCTTCGATCGAAGGGAAATTAAAAAACCTTTACCAGTTACAGTTAATTGACAGTAAGATCGATAAATTACGCACTATTCGTGGAGAATTACCTTTGGAGGTAAGTGATCTGGAAGATACGGTGGCAGGCCTCGAAACACGTCTTGCAAACGTTACGGAAGAAGTTGCCGAACTGGAGAATCAGCTTAACGAGAAAAAACAGAACATAAAAGATTTTCAGGCGAATATTAAAAAATATGAAGCCCAGCAAAATAAAGTGCGTAACAACCGTGAATACGATGCAATTACAAAGGAGATCGAGTTTCAGAATTTAGAGATCCAATTGGCTGAAAAACGCACTAAAGAAGCGAAAGCAAGCATCGTGATCAAAAGCGAACTGCTTGATAAAAGTAAAATTGAGTTTGAAGAACGCAGCAAAGATCTGAAAGCCAAGAAAAGTGAGCTGGAAGAGATCATTGCAGAAACTGAAAAAGAAGAAAAAGAATTACTAAAGGAAAGCGAAAAAGCAGCTTCTACTATTGAAGATCGTTTATTGAATGCTTACAAGCGTATCCGTGCCAATTCACGCAATGGCCTGGCCGTTGTAGCGGTAGAACGTGACGCGTGTGGCGGCTGTTATAATAAGATCCCACCTCAGCGTCAGCTGGATATTCGTTTGAATAAAAAGATCATCGTATGCGAACACTGCGGCCGTGTGCTGGTTGACGGGATGCTGATCCCGGATGCAGGTCTTGAGGACGTACAAAAAGAAGCGGCAAAAAAATAATTTATTTTTTTTGAATAATTAAAATTAATCTGCTACATTTGCACACCAAAAAAATGAAGGGGGTTTAGCTCAGCTGGTTCAGAGCATCTGCCTTACAAGCAGAGGGTCGGCGGTTCGAACCCGTCAACCCCCACAGAAGCTCCACGGAAACGTGGGGCTTTTTAGTTTTATAGATGTTCTATGCTACTTATATATTATTCTCACGCATTAAAAATAAATTTTATATTGGGTCTACAGGAGATTTCGGATCAGGCTCAAAAGTTGTGGATGCCATGAAAAGAGAAAATGAAATCAAAAAATGGAAAAGCCGAAAGCTGATCGAAAAATTAATTAGTAAAGCTGGCTCAGAGCATCCCGACTAAAAGTCGGGAGGGTCGGCGGTTCGAACCCGCCAACCCCCACAGAAGCTCCACGGAAACGTGGGGCTTTTTAGTTTTATATGCCCTTTGAAACTAATACATTCCCTTTTTTTCCAGGCATTTACTTTTTTAATACTTCCATTAATTTATAGTTAAGATACAATTTTTCTTTTCCAACTTGTTCACTTTTTAAGAACCCTGCTTCTTCTAATTCCTTTAGATAATTACCTACAGTTTTTAAATTTCCGAGTCCGGCATCTTCTAAAAAGTTTCTTTTGGTATATGGTAGTCGAAACAAAATCTCCAACAAATCTTTTGAATAAACCTTTGGAAGTTTCTTTTGTATTTCCGCTCCCATTTTATTCATCACTTTTTCAATTTCCGCAATTTGTTCTCTCCCCTTTTTAGAAGTCTGCTCAACCATATCGAGCATATATAAAATCCACGTTTCCAAATCTCCTTTTTCGGTAACATTTCTAAGATTGGTGTAATAATCGTTTTTGTGTTTACTGATATAGCTACTTAAATACAATGCTGGTAAATCCATTAAGCCTGTTAGCTTTAAGTAGAGCAATAAAATAATACGACCTGTACGCCCATTTCCATCAAAAAACGGGTGAATAGCTTCGAACTGATAATGGATAATTGCCATTTTAATTAGCGGATCCATATCATCTTCAATATTCATAAACTCTTCAAGGTTCTTTAGCTTTTCACGAATTACCTGCTCACCTTCAGGTGGTGTGTAAACCACTTTATTGTTTACCGGATTATTTAACTGTGTACCCGGTGCATTTCGTATACTTGATTTATTCTCTTTAATAATTTGCATGATGGCAATAAAGAGATTGGTATTTAGTATTGGCTTTTTCTCTAATTGATTTACGCCATACCACAAAGCATCTTTGTAATGAATAACTTCTTTAGTAGCAGGGCTCTCAATCTTTTTATCGGCAATAGAGGCTTTAAACAACTCATCCTGTGTTGTGATGATATTTTCGATAGCAGAACTAGCCCGCGCTTCTTGCAAGTTAATCGTATCGATAAAAAGGGTTGGATTAGGAAGATTGGTAATTGCACCTTTAAGCTCTGATAATGCTCTACTTGCTGCAATCGTTTTTTTAAGAACGGCAACAGTTTCTATCTTGCCTTTTGGGGGCAAAAGAGGCAAATCATTATATGGTTTATCGGGCTTATATGCCATTTTTATCTTTTTTAAACGAAGGCGTTTTTTGCCCTCTTAGTTAATACGAGAGTAAATATAGTAATTATTTGCCCTCGTTACAAATATGGGAGTAAAAAACGCCCTCGTTCGCTTTTCTAAGCCATAGTCCGTTTTATTACCTTTCCTACCGCAATATCAGCTACTTGTTTTTTGCCCGTAACACTAGATAGTTACCTACAGTTTTTAAATTACCTAATCCGGCGTCTTCTAAAAAATTTCTTTTAGTATATGGCAGGTGAAACAAAATCTCCAACAAATCTTTTGAATATACTTTTGGCAGTTTCTTTTGTATTTCCGCTCCCATTTTATTCATCACTTTTTCAATTTCCGCAATTTGTTCTCTCCCCTTTTTATCAGTCTGCTCGACCATATCGAGCATATATAAAATCCACGTTTCCCAATCTCCTTTTTCGGTAACATTTCTAAGATTGGTGTAATAATCGTTTTTGTGTTTAATGATGTAGTTACTTAAATACAATGCCGGCAAGTCTATTAGGCCTGTTAGCTTTAATTTTCGATAAAAAACGGCACACCTAAATTATCAAATATGACAGTAACCCGCTTAACGTTATAATATCTTCCATTTCTAAATCCCAATTTGCTTTTCAAATGGTCTTAACCATTAAAGGGCCAGACGCTAAAGAAAAGTGTTTGCAAATTCATAGTTGCCGCAGATGGAAGCATCAAAAACATGCAGACCCTCAAATTTATCCCTTTCCCGGCACTGCCTAAGAATTATGATGAATTAAAAAACATCTGTATATTTATACGGATCACACAAACAACATCAGTAATTTTTACACACCCAAAAACAATACCATGAGAAAAACACTTTTTTTAATTTTTGCAGTAACGTTTATGTCCATAAGTGTCAGGGCGCAGGTAGACAGTGCAAAGGCCGACAGCGCGCTTCTCCAGATCGATGAGATAGAAAAGTCCCTGAATTACCAGACCGGAATTATCGAATTACAATCGGGTCATGCAAAACTTACAGTACCAAAGGGCTTTCGTTTTCTTGATCCCAAACAAAGCCAGTATGTGATCAGCGATCTCTGGGGAAACCCGCCTGACTCCAGTATCCTTGGTATGCTGATACCAGAGAACCTCGGAGTACTCAATGCAAAAAGCTGGGCCTTTACTGTGAGTTATGATGAAATGGGTTATGTAAAAGATGACGATGCCGCGGACATAAATTATGACGATCTTTTAAAAGAACAGCAGGAAGAATTCAAACAGATAAATCCCGAAAGGATCAAAGCTGGTTACCAGCCCATAGAATTTATAGGCTGGGCCTCACATCCTTTTTATGACAAGGACAAAAAAATATTGCACTGGGCAAAAGAATTAAAATTTGGTGAAGACTCTTTACATACCCTGAATTATAATTTAAGAGTACTGGGCCGCAAAGGAATTTTTATGATCAACGCGATCGCTACCGTGGATCAGCTTGCCGAAGTAAAAGCGAGCATTGACAAAGTAATTGCGAGTGTTGAATTTAAAGAGGGTCACAAATACTCTGATTTTGACTCGGGCGTGGATAATGTTGCCGCCTGGAGCATCGGTGGCCTGGTTGCGGGAAAAATACTGGCGAAGGTTGGTTTTTTTGCCGTGCTTCTGAAATTCTGGAAGCTTATCGCGCTTGCTTTTGTTGCTGCCGGTGCGGGTATTGTAAAATTTTTCAAAGGCAAAAAACAAAAAGAAGAAAATTTAATTACAGAACAGAAACAGGATCAACCTTCTGTGTAAGGCTCGAACTGACATTGTACATGATTCAACACAGGGGCGCGGAGATTCAGAGGCACGGAATTTTTGTTTTCGGAGCTATACGCGCGTCATTTCTTGCGGAGTTGAGAAATGAACTGAGATGTTTTACCCCTTTGCCTAAAGGTGCATCCCTGAAGCGCAATCGCAATAGGTCTAACGTAAAACAAAAAATCCCGTCTTGCAACGGGATTTTTTTATTGATCAGTTTTTGTTCTTAAACAGAATTTTTTGCTGCGGCAGCCCGGTTCTTGATCATCTCGCTTACTCGGTAAACGAGGTAAAGGCACCAAGCAAAAAATCCGATCATGATATAGCCCAGGACATCAAAATTTTCAAGCGGACTTGTTTTTGTAGGCTGCACCACAACAAAACCTGCAAAAATTGCTGCCAGACCACCAGCCATCTGCTGCAGGGAAGAGTTAATGCTCATATAAGCTCCCCTGTCATACATAGCCGGGATGGCTGAGTTTAACGCTACCGATGGTACCATCCTGCTCATGATTCCCATAAACAAAACCATGTTGATCACTACCACCAGCCATAACGGAACCGGTGTAAGATTTGTATACACGAGTACCATTACCGAGGCGATCAGTGTTCCGATGCTGAACAATTTAAATTTATCTATCTTATCACTCAGTTTACCAATAATTGGCATGATAAACATAGATGACAGCCCGGTAAAGAAAAAAATGGTAGGTAGATCTGTCTGCCCGATATTTACATTATTGACCAGGAACGCAGTAGTAAAAGGCATCAGCATAAAACCTCCCATGGAAAGCAGGGCAGTTGCCAGGAACCCGATGCGGTAATCTCTTTTTCTCACCGTATGCCATAAATGCTCCAGTGCATTTTTGTCCGTCTGTAATTTCAGGTGCTCGGTAATTGGTTTTAATTTCCATACCACTGCAAGCCCGATCAGTACTGCGAGTACAACAACCATGAAGAACGTAGAATGCCAGCCCCATAAATTGGCTAAAAGCAAGCCGATAGGTATTCCCAGGATCTGGCTTCCTGCAAAGGCCATTTGTACAAAGCCCATCACACGTCCGCGCTGGTTTAAACTAAATACATCCGTTATAATTGCCATGGCAATGGCGCCGATAACACCGCCAAAAATTCCTGTCACCACCCGGGCAAGCAAAAGTGTTTCATAACTGGTCGCGAGGCCGCAAAATGCCGTACCAACAATAAAACCCACGTAAAAAAACAAGAGCAACTTTTTGCGGTCAAACTTATCGGCAAAACCCGCAGCCAGGATCCCTGAGATCCCTGCGCTGATAGCATATGCGGAGACCACCGATCCGAATTGCAGGGTGCTCATATTTAAGGTTTTTATAAGGATATCCCCAAGAGGTGATAAGATCATAAAATCAAGTATGATCGTAAACTGCAGCAAAGCCAGGAGTACGATAACAAATTTTTGATAGGAACTAAAGGGAGCCGGTTGGTTCTCCTGGATGTTCGTTTTAGGTATTTCTATAGTCTGTTGTTCTTCCATTCTGCTATTCCAATTCCTGGCATTGGAAACCTTTTTGGTTAATTAATTTAATTATTTGTTCTGCGCTGAGTTCATAAGAGACGACCCGCAGCACACAGTCGACGTCATCGCAATCCACACTCCATTCTTTAACGGCTGTGTTATCAGCCAGAATTTCTTTTACGCGGATCTTGTCCTCTTCGGTTTTAATGTTCGTTTTAAATACCTGGATGTGGGTTAAATTTTCCATGAGTACCATATTAGTGAGTTTAGGGTCTAAGGGCCTTTACGACCATTTTGAGTGTTTGTTTTAATTTTGCATCGGTTAACCGGAATGTTTCCGTCATCATCTTTTTTTCTTGCAGGTGAAATTTTATCAGTGAATAAAACGAACCATAGGCAATGGACCAGAAGATTTCAGGCTCCATTCTTGCAAGCTCCCCGCGTTTGATGGCATTCTTCACAAACAGCATCATATTTTCTCGGAATACCGACATGTCCACACTTTTATGATTAATAAGATGCGTGTTACGGAATTGCTCGTAAAACTGGAAATAAACAGGATATTCCTCGATATAGCGCAAACGGTTCTTCCACTGGGTCCACAAGCCGTCTTCCAGCGTAGCATTCGGATCAAAATTCTTCAAAGCCGTTTCCGCGAATGCCTGCTGGGCCACTTTAAAAAGCTGCTGCACCATTTCCTCCCTGTTCTTAAAATAAATATAGATGGTGGCTGGTGAAACACCTGCAGCTTTTGCGAGCTTCTGCATGCTTAACCCGTCAAATCCTTCTTTCACGATCATCTCCATTGCCTTTTCGCGAATGGCCGCTTCTTTATTTTCGTCCCTTATTCTCATTTTTTCAGTTCGAAGTATTCCTTCGGAGGCACAAATATAAATGAATGTTCATTCACTTATACAAAGGTCCGTAATTATTTTTCTTTTTTTCACAACTTATTTTTCTAAAACGGTTTAATCGGCGGTGAATTGTATTTGCCGGGCGGTGAATTGTTTTAATTTGGGCGCCCGGGTGGACTGCTATGGGCTATCCCGCTCGTCAAGCCACGGGCTTGCCGCCGTGCTTCGCTCCGGCCTCCTCGCCGCCAGGTCGTTGGCCCGGTTGCAGCTGCGGTGGCTAAACCTTTCGCATCCCTGGCGCAGGTATACGACGGTGCTAGCGCGGGATTGAGCCTCCCTATAGATATCGGGAGTTTGAGCTCTGGCGAGTGTAAACCTCGCCCAGCGAGTGGCGAAAGCCCGTCCAGCGTCCAAATAATCAACGCACTTATAGATCTCCATAAAATATAAACCTTTATAATCAAGACATTAGAAGAAAAATCAAAATTTTATTTGACTCTCCCCCAACGTTATAGACTAGTTTTGTATTAAAATTAATTCAATGGACAGGTTCACGGTAAAACAGCTGGCAAAGTTAGCAGGTATTAGTGTGCGCACACTGCATCATTACGATGAAATTGGTTTGCTGAAACCAGGGGCAAGAACCGAAACGAATTACCGCTACTATGGCGAAAAGGAGCTCCTTCGCCTGCAACAGGTTTTATTCTATAAAGAACTGGATATGCCGCTTGCAAAGATCGCGGAAATTCTCGACGATCCTTCTTTTGATACTGAAGAAGCCTTACGCTCGCATAAAAAAGAACTGGTAAAGCGCAAAAACCGGACCAATGAATTATTAAAAACAATTGATAAAACTCTTATTCACTTAAAAAAACAAAAAATGAAAGCAGAAGATATGTACCGTGGCTTCAGCAAAGAACAGGTCGAAGCATACGAAAAAGAAGCCAAAGAAAAATGGGGCGAAAAAATTGTCGAGGAATCCAAACAACGTATAAAAAACATGGGCCGGGAAGGCCTGGATAAATTACTTGCGGAAGGAAAAGAGATCAGCAAAGAGCTCTCTGAACTCATGCATTTGAAACCTTCAGACAAAAAGGTGCAGTCCCTTATCCAAAGACATTATCAGGTCATTGATGGGTTCTATACCGTTACACCCGAAATTTACAGAGGTCTCGCCGATTTATATGTAGACGATGAGCGTTTCAAAAAGTACTACGACACACATAAGGAAGGGCTCACCTCCTTTCTGAGGGAGGCGATGATCGTGTATTGCGCAGGATTATAATCCACGTTACCCCAGAGATTGCAGAGAAAGCGCGGAAGATTTTCTCAAAAGTCAAAAATGGATGTTACCCTGAGCGGAGTCGAAGGGTGTCAGTTCGAGGGATAATTCCATATCGGAAAATCAATAAAAATGACGCTCCAGGATCCTCCGCTGGCCCATTCCCGCATGCGTTGACCTGTCTTTTGATTACTTTAGCGAAGCAATCTCATACACGGCTCTGCTTAAGAAAACTCTTCTCTTTGTGTGAGATTCCTTCACACCAGGGCATTTTCATCCTTGTGTTCGGAATGACGAAGCCGACCGTCAATGGTAGCAGGACAAACATCCGGGGGATGTTTGGGCCGGAATGCAGGGCAGCCACTGGATGCCTTGAAAATTGTCACCTTTCGACTCCGCTCGAGATGACAATTTTCAAGAATTAGGGCTTGTGAGATAACCTTGCTTTCTTACAGAATCGGGGATTATTTAGCACAACGCTCACAAAGAAAAAACACAAAGTTCCCTGAGTAGGTTTGTGATTCTTTGCGTAAAAACTCTGCACTCTGTGGTTAAAAAATTACTTAACGATCTTCATCTCATTCAGCAGGTATCCCGCTCCGGCATATTTGTCCACGATCCACAAAGTAAAGCGTACATCCAAAGTAATATTCCTGCAAAAAGAACCGTTGTACATAATGTCACTCATGGTTCCTTCCCAGTTCCGGTCGAAATTGGTACCTATCAATTGTCCTTTTGCGTTTAACACCGGGCTACCACTGTTACCACCGGTAGTATGATTACTTCCGATAAAAGCTGTTCTCAGTTTTCCGTTCTTGTCTGCGTACTGGCCAAAATCTTTTTTCTCATAAAGTTCCAGCAGACGGGGCTTTACATAAAAATCTTCCTCTCCTGTTTTGTTTTTTTCCACCATACCATCTATTGTCGTATAATGCAAATACTCTATCCCATCCTTTCCTTTGTAATCAGATACTTTGCCAAATGAAACGCGCATGGTTCCATTGGCATCGGGGTAAAACTTTTTGTCTTTTATATTTTCTTTCAGGCCTTTCATGTATTCTTTTTGCAAAGCAGTGATCTGTTTGTCATAATATGTGATCTGCGGCACTACCGTTTTCTGGTAATGCTGATATACTGCGACAGTCAAAACGTACAAGGGATCTTTTTCAATCGAAGCTGCATTCTTTTCAAAATCCGCGTACATGGCTTTTGCTTTTGTATTATCTATGAAACTGGAATTGCTGTAGATATATTCTGTCAGCGCCCTGGTGTCACTATTATAAGCCGTAAAAAGAGAATCAAGATAATCTGGCATAATACTACGGTCGATGTCGTTCAGGTAAATATCCATCATCTCTTTAAATAACTTTTTATCAGTTTCTTTATTAAAATTCTTAAAAGGTAAAACAGGCACCGTATTTTTAAACAGTTCCGCAAACTTATTTTCTTTTCCGGCCTGTTTCTTTTTTAATTCGGCAAACACGTTGATAAAACCTGCCGTCATACGCATCCCGTCAATCCCCCACAAGCATTCAGTAAAATAATCGTACTGCAGGCTAAGCGGCGCATAGTCATCGTAGATCTTCTCAAACTCTTTCAGCATGTTGGAATATTTTTCCGATCTTTCCTTATCGCTCTCCAACAACTTTAAAAAATCCGACTCAAATTTTTTCTTTTTATTTACAGCATCCGATTTTTTCAACCCGATCATTTCACCTCTCCATTTTTTCTCATAGTTAGCCACGCCTGCATAACGGTTCGTGTACATCAGCCGGAGGGTGTCATTTTTTTTCATATCCTCTTCCATAATGGCCAGCCGTTTTTCGCGTAGCTTTACGCGGATCGGATCCTGCTGATTTACCAGCAATTCAACCGCGTAAGAAGTCAGGTACTCCTGCGTTCTTCCAGGGAAGCCAAATACCATGGTAAACTCATCTTTTTCAGCGCCTTTTAAAGAAATAGGAAAAGAATAAACAGGAGTATAAGGGACATTGTCCGAGCTGTATTCCGCAGGTTTATTTTCCTTATTGGCGTAGATCCTGAACATGCTGAAATCCGCATTATGTCTGGGCCACACCCAGTTATCAGTTTCTCCACCGAATTTCCCAATGCTCTCCGGTGGTGCTCCAACGAGGCGAACGTCTTTGAACACTTCCGTAACAAACATGTAATATTCATTCCCGTAATAAAAAGGACGGATAAAGGCGTCATAGGAATTTCCCTTTTCCCCGGCAGCCTCTATAGCCTTGATATTTGCCTGGATCACCGAATCTTTCTGCAGTTCTGAAAACTCCGGGCGGATTTTTTCCATTACTTTCCCTGTTACGTCAACAATTTGTTTAATGAACGTTACGGTCAAACCTTTACAATAAATTTCTTCCGCCTGGCCCATGGCGAAATATCCATTCTTAAGGTAATCTTTTTCAACGGTGCTTAAACCCGCTATGGATGAGAATCCACAGTGATGATTGGTGAGGATCAGGCCTTTGTTTGAAATAACCTCCGCCGTGCAGCCACCGCCAAAGATCATCACCGCATCTTTCATGCTGGCTTTGTTGATGTTGTAGATATCCTTAGCCGTCAGTTTGAAGCCATTCTTCTTCATGTCCTTAATATTTAAGGCATCTATCAGCTGCGGCATCCACATGCCTTCATCGGCCCTGGTAACACAAACGCTTAAAGCGAGGAATACAATTAATTTATTTTTCATCGGTAGAATTTTTAATTTCCATTTACTTCTTGACTCTGATTTCTAAAATTTTACTTGTCCAGACCCGCCATTTTCATCGCATCCAGCTTTATTGCGCTATCCAATGGAATCTGAAGATCGGTACTTTTTTTAGTTGACTTTTTCAACAGGCCGGGAATTTCCCTGATCTGCTTCGCATAGGTCTGGATCTGTTTGCTTCGTTCCTGCCTTGCGTAATACGTTTCAGGAGTGGTGTACATTTCATAAACATCCGGAATAAAGGTATTCCCAAAGCCTCCTAAATTTCCGTCAGAATATAAGAGCATGATCACCTGGTTGCTTTCAATTTCCTTTTTCAGGTCCAGCTCCCATACTTCTGTTTTTACTCCGGCCTCGCGGTTGGGTACTACGCGGTTGTTATAATACCAGAATTCACCATACCCAAATGCTTTTTGCGTAACCCCCATATACACCGGACCGTACCAATAGCTGTCCGAAATGGTGAGAACACGTGTCCTGTTTTTTAAACTGTCCTCCTCAAAATAGATCATCGGGTAAGCCAGCTTCATGTTTTGTGAAGGGTTCGCATACAGGTTCATACTTTTTAATACATCTGCATCACGACTCCGCGCAGTATCCACCACTTCAATGGAATCCCACCTCAGCGCCGGCATATCACAATTATGCAGTTTCTCGATGTGACGAATAATTGTATCTACCGCAAGGCACTCTCCATAATAACTCCAGTGGTGGCCAAACCTGGGAAACAAGGGATAAGGAGACTTTGGTTTCAGTTTTCCGAAATAATCATAAAGATCCAGATAGTTCACACCTAAACGTTTGCTGTTTGAAACAAATAAGTTATAGTTCGTGTTTTTTATTTCGTGTACATATTTATCCTCTACAAATTCCTTACAGCCGACTCCTTTTCCAGGGGCGTAAACAAGCAGCAGATCGATCCCTTTTTTCTTCAATGTATCCTGGATCACTTTCGCTTTTTCGAGGAGTGTGCTTACTTTTTTCTCTTCCACCAGGTCATCACCGAAGGCAGAGAAAATATAACTTTCACTAAAAACATAATCTTCCTTGCCGATCACGAAATTATTTACACGGATCTGGTTAAAGGCTTTGTAATAAAACTGGTTGTTGAGACGCACAGTGATCTCTTTGAAAGCCCAGTGGTCATTGTTATAATCTTCCTTCTCTGCCTGGTAAGTTCCATCAAACCAGTCAGCCCAGGAGAAAACCGGTTTCTCGTCGCTTATCACCAGTCCGGCAAGGTCAGGCTTGTTATCCTTTTTAACAAAGGACATCAGCAAAGGCATAGAAATTGCCAGGAAGGCAATAACACAGTGAATGGAATATGTTTTTGTTTTACCGGCCATTAAAATCTAAAATAAATAAAGGGGTTAAAATTTAAAGCGGAAACATAACTCAATGAAATATAATAGAGCGCGATACCACAAAATACCAGCGCCCATTTTGAGGAGGGACTGAAACTCTCACCATAAATTTTATCCTGCAGTTGTTTTGTTCTGGAGAAAACTGCAAAGAAGGAGATTAACGCTGCAACAATTGCCATGAATACAAAATCATTGTTCAGCACAAATTTACCATGGAAAAATTCGAAGCTGTACATTTGCCTGATCACGTGCATGGCATAACCAAGGTCTTCGTTACGGAACAATACCCAGCCTGTAATAACAATTAAAAAAGTCACTGGAATAGCTATAAATTTACCAAGCCTTTCAAACACTTTTCCAAGGAATAATCTTTCCAGCACGAGAAAAAGTCCATGGTAAGCGCCCCACAGGACAAAATTCCAGCTGGCCCCATGCCAGAGACCTGAGAATAAAAACACGATGATCAGGTTGCGGTACAGTTTTGAAGCAGAACCTTTATTTCCTCCGAGCGGGATATATAAATAATTCCGCATCCAGGTCCCCAGGGTTATATGCCAGCGGCGCCAGAACTCGGTGATGCTGCCAGAGATATAGGGGTTATTAAAATTCTCAGGTAATTTAAAGCCCATAATTTTTCCAAGGCCAATGGCCATGTCGCTGTACCCGCTAAAGTCAAAATAGATCTGGAAGGTGTAGGCCAGTGCCCCTGTCCAGGCGGCGGCTGTATCCACCTGTTCTGCGGGCAGTTTAAAGACCGCGTCAGCCTGCATGCCAAGCGTATTGGCTATAATTGTTTTTTTTGCAAGCCCCAGGCAAAAGATCAGGAAGCCGCTGAGTTTTATCTCCGCCGTATAGTTTTTCTCCCGGTCGGTGATCTGGTCTGCAATGTCATGATACCTCACAATTGGCCCGGCGATTAATTTTGGGAACAATAAAATGTAGGTCTGGTAATGCCACACGTTTTTTAAAGGCTTGTGGACCCCACGGTACACATCGATCACATAGGTGAGACTTTCAAACGTATAAAAGGAAATACCGATGGGCAGAACTACTTTGATCCAGGAGATTTCAGTTCCAAACAATCCATTAATATTCTCAATAAAAAAATTGCAGTATTTAAAATAAAAAAGCAGTCCAAGGTTCAGGCAGAGTGATACCACAAGGTATGTCCGCTTAGCTTTCTGCGTCTTCTGTTTCTGCATGGTATTTACCAGCAGAAAATCAAGGAAGGTGGTACCAAGGATCACAAAAATAAATTTCGGCCCGCCCCAGCTGTAAAAAATAATGCTGGCAATGAGGATCACCGCGTTTTTAAATTTATGCGGAACCAGATGGTACAATAAAATAAATACCGGGAGGAAATAAACAAGATACGTGATACCGCTAAAAACCATAGACTGTTAAGGCTCACAAAAGTAAGATTATTTGGCAATTTTCACCGGTCCGAAAGGGTGATTTTTTTGAGAAACGGGTTCTTTTACCGGATGTTAGAACTGCCCACTTTAAAATACTGTTACAGCATATCTATTTACCCGATTGTTATTAATTCAGGCAAGGGTTCAACCCCCGTTCCCGGTTTACCGTTTAAATAAATTTTCCCGTTTTTATAAGAAATCCCCCTAAACGGATCATTTTTATAAAGCAAGGGCGCATCCAGGTCAATATAATCTGCGGAGGCCATTAATTGTGCCATGGCGCTGGTTCCACAAGAGCTTTCCGCCATGCATCCGAGCAGGATCACAAAATTATTCTTCTTACACCAGGAGATCATTTTCATAGCCTCATAAATACCGGTGCATTTCATTAGTTTAATATTCACGCCACTGAAACCGCCTTCCAGTTTCTCTAGATCAACAAGGCGTTTTACACTTTCGTCCGCTATTATGGGCAAAGGACTCCTCTGTGTTACCCATGCCATTTCAGATCTCATCGCAACAGGCATAGGTTGTTCTACCAATACCACGTTTTGTTCCTTCATCCAGTGTATCATCTCAAGCACATGGTGTTTATCCTTCCATCCCTGATTCACGTCTACATATAAAGGTTTGTTGGTATGTTTGCGGATTAGATTGATCAGCTTCCTGTCATCTTCAGTTCCGGCTTTTATTTTAAGAATGGAAAATTCCGAGGCCTCATGAAGCTTTTGAATGATCACTTCTTCCTTGTCAATACCAATTGTAAAGGAAGTATCCCGCGCTTCGCTTTGCGCAAAACCATACATTTCCGCGACCGTTTTTCCGCTTCTTTTTCCTTCCAGGTCATGCAGAGCAATATCGAGGGCTGCTTTTGCAGCATTATTTCCCTGTTCCAGCAGATCTATTTTATTCAAAAGGCCAGGTAATTCAAACTTGCTGTCGATCTTCTCCAGCAGCGGTCTTGCTTTCTCAAAAAAACCAATTGTGTGTTCTGTTGTTTCTCCCAGGTAAGCAGGCAGGCAGGCTTCTCCATAACCAATCCACCCGCCTGATTCCAACGTTAAGAAAACAGTAGGAGTTTCTTTGCGCGTGTTGGAGGAAACACCAAAAGGGTGTTTAAATTCAAGGAGAAAAGGTGTATAATTCAGTTTCATAAAGGATAAAACGCAGTACGTAAAAATAAAAAGAATAAAACGGTAAACAATCCTGTTTATAGGCAAAAGGCAAATAACAGCCAAACCCATTTTAATTTATTTTTTATCATTTTTCTGTTATTTTTGTGTCTTTATAAATAACGGCCATGGGCAAAACCGCAACAGAGAAAAAACTAAAGTTCACAAAAGAACAATATTTACACTGGTATGAGTCTATGTTGCTCATGCGCAAGTTTGAAGAAAAAACCGGGCAGGTTTACGTGCAACAAAAAATAAAAGGCTTTTGCCATCTTTATATCGGCCAGGAGGCTATTGTAGCGGGCACCGTGAGCGCTACGAAAAAAGGAGACAAACACATTACCGCTTACCGCGACCACGCGCACCCTATTGGTTTAGGCCTGCATCCCAAATATGTAATGGCCGAAATGTACGCCAAAATTACAGGCTGCAGCAAGGGTAAAGGAGGAAGTATGCATATTTTCAGTAAAGAACACGGTTTTGTAGGTGGACATGGAATTGTAGGTGGACAGGTGCCACTCGGGGCAGGCATTGCATTTGCAGAAAAATACCTGGGTACTGATAACGTATGCGTGTGTTCCATGGGAGATGGCGCTGTGCGCCAGGGAGCCCTGCATGAGGCATTTAATATGGCTATGACCTGGAAATTACCGGTAGTGTTCATAGTAGAAAACAATATGTATGCCATGGGTACTTCCGTAGAACGTACCAGTAACGTGCACAACCTGTGGAAACTGGGTCTTGCATACGACATGCCTTCAAAACCGGTTGATGGTTTAACTGTAGAAGCCGTGCATGAAGCCATGGAAGAAGCAGTTGCGCGCGCGCGCCGCGGCGATGGCCCGACCTTTCTCGAGATGAAAACATACAGGTACAAAGGTCACAGTATGAGCGATGCCCAGACCTACCGTAGCAAGGACGAAGTGAAAGAATACCAGTCGCAGGATCCTATAGACAAAGTGCTGGTTACCCTTAAGAAAAACAACTGGATCGATGATGCAGGAATTGAAGCTGCAGAGGAACGTGTAAAAGCGCTGGTAAACGAGTCCGTACAATTCGCGGAAGAAAGCCCCTATCCGGAACCGGGCGAGTTATACAAGGACGTATATGCTGAACCAAATTATCCTTATATCATTGAATAATTTTTAATTTTAGAAGTCAGATCATAGAAATCAGAGTCCTAAGATCTCAAATCATAAATCTTAAATCAATATGGCCGAAGTAGTAAGAATGCCCAAATTAAGTGATACCATGACGGATGGTGTAATTGCTAAATGGCATAAAAAAGTTGGCGACAAAGTAAAGAGCGGTGAATTGCTCGCCGATATTGAAACCGATAAGGCAACAATGGAATTTGAATCGTTTCAGGATGGTGTATTATTGCACATCGGCGTCCAGGAAAAACAGGCCGTGCCGGTTGATTCCATCATCGCAATTCTCGGAAAAGAAGGAGAAGATATCAGCGGGTTACTGAATGGCAGTTCGGGTGGTAAGCAGGAGGCAGTGAGCAGTAAGCAGTCCGGTGTCACTTCGAGTGAAGTCGAGAAGAGTAAGCAGGAAACAGGAAGCAGCAAGCAGCCGACGGTTTCGACAAGCTTACCAGCAGGTGTTGAAGTGGTGCGCATGCCGAAATTAAGTGATACCATGACAGAAGGCGTTCTCGCAAAATGGCATAAAAAGGTTGGCGATAAAGTGAAGAGTGGTGAATTACTGGCAGATATTGAAACCGATAAAGCTACGATGGAATTTGAATCGTTCCAGGATGGCGTGTTGATATACCAGGGAATTGAAGAAGGCAAAGGAACTCCGGTAGATAGCATCATTGCAATTCTTGGAAAAGGCGGAGAGGACGTAAAAGCAATTCTTGCGGCAGTTGAGGCCGGAGGTGTTAATAAGCTGCAGGCAGAGGGCAGTAAACAGTCTGATGTCGTTTCCAGCGAAGTCGGGAAGAGTCAACAGTCGGCAGCCGGTAATAAACAAGAGCCGGTAACTTATTCTGATGGAAGGATCAAAGCTTCCCCACTTGCAAAAGCACTTGCAAAAGAAAAAGGAATCGATCTGAATAATGTAAAAGGCACTGCCGAAAACGGGCGTATTACAAAAGCAGACATAGAAAATTATAAACCATCTGGCGCCGGGGCTTCGTCTAAAACCGGAGTTAGCAACGTAGTTCCTGGTAAAGAAGAATTCCAAGATGAGCCGGCCTCACAAATGCGTAAAACGATCGCGCGCCGGTTATTGGAAAGCACTCAGAATACGCCTGTATTTTATCTTAATATTGAAGTGGACATGGACAATGCCATAGCCTCACGTAATGCTATGAATGCGATCCCTGACACCAAGATCTCTTTTAACGACCTGGTGATAAAAGCCTGCGCCGTGGCCCTTCGTAAGCATCCGCAGGTAAATACCAGCTGGCTCGGCGACAAAGTACGTTACTACTCGCACATTCATATTGGTATGGCTGTAGCCGTTGAAGACGGGCTGGTTGTTCCTGTCATCCGCTTCGCGGATCAAAAATCACTTTCACAGCTTTCCGCTGAAGCAAAAGATTTTGGCAAACGTTCGAAAGATAAAAAATTGCAACCAGCCGAAATGGAAGGTAATACTTTTACCGTTTCTAATCTTGGAATGTTTGGTATTGAATCCTTTACTTCTATCATCAACATCCCCGCATCCTGCATCCTTTCCGTGGGAGCAATAAAACAAGTGCCCGTTGTAAAAAACAACATGGTCGTTCCCGGAAATACTATGATGCTCAGCCTTGCCTGTGATCACCGCACAGTTGACGGAGCAACAGGTGCAGCCTTCCTTCAGACCTTAAAAACATTTATTGAGAACCCGGTTACAATGCTTGTTTAGAAGATCATGAACGTTGAATTTTAGATTAATCGGGATTCAACTTATTATTCATTTAAAATTCAAAATTTATAATTCAACATTTCGATGGAAGCTTTCGTTAAATCAGAAATAAAAAACGGAATAGGCACTATTACCTTTTTTCACCCGCAAAGTAATTCGATGCCTGGTACGCAATTGCGCAACCTCGCCGCTGAAATTGAAAAATTAGGTAAGGATGATTCAGCCAAAGTAATTGTATTAAAAAGTGAAGGCGATAAAACATTTTGCGCAGGAGCAAGTTTCGACGAACTGATCTCCATTAAAGACCTTGAAACCGGAACAAAATTTTTCTCAGGCTTTGCATTGGTGATCAATGCCATGCGTAAGGCTCCTAAATTTGTGATCGCCCGCATCCAGGGTAAAGCGGTAGGCGGCGGCGTAGGCATTGCCTCCAGTGCAGACTATACCTTTGCAACAGAAGCGGCGTCTGTAAAATTAAGCGAACTTGCCGTGGGCATCGGACCCTTTGTAGTGGGACCAGCAGTTGAACGTAAAGTAGGGACGGCCGCATTTTGCCAGTTAACCATCAATGCTACCGAATGGCAAAGCGCGCAGTGGGCGAAAGAAAAAAACCTGTATGCGGAATTATTCGCTACCATTGAAGACATGGACAAAGGTATTGATACGCTTGCCACAAAGCTAGCAGCAAGCAACCCCGAAGCAATGAGCATGTTAAAGAAAATAATGTGGGAAGGAACTGAAAACTGGGATACGCTTCTTTTGGAGCGCGCCGGCATGAGCGGTAAACTGGTACTAAGTGCGTTTACTGTAAATGCGATCAACAAGTTTAAGCAGAAATCTTAAATGAACCGTGACAATTCCTGGTTTGTCATGG
>Ga0208492_1000197_pt1 | contig 59417 bp, 50 predicted proteins | sample Subbioar_CSW14AB_FD_184820 | JGI IMG/M metagenome (GOLD analysis project Ga0208492, IMG submission 184820) | Serpentinite rock and fluid subsurface biosphere microbial communities from McLaughlin Reserve, California, USA - CR12Mar_CSW14AB (SPAdes) | ecosystem: Environmental > Terrestrial > Deep... | reverse complement strand
GATCGTCGCGGTGCCGGTCGACGGCTCCGCGCTCGCCGGCCGTTCCATCGCCGCTGAGGATTCACCCGCAGGCAAGGGCGCGCTGCGCCTCTCGGCCAAAACCGGGGCAACCGGCGTGCTCTTGCCCGGAGCGACGCTGCTCGCGCGAGCGGGGAGCAGTCGGTTCGAAATCACCTTCTGGGCCAAGGCCGAGGGCGCGACGCCGTACCTCACCGTCGGTTGGTCGGTGCACAAGCCGTTCGACGACGACTTCGTCAGCCTCGCCGCCATCCGCACCGGGCGTGAGACCAGCGACGGCTGGGCCGAGCTCACCACCGGCGTGATCGACGCGAGCATCTGGGACGTCCCGCTGTCTGGCGTGCACCTCGCGGTGTCGCCGTGGGCCGGAAAGAGCGCGGGCTTCGCGATCGCGGCGCTCGAGATCACTCCGGTGGGCGGTTCGTCGGTCGAGCCGAAGGCGTGCACGCAGGCGAACGTCGAGTCGGTGTGCGGTGTCGAGGGGGACTGCCAGTACGGCCACTGTCTCCCGGGGTATGCCGCGTGGGGTCCGCTGCCGCCGCGCGCGCACCGCGAGGACCTCGTTCGTCGCTGGATGCACCTCGCCACCCGCGTGCATGGCGATCGGAAGTCGCAGAAGAACGCGCAAGCGCTCGTCGAGCAGGGCCCGGCGCTCGCGTGGTACTCGACTGCCTCTCGCCCGTTTTTCGCCGGTCTCAAGCGCCTGGTGAACGGTCTGCGCGATCAGCACACGCATTTCGGTGGGCCGAGCGCCGCGCTCTTCCAGCCGATCGCCTACGGAGGCGGCTCCGCCACCACGGGCGCGTGTTTCGGCCCCGGCCGTCACGATCTGCTCGCCGAGCCAGGCAAGAAGGGCGCGCTCGGGTTCATCGTCTACCGCGCGAACAAGACGCCGCCGAACGGCGTGCCGCTCGAGCGCGGCGATGCGCTCACCGCGATCGACGGCGAGCCGGCGCTCGCGTGGGTGAAGCGCGTGTGGGGTGGTCTCGCGTCGTCGCTGCCCAACGACGCCGGTGCCGATCTCGGCTGGTCGGCGCAGGGCCTCTCGTGGCTGCTCGAGAAACGCGCCTCTACGATCGAGATCACGCGCTGCCTCTCCGATACGCGCTGCGACGGCGTCTACAAACGCGTGATCGAGGTGCCGGTCGGTGATCCGATCTACCGGAAGATCAAGGGCACGGGCTCCGTCGGGCCGCTGCCCAACTACTTCTGGTGCGACATCCGGTTCCAGCAGGCGCTCGACAAGTTCGCGCCCGGCGTGCGGGGCGAGAACACCGTGTCGGGACAGATCGTGCGCGGCGACGTGCTCGCCGTCCACTTCGACGGCACCTACGGCAAAGAGAAGTGGACGCCGTCGATGCAGGCGCTGTTCCCCGAGAGCGCGCCGCCGACCAAGGTGCTGTTCGACACGCGTCAGGGCAACGGCGGGTACGGCTTCAACGCCGAGACGATCGTCGACTTGATTCGCCCGAGCACGCAGCCGATCGCCAACCTCGTGCTCCCGATCGGCTCGTGGGACGGCGCGACGACCGACTCGCTGATCAAGGCTTCGCAGCCGTGCATCGAGAGCGCCGGCAGCTCGTTCGCCTGCGGGTTCGCCGACGCCTACAAGAACCTCGAAGAGAAGACGGTCGCCAAGGACGCGCGCGTCGCGTTCCTCAACACCGCCGACGTGTCGGCGAACGATTTCCTCGCGCGCCTGGTGAAGGGACGCCAAAACCAGAAGATCTTCGCGCCGTGCCCGACGAGCGGGGCGTACGGTTCGGTGTCGTCGTTGCCCGGGTTCCTCGTCGGCTGGGGCGGCGGCAGCCTGCAGATGCAAGACTCGTTGTTCGGTGCGGGCTTCGAGGCGCTCGGCAGCGTCGCCTGGGAGAGCGGCACCGGCGTCCCACCCGACGTGCTCGCGGCCCAACGCATGTCCGATGCGATCGCCGATCGGGACACGCTCATCGAAGCGGCACACACGTGGCTCGCGACCGGCACGGATCCGGGAGGTGAGCTGTGAGCCGCCGCGGCCTCTTCGCGTTGGTGCTCGTGGCTGGGTGCGGCTCGTCGTCCGAGCCGTTCATGCCGGCGGTGGCGGAGGTCGGCCCGGTGGCCGACGCGGCTCCCCCACCTGCGCCCGCGCCCAAGCGCACCATGAAGACGGTCGGCCTCTTCGGCGACACGTCGATCCATAGCCTCTTGATTGATCACACGTTCGACGTGGGAAATCCCGGCATCGGTCGCTGGTATTCGAACCTCGGCAGCACCCTCGCGGGCAACGGACCGGAGGTCGAGTCGATCGTCACCTCGAGCGCGCCGCTCGGCATGTCGCTCGCGGTCGGCGCGGTCTCCGACATCCCCGACAGCGGCTCCCCGCGTACGTTCTCGCTCCTCGCGCAGGTCCCGGGTGGTACGGGACCGTACGTGGTCTCGGTGTGGCTCACGACCGACAAGCCGCTCGCCTTTGATCTCTCGCTCGTGCGCGTGTCGTTCGCCGGGGCCACGGCCGGTGGTCTCACCGGGTCCGAAATTCTCGCCGATCCCGAGACCCGCACCCTCGATGGCCGCGAGTGGCACCAGTACCGCGGCGAGGTCGTCGGCTCGCCGACGCTCGGCGCGTATCTCGTCATCCGGTTCAAGGGCAGCAAGAACCGGTGGTGGCTGCAGGCACCCTCGGTCGTTCCCAAGTCGCTGCTCCCTTCCGACACGAAGTCGCTGCGCGTCGCGCTGCCGCACGCGCTCGACGACGCCGAGCGGGCGGCGGTCCAAGCGTACCGCCGGATCCCGCTCGATCTGGGCCTCGGGAAGCCCAGGTAGGCTCAGTGCAGCGCGCGACCGCTGACGCGTGACGCCTTCACTGCGGCGCGCGCGGCGATGCGCTTGGGCGCGTTCTGGACGAGCTCCTCGCGGATATCCAGCGTGGAGGTCTCCTTGATGCGGTTGGACGCCTTGCGGGTGGACTTCCGCGACGGTCGAGCGGTGCCGGGCGGCCGATCCTCGAGGACGTAGGTCGCCTTGCGGTTCGACCGCTTGCTCTCGTGGTGGCCGGGCGAGGCGGCGTGCTGTGCCGCGAGCAGACGCTTCCTGTCGCGTCGCTTTGCCGCGGCGCTGCTCTTGGAGTTCGCCTGCTCTTGCGCGACTCGCGCTTCTTGGGACTTGTTCGGCATGGTCTGGTCAGCGAAGCCAACCGCGTGCCACCGCCGAAGGCACTCGATGCGCAGCCCAGGGACGCTCAGCGGGGCACACCCGCTGCAACCTCTTTTGGGGATGGTCACCGCAGGAGAGTTCTGCAATCGCACCGTCATCATCGCGCACCCAGCCGAGACGCTCCTCGACGCGGCCAAGCGGATGCGTGACGAGCACGTCGGCTCGCTGGTCGTGGTCGAAGACCTGCCCGAGGGCCGCCGACCGATCGGCATGCTCACCGATCGCGACATGGTCGTGGCCGTGCTCGGGCAAAAGGGGCAGCACGTCGAGTCGGTGAGTGTCGGGGACGTCATGTCGAAGGAGGTCGTGCGCGCGTGGGAGGACGAGCCGCTGATCGACGTCCTCAAGCGGATGCGCTCCTTCGGAATCCGCCGGGTGCCGGTCGTCGACAGCTCCGACTGCCTCTCCGGGCTGATCTGCTTCGACGACCTGGTCGAGCAGATCGCCGACGAGATGCACGACCTCGCCACGCTGATCACGTTCGAACGCAACCACGAGCGACGTCGCGAATCGCACGCCTCGGGCGGCGGTCGGCTGGGAGCATGATCGATCGCAGGGGCAATCGGGCGCATCCCCTGCATTCTCGGCGGTTCGATGAAAACCGAGGAACAGCGCCTCCTGGATGAGAACGACCGCCTCCGCGCTCGGATCGCGGAGCTCGAGGCGTCTCCCGCCCGCCCCATCCAAGACGAAGTCAGCGATCGCGATGCGGTCGAGCTGCTCGTCTCGGTGATCGGCGCGGTCAGTGCGCAGCGGGAGTTCGGCGGCGCGCTCGATGCGGGGATCCAGGCGATCTGCGCACGGACGGGCTGGACGCTCGGCGAGGCATGGGTGCCGAGGTCCGACGGTCGGCTCGCGATTGCACAGATTCGCGTGAGCTCGGCCGCGGATCACGCGCGGCTTCGGACTTTCGTCGAGCACAGCCAGCGGCTGGTGCTCGCGGTCGGGGAGGGGCTGCCCGGTCGCGTGTTCGCTTCGCGCGCGGTCGAGTGGATCCCCGACGTCGTCGATCTTCCGACCGAGCGCTATCGCCGCCTCGAGCACGCGCGCACAGCGGGGCTGCACGCAGCCGTCGCCGTTCCAGTGTTGGCCGGCGACGAGCGTCGGCCCATCGCCGTGCTCGCGTTCTACATGGACGAGCCCCGATCGACCGACCCGCGACGGATCGAGCTGATCGCCGCGGTGGCCGCCCAGCTCGGGCTCGCCCTCCAACAAAAGCGCGCCGAGGAGCGCATCGAGCGGCTCGAGACCGAGGTCCTCGAGGCCTCGACGCCGGTGCTCGAGGTGTGGGAGGGCGTGGGGCTCGCGCCGGTCGTGGGCGATCTCGATGCGCGGCGCGTTTCGTACCTCCAGGAGCGGGTGCTCGAATTCCTCGAGCGGCGGCGGGTGCGGCACGTGCTGGTCGACCTCACCGCGGTGCCCGAGATCGATTCCTACGTCGCCAAGGAGCTCATCGCCTTGTCGAAGGGCGTGCGGATGCTCGGTGCCCGCGCGATGTTCACCGGGCTTCGTCCCGCGCTCGCCCGCGCGCTCGTGCACCTCGGCGTGTCGTTCGACGACGTGCGCTCCGCGTCGACATTGGCCGCCGGCTTGCGCTGCGCCCTCGAGCCGACGCACTGATTCAGGGTCGGCTACCGCTCTTCGCAGAGCTCGTCGAGCAGCGCCTCGGCCTCCGCGATCTGCTTGGCGCTCGACTGGGGCCCGATGTCCAGCGCGATCAGGGCGGCGATGCCGGCGAGGACCTTCGCACGAATCCGCCGCGACTCGACCCGGCCGACGTCGAACGCTGCGGCGCGCCGGTCGAGGAACGCCGAGAGCAGATCTGCAACGCGCGTGTGCGGACGCAGCGCCTCCCCGAGGAGCGCACGCGCGAGCCAACCCGCGAGCACGAACGCGCCGACATCGACCCGCGCGCTCAGCGCGAAGCGCTCACGCTTGGCGACGTCGCGCAGCGCAGCCTCGGCTACGGAGGCCCACGCGCTGAACAAGAGCTCGAGCAGCGCCTCGACCACCGCGGCCTTGTCGGCGAAGAACTGGTAGAACGTGCGGCGGGACACGTCGGCGGCGCGGAGGATGTCGTCGACCGAGACCGCGTCGACGCCTCGCTCGCCGATGACATCCGCCGCACCACGGAGGATGCGCGCGTAGGCGGGCGCCGCGCCGAGGGCGGCACCGAGCTCGAGGACGAAGTCGAGCGCCTGCGTGCGGGTGAGCCCGAACCTCGGCGCGCTCGGCCGCGCTGCGAGCGACGCTCCCGGCCCGAGTTGCTCACGAGCGAGCGTCTCGACCGCTCGCTTGAGGCGTTCGAGCGACGCATCTGCGTCCCGTGCCCGCTCGCGCGCCGGCATCGTCTTGGCGGACATCGTGCGACTATAAACGCGACGTTTACTCATGCAATACGTAATTTGGCCTGCCATACCTGTACCACTTGCAGGATGGTAAACATGACGTATACCTAGACCCATGACTCGGAAGCGATGGGTCCTCGCCGCAACGCTCGTCCTCGGGCTGGTGCTCGCGTTGGTCGCGCGCCGGCCGCTGGTGATCGCCTTCGAGGGCTCGGGCATGGATCCGGCCATCCCCGTCGACTACCGCGTGCCGCCGTCGATCCACCCCGAGCTCGCCGAGCACAGCAAGCTGTACGAGAAGAAGATCTACAAGGTCGGCGACTCGGTGCACGTCGCGGTGGGATACGGCATCGCCAACATCGTCATGGTCGAGGGGACCGAGGGCATCGTCATCGTCGACACCGGCGAGACGATCGCGCAGGGCGAGGAGGTCCTCGCCGAGTTCCGGAAGATCACGAGCAAGCCGATCGTGGCGGTGGTGCTCACCCACCACCACGGCGACCACGTGCTCGGGACGACCGCGTTCGTGAAACCGGGCGAGACCATCCCGATCATCGGGCACGACTCCCTCGTGCAGCACTACGTCGACGAGAACGGGATCCTCGTCGAGCTGCAGTCTATCCGTGCCGCGCACATGTACGGCGCGTTCCTCGGCCCGGCCGATCGCAAGGATTCGAACAACGGCATCGGTCCGTTCGTCGGGCGTGGCCTCACGGCGTTCGTCCCGCCGAACAAGACGTTCCACGATGGGCTCGAGATCACGCTGGCCGGCGTTCGCTTCGAGATGAAGCACGTCCCGTCGGAGGCCGAGTCCGAGATCGCGATGTACCTGCCCGACAAGAAGCTCCTCCTCTCGGCGGAGGTCGTGCAGGACCACACGTTCCCCAACGTCTACACCATTCGCGGCGCGCGTTACCGTGACCCGCTCAAGTGGGTGCGAAGCCTCGACGTGCTTCGCGGGTGGAGCGCCGAGTCGATGGTCCTCCAACACGGACCGCCGGTCCTCGGGAAGGAGGAGGTCGAGCACGTGCTCACGGTCTACCGCGATCAGATCCAATACGTGCACGACCAGACCATCCGCTACATGAACAAGGGCCTGACGGCGCAGGAGATCGCCAACGTGGTCAAGCTCCCGCCGCACCTCGACGCCGAGAAGCCGTGGGGTCGTCAGTACTACGGCACCGTCAAGCACTCGGTGCGCAACGTCTACGGCGGTTACGTCGGCTGGTTCCAGGGCGATCCCGTCGATCTCGATCCGACGCCGCCGGCCGAGTCGGCGCGCCGGTTGGTCGCGATGATGGGCGGCCGCGACAAGGTCCTCGAGGCCGCGCGCAAGGCGTACGCCGGAAAGGACGATCACTTCGCGGCCGAGCTCGCGACGTACCTGATCCGCATCGACCAGAAGGACAAGGAGGCGCGGCACATCAAGGGCGCTGCCTTCCGTCGCCTCGGGTACGCGGAGATCAACGCCAGCTGGCGCAACTACTACCTCGTCTCGGCGATGGAGCTCGACGACCAGGTGCCCGAGGCGATCTACACCGCGGCCGCGAGCCGGCTGATGTTGGCCACCGCGCTGGCCGGGCTCCCTCCGGAGAATCAGATCGCCGGGCTCCCTCCACGCCTCAAGGCCGAGGAGACCTTGACCGAGGACGTCGTGGCTGCGATCCGCTACGTCGACGTCAAGGAGCCGTTCCGCTTGCACCTGCGCCGCGGGGTGCTCGAGATCTCGCGTGGTGACGTGACGCACGCGGCCTTCACGATCGAGGCCACGCAAGCGTCGATGGGCGCATTTCTCACGGGCAAGTCGTTCGACGACGCGTTCGGCCCGTCGAAGATCACCGGGGACGCCGCGGCCGCGGCGCGCTTCTTCGCGCACTTCGAGACGCCGTTCGTGAAGAAGCCCGAGGTCGTCCTGCGCTGATCAGTGGGGTGGCCTCCTGCTTCCGCTCCTGTACGCTCAGGCGCGCCGGGCCAGCGTGGGCGGCGCAGGAGGTGTGCAGATGTTCGGTCGCGTGCGCGCGCGGGCGGTGTCGGGAGCGTGGATGTTGCTCGTGGCGGCAGCCTGCTCGAATGCGGGCGAGCACAAGGGCGAGCCTACGTGGACCTCTTCGCGCGGACGCGTCGAGGCGCTCCGCGCGCGCTTCGTCGCGAAGCCGACCGAACGGTCGGAGCCCGTCCTCGCGCGAGGCGTGGTCGACGGGTTCGTCGTGCTCGAGCACCACGCGCTCGCCCCCGTCGTCGGCGACGCCGAGCGTCGGCGCGTTCGCGCGACCGCGCGCGTCGAGCTGCCGGAGCACGCGAACGGCGAGGTCGTCGTCGGGGACGACCGTTCGACCGTAGCCGTGCGCTTCGTGCTCGAGGGCGCGCGCGCCGCGCACATCGAGATCGCGGACGGCATCGCGCTGTACCGCGGGGCGCTCGACGGGGCCGACGTCCTGCATCGCCCGACCGGCGAGGGCACGGAGGACTACGTCGTCTTCGAGGAGAAGCCCGCGCGCGAGGTCCTCGACTACCGACTGGACGTCTCGCGCGTCGCAGGGCTGCGGCTCGTCTCCGACACCCTCGAGCTCCTCGACGATGGCGGTACGCCGCGGCTGCGCGTCGCGCCGCCGTACGTCGTCGATTCGCGCGGCACGCGCACGTTCGCGACGCTCGCCGTCGAGGGATGCGCGTACGACGCGAGCCCAGCGCCGCCGTGGGGTCGACGCGTGACGGCGCCCGGCGCGTCGACATGCTCTCTGCGCGTCGCCTGGAGCGGCGTCGCGTACCCCGTGCTCGTCGATCCGGCGTGGACGGCGACGGCGTCGATGTCCACCATCCGATACGATCACACCGCGACGCTCCTCGGTTCGGGACGCGTGCTCGTCGCGGGCGGCTCGTACGCGAGCCCGGTATCGGCCGCGGAGCTCTACGACCCAGCGTCGGGCACCTTTGCCGCGACAGGCCCCCTGAACGCTCCGCGCGTCTATCACACGGCGTCGATGCTTGCTTCGGGCAAGGTGCTCTTCGCGGGTGGAACGGGGACGGGTACGGGGCTCGTGTCGATCGCCGAGCTCTACGATCCGACCGCCGGCACGTTCACCAAAACGGTGACGATGGCGAAGCCTCGCTGGCGTCATCGGGCGACGACGCTCTCGTCCGGCAAGATCCTCTTCACCGGAGGTCAGGGCGGCACCACCTCCGAGTCGGCCGCCGAGACCTACGATCCCGGCACCGGCGCGTTCACCGCCACGGCCTCGATGAGCACGGGCCGTTACTGGCACACCGCAACGGCGCTCGGTACCGGCAAGGTGCTCGTCGTCGGCGGCCGCAGCGGGACGACGGGATTGTCCTCGGTCGAGCTCTACGATCCGGTCGCCGGCACCTTCGCCGCGACCGGCGCGTTGAGCGCCCCTCAAGAGCGACACTCCGCCACGGTGCTCGCCTCGGGCAAGGTCCTCATCGCAGGGAGGAAGCCCACCGAGCTCTACGATCCCGTCGCCGCCACGTTCTCGACGACCGTCGCGATGGTCTCGGAACGCGAGTTCCACACCGAAACGACGCTCCCCTCGGGGAAGATCCTCTTCGCGGCCGGGGGAATCGGCTCCGCCTTCTCGACGGCAGAGATCTTCGATCCGCTCGGGGTCTCCGTGGCGACGGCGCAGATGAACGCAGCGCGTCTCTACCACACGGCCACGCTCCTCCCGGACGGCAGGGTCTTCGTCGCCGGTGGCACGGCCGATCGGAGCACCGAGCTGTTCGGGCAGCTCGCGACCGGCATTGCGTGCGGCGGTTCCGGCGATTGCGTCTCCGGGTTCTGCGTCGACGGCTACTGCTGCGGTTCAACCTGCGCGTCCATGTGCCAGGCGTGCAACGTCGCGGGCTCGCTCGGCACCTGTACCAACGCCACCGGCAAGCCGGTCGGCACGCGCACGTGCGGGGGATACGTCTGCTCGGGGACGAGCGCGAGCTGCCCGACGTCGTGCTCCAGCGACGCCGCGTGCGCGGCCGGCTACTTCTGCGACGGCTCCGCGTGCATCGCGAAGCGCGCGAACGGCGCGACTTGCCCCACCGGCGCACGCGAGTGCAGCAGCGGCAGGTGCGTGGACGGGTACTGCTGCAACAGCGCCTGCACCCAACAGTGCGAGGCCTGCGACGTCACCGGTGCGCTCGGGACCTGCACCGCCGTCGTCGGTGGGCCGCACACCGGCCACACCGCCTGCGGTGGCGCCACGGGTTGCGTGACGCCACAGTGCGACGGCGTCATGCGCGCTTCGTGCGCGGGAACGGCCTTCGTAGGCGCAGGCACGCCGTGCGGCGCCGCGACGTGCGACGGAACGCGCCTCGTCTCGCAGCAGTGCGACGGCGCGGGCACGTGCAAGGGATCGCCTGCCGCGACCGAGTGCGCGCCGTTCCTCTGCGCCTCCGGCGCCTGCACCACGAGCTGCACGAGCGACGACGGATGCGCGAGCGACGCGTTCTGCAGCGGTGGGGTGTGCAAGAAGAAGCAGGCGAACGGGAAGGCATGCGGCGCGGCGAGCGAGTGCGCGAGCGGCTTCTGCATCGACGGCGTCTGCTGCAACAGCGTCTGCGCGGGTCAATGCGAGGCGTGCGACGCGTCCGGCGCCGAAGGCACCTGCGCGGCGGTCGCGGGCGTGCCTCACGGAAAGCGCGCGGCGTGCCCCAGCGGCGGTGCGGAGAATCCATGCAAGGCCGCGCTCTGCGACGGGCTCGCACGCACGTCGTGCGACGCATTCGTCGGCTCCTCGGTGAGCTGCCGCACTGCGAAATGCGACGGTAAGCAGCTCGTGCCCGGCGCATCGTGCGACGGCAAGGGCGTGTGCCCTGCCGCGACACCCGTCGACTGCGGCGCGTTCGCGTGCGACGCGGTCGCGGGCCAGTGCAAGACCTCGTGCGCGAGCGACGCCGACTGCGCGAGCGGCGGCCGCTGCAGCAACGAGCGGTGCGTCTCGGGCGCGACCTGCGCCGACGACCACACCTCGCGCGCGGCGGACGGCACGACGAGCGATTGCACGCCCTATCGCTGCGAGACGAGTGGGACGTGCGCGAAATCGTGCAGCAAGACGTCGGATTGCGCGTCGGGGGCCGTTTGCGACACGAGCACCCAGCAGTGCGCGCCGGCGGCCGGCGACTCCGGGAGCGAGGGCGGGTGCGCGGCCTCCGCGCGCGTTCCCACGGGCTCGAGCGCGTTCGCGCTGTTCGTGGTGGCGTGCGCCGCGCGTCTGCGACGTCGCCGGTAGCGGCTCCCCGAGCTCGAAGAAGCTCACGATGTCCTCGCCGAACACGCATCGCGTTCCGTCGGGTGAGAGCGCGCATTGAGCGCACTCGTCACGGCGTCCTCGTGCCTCTCGCACCCGGTGTATCGTCCACAGCTCGATCGCCACCAGCCGTCGGCGGTGTTCGCGCTCGGCGATCGCATCTCGACGCCCTACTCACGCGCGGACGGCAAGACCTGCGGACCCTCGTCCTATTCGGCGCAGATGTTCCGCGTGGGCACGGCGATTCCACCCACGAGCTTCCTCCCCGTCGCGCACGCGACCTTCGGCGGATGGCGCCTCCAGGTCGTTGGCGTCGACATCGATCACCGGCTCTACGTCGACCCGCTCGAGTGGATCGACGAAATCTTCCTCGACGTGCACACGGGACGTCGGTGCACGATGGTGCCCGTCGGGCCGGAGGCGGTCCGTTGCATCCCATCGAAGGCCACGACCTCGGTCCTATATCTCGATGCGGCGTGCACGGTGCCGGCGGCCGAGCACTGGGACGGGAGCCCGGTCCCCGAGCTCGCGCTCGTGAGGGACGGCGACGTCGTTCGCGCAGTGCATCGGGTGTTTGGCTCCACACGAAGACAGCGCGCGTACCGACGACGCTCCGGGACGTGCTGGGACATCGGAGAAACGCCCGTGATCCCGCTCGGCGAAGAGGTGCCACTCGAGCAGTTCGCTCCGGCGCGCATCGGCGTCGAATGATCGGAGTCTCGACGTGGGGGGCGCCACGACGCGGCCGTCCCCTCCACGGGCATCGAGTCCACGTGCGCTCCTCGCGGGGGCCACGGTGCCTGGACGGTCGGCGTTCCGTCACCAGCGTCTCCGGTCGTCTTCACCCCGCCTCGAGGGAGCGAGCCGGCTCGCACGCCTCGATATCATGCGCTAGTATTCAAGTTCGATGGCCGAGCAGACCAGCCTGCGTTTTCCCGGCACCTGGGGTGGAGCGCGACCAGGAGCTGGTCGGCCGAAGGGCACGCGGCGCAGCGAACGCATGCCGCACACCGCGCGACCGGTCGTGTCTCGGCACAAGCCGCACCACGTGACGGTCCGGGTGGCCCGCGGCACCTGGAACCTCCGCAGCCAGCGATGTTTCGGCCCGATTCGCCGCGCCCTCGCCGCGGTCGTCGACCGCGCCGGGTTTCGCGTGGTGCACTTCTCGGTGCAGCACAATCACATCCACCTCGTCACCGAGGCGAGCGACCGGCGGGCGTTGAGCAACGGCATGCGCGCGCTGCTCATTCGCATCGCCCGCGGCCTCAACGTCGTGATGAAGGCGCGCGGCCGCCGCTTCAGTGACCGCTATCACGAGCACATCCTCGCGACGCCGAGCGAGGTACGGAACACGCTGCGTTACGTGCTCGGCAATCGCGCGCACCATCTCGCGCAGTGGGGCAAGACGCCCGTCCCCGCCGAGACCGACACGTTCTCTTCGCTCGCACGCTCGGACGAGCTGCTCGTGCGCACGCCCGGATCGTGGCTGCTGCGGGAGGGCTGGACCCGCGCCGGGCCCATCTGAACGACTTGGCCGCAGTGCGCTCGCCCCCGCAAAGGCGGTTCTCCAAACTTCAGAGACGGATCGACCAGCCGACTGCCATCGGGGCGCCCCCGAATGCCGGAACCTTCACACCGCGGAATCGGTTCTGGATGCAGCTCCGCGTCGCTCCGTCGTAATCGCCCGCGGTCACCACTACGCTCGTGGCCGAACCGCTCGTGGCGAAGGTGATGGTGACCTTGCCGTCTCCGCCGGTTCCGCAGTCGCGGTAGGGAACCGCGGCGAGCGCTTGCTTCGCTGCCGCGCGGTCGAACCCGAGCCCAGGCTCGAGGGGGAGGCCTTTCGGGGGCGAGCTCGGATTCCACGGCTCCGCCTTCCAAGGCGTCATGATGCCGTCTTCGTCCCACGGGGGCTCCGGAAACTCCGTGATCTCCTGGTCGGGCTGACGGAACGTCCGGAGGCAGCGCGAGAGGCCCGGGGTGCGTCTGAACGTCGAAGCGACGATCCGCTTTCGCAGACACTCGAGCGCCGTCGGACGATCCGTCGTCAAGAGGATCGTCGCGCCGCGCGCCTCTCCATCGGCGACCGCGATCTTCAGGAGCGCCTTGCCGTCGACATCGCAGTCGTCCGCCATCCGGTCGGGGAGCGCGCGCTTGCACTCCTCCTCGGTCAGCGGCGATGCGCTCGCTGGAATCGAAAGCGCCGCCTCGTATGACCCGGGCGCCAGAGCCGAGGGCGCGCTCGGCGACGCGGGCGGGGCGACGGAAGCGCTCCCGAGGACCGAAGCGGAAGCGGAGCCCGAGGTCGTCAGCGCCGGCTGCGACCTGCCCTTGCAGGACGCGAGGCCGAGCGCGATGACGACCCACCATCGCATGCCTCGAATCTACGGCCGTGTCGGTCGGTCGGCAAAGCGTCACAGGGTCGTGAGATCGAGGCTGTAGGCGGGGATCACCGTGGAGTCGCTGAAACTCTGCACCCAGACGTAGTACGTGCCGGCCGGGAGCGCGGCCGCCGCCGGATAGAGCGAGGGCGAGATCTTCGAGCAGCTCGCCACGCCGTTCTCGTCGTCCTGCACCAGCTGGACTCCGGAGGCGTTGAGCAGGTGGATCACCGTGTCGAAGCCGCACGTCGAGGGCGAGCCGACATCGTGGGTGGTGAGCGTGACCGATGCCGTGCTCGGCAACGTGAAGGCGTAATAGTCGCGATCGCCGATCCGGCTGATGGAACCGTTCCACGACGAGGTCGTCGGCCAGAGAGGCGTCGCGGTGATGGTCGATCCGTTCGGCTCGATTTCCCACGGCGACTCGGCCTTGCACGTCGCGCTGCAACCGTCGCCCGACGTCGTGTTTCCGTCGTCGCATTGCTCTCCTGCCTCGAGGATCGCGTCGCCGCATCCGGGCGGCGTGACGCGGATGGCAACGACGTAGAGCGGCGTCGTCGCGCCGCTGCTGGCTCCTTCGACGGTGACCTTGTACGTGCCTACCGGGAGGTTCGCCGCGGCGGGGTAGGCGGTCGGGACGATCTTCGAGCACGGCGACACGCCTCCGTTGTCGTCGCGGACGAGAAGCGTGCCGGTCGGCGACAGGAGGCTCGCGACGGAGTCGAACCCCGTTGGACAGCGACCGAGACCGTCGCTCACCTCGATCGACACCGACGACCCGGGGACGGTGACTTCGTCAGAGCGCTCCGCTTCCGGTGGAGGGGCTGCCCACCAGCGCGTCGAACGCCCCGAGGAAGCCCGTGCTCTCCGGGCGCTTGCCGGTGCAACGGAACGTGATCGTGTGGTGGCCGGCCGCGAGCTCGATCGGTGCGCTGGGCGCGCCCTTCTGCAGCCCGAGCTCCTTGGCGTACCCGTCCCACGCGGGGAGCTCGTGATCGTCGACGCGCACCGACCAGGTGCCGTAGTCGGGCGCGACCAGACCCTCGAGCCGCAGCGTGAAACGACCGGCGAGCGGCGCGGTGAACGGAACCTCGAAGGCGTCGCCCCCACGCGCCTGGAAGACGAACAACGCCTTCTCGCCGCTCGCTTCGAGCTTGCAGCAGTTCTTCGCGTTGATCACTTTCGTGCCGACGCCGTTGGTCGCGAGCGGTCTCACGAACGAGGGCCACGTGCGCTCGAGCTCGACGAGCAGGCCCGGGGGCACCGGGGCCATCTTCTGGGTCTGCACGGTGTCGCCCTCGAGCACGGCGTGCACCGGGAGGTCGGGGTACGTGCGGCGGAGGTCCTTCAGGCCAGAGCCGTCGAACCGCACGAGGATGCGCGAGGGGCCGTCGGCGCTCGGATCGAAGGCGGCGAGCCACGCGAGGTCGTCGCCGGTGACCACCAGGCCCTTGTCGATGCCCGCCCGATCGATGACGCCGCGGAGATCCAACCGACTGCCGTTGGCGCGCGACACCGCGTTCATGCCGAACAACCACCGCGGCACGAACGCGAAGACCACCGCCGCGACGACCGCGACGGCCGGGGCGTGGTGGAAGCGCGGCGAAGCAGGCCGCGCGACGGCCCGTGCGACGAGCAACCATGCGAACGGCGCGATCGGAAACAGGTGGCGTGCGCCGAAGATGGCCGCGTTGCCGTAGTAGAAGAGGCCGTACGCAACGGTGAACCCGACGACCATCGTGGCGAGCAGCGCGTCGGCCGCGACGCCGTGCAGCACCACGCCGAGCAGCCCGACGAGCAGGAGCGGCGCGAGCCCGAAAAGATCGCCGCCGATGACGCCCGCGCGCTCGCGCACGACCCGGACCGCGTCGATGGCGGTGTACCCGTCGGGGCCGAACGAGTTTCGTTCGTCGCCGTGCTCCACCGCGCAGCCGACGTCCCACCCGAAGCCGAGGCGGTGACAGGTCGAGGGCCAATCCGAGCGAGCAAAATAGGTGCTCTGCGTCGGGATCCAGAAGGAGCCGCTCGACGCCTTGTTCGCCAACAGCACCACCGCGACGAACGGCAGGAACGACACTGCGGGTAAAGCCAGCTGCATCGCGCGCAACCGTCGCGTGACCACCGCGTGGAGCAGCAGACCGAGCACCACCGTGCCGAAAAGGATTCCGTCGAGCAGCCGCGCGGAGGTCGCAAATCCAAGCGCCGCGCCGATGGCGAGCAATCGCGGCGCAGACGCGCGCTCGCGGCAGAGGAGGGCGAGCGCGATCGCCGCCGTCCCGAGCGCGGCCACGAATGCGTGCGAGAGCAGATCGCCTGTCTCCACCGCGCGGGCGAACGACGGAAGCGAGATCAGGATCGAGAGCCGGGTCGCAAGCCCGTCTTCGCCCTCGACCGCGCGTCCGAGCAGCCATTGCGACACGACCAGCATGGCCGCGGTCACCGGCCCTGCGAGCATCGGCATGCCGATCCACACGAACGGCACGAGAAACAGCGGGAATCCCGGCGGGAAGACGCCATGCAGAAGGCCGTCGACGCCTTCGAAGAGGAACCGTCCGCCGAACAGTTGGTGGGGCTCGGGCAGCGGCACGCCGAAGTGCCCGTGCGACAGCGCGCGCGCCTGGAACAGGTAGACGACCGCGTCGATCGACAACGGTCGGTCTCGCATCGGGCCCGAAACGAGCAGGTACGACACGAACGCCGCCGCGAGCGCGCTCCCGATGACGAAGCTCCGGGTCGAAGGCGCCGACACGAGCTCACGTGCGCGGGTGACCAGCGCCGGCACGCGCACGGAGGCGACCAGGACGACCGCGAGCACCCCGAACGCCAGGAGCGAGGCGCGATCGCGCGAGAACCCGGGGAGGGCGAGGAACGTCCACAGGAGGACGAACAGGACCCCGACCAGGCGAATGGCCCCGAAAGGGCGTGGAGGTGCTGGCGAGGTAACCATGAACGTGGCTGGCCGTAGATCGTTCGGGCGGATTGCCCGTATCAAGGAGGAGCCGAATGTACCAGCCCCTCGTTCCCTGCAACGCCTGCCGACGTCACGTGCGCGCCACCGACGACGGCTGTCCGTTCTGTCGCCATTCGCGCACGCCGGACACATCGCCGGCCGAAACACCGATTCGTCGGATGTCGCGGGCCGCGGCCTTCGCCTTCATGGCCTCGGTCACGGGTTGTCACTCCGACCCATCGAGCACGGCCATCACCCCCGATCCGGTGGCCACCGTGCCCAAACCCGCGCCGAAGCCCGAGCCGGTCACGGTGACGGACGCCGGGCTCGTCGACGACGCGGGCAGCTCGTACGCGGAATATGGCGCCCCCGTGGCGCCTGCCTACGGTGGGGCTCCAGCGCCGCTGGCACCCAAGCCCCCAATGCCTTGACCACGCCCTGACGCGCGGGCGCCGTGGTATGCCGCTCCGCGATGCAGGCTGAGGACCGCCCCGACGTGCGCGCGCACGTCGCGATCGCGCTCGCTTCGTGCGCGGTGCTGCTGTTCGAGGTGTTGGTCACCCGCGTGTTGAGCGTGGTGCTCTGGTACCACTTCGTCTTCCTCGCGGTCTCGCTGGCGATGCTCGGCGTCGGCGCACCGGGTGTGTGGTTCGCGATGCGCCCGCCCGGCCCGCGGACCGTGTCCCGCTCCCTCCTGTTGGCCGCGATCGCGATTCCCCTCGCGGTCATCGCGATCACCAACCTCGGCCCGTTCTTCCGCGAGGCCACCCTGTTCTGGGTGCTCGTGGTGCTCGGCCCCGTCTTGCCGCTCGGCACCGCGGTGTGTGCGCTGCTCCTGTCGGCGCGCGGGCGCTCGATCGGTTGGATGTACGGCGCCGATCTCTTGGGCGCCACGGCGGGCGCCGCGCTGGTGTTCCCGCTCTTGCACGGGTTGCCCACCCCGCAGGTCGTCGCATCGCTCTCGTTGCTCGCGGTCGCCGGTGCGGTCCTCGTGGATCGTTCGGCGCAGAAACTCGGCGCCGTGCTCGCTGCGTTGGTCGTCGGGTCGATCGCGTGGGGCGCGCCGTATCGCCTGCGGTACACCAAGATGTACGTCGAGGCGGTCGCGCCGGTGTTCGAGCGCTGGACGCCGACCGCGCGCCTCGCGGTGTTCCCGAGCACGTTCGTCCTCCGCAACGAGGGGGCGGCCTTCGGTTGGGGCATGGGCACCAGGTGGTCGTCCGCGCCGCTCGAGCAGCTGTGGCTCGAGCAAGACGGCTCGGCCGGCACGCCGATCACGAAGTGGGACGGCTCCGCGCCGCTCCCGCACCTGATGTTCGACGTGACCTCCGCCGCCTATCAGGTGCAGCGACCGGATCGCGTGTGCATCGTCGGCGCGGGCGGTGGCCGGGACGTGCTCACCGCGATCAAGGCCGGCGCGACCCACGTCGACGCGGTCGAGCTCAACCCTTTCACCATCGAAGCCGTCTCGAAGAACTTCGGCAGCTACTCGGGTGATCCGTATCACCGCGCCAACGTGCGCGCGATCGCCAGCGAGGGTCGTTCGTTCCTCACGCGCTCGTACGGTCAGTACGACGTCTTGCAGATCTCGCTGATCGACACCTGGGCGGCCACCTCCGCCGGCGCGTACGCGCTCTCGGAGAACGGCCTCTACACCCTCGAGGCCTTCCGGCTGTACCTCCGCCGACTCTCGCCCACGGGCGTCCTCACGGTGAGCCGTTGGGCCGGTGGCGCGCGTCAGCTCGAGATCACGCGGCTCGCGCTGCTGGCCAAGGCGGCGCTGCTCGCGGACGGCGCGACCGATCCGAACAACCACCTCGCGCTGGTGTCCGCCGGCGACGTCGGCAACCTGCTGGTTTTCAAGCAACCGATCACCCGAGAGGTGCTCGCGGCGCTCGATCACACCGCTGCCGAGCGCGGCTTCGTCCGCAAGTGGCCGCTCCATCCCGGCGAGCGCGCCGCCGCCATGGTGCAGGCCGCGTTGCTCTACGGGGACGCGCCGTTCCGCGCGGCCGGGTTCGACCTCGCGCCGCCGACCGACGACCGCCCATACTTCTTCCAGACCATCGACGTTCGGCACCCGCCCGACCCGAAGATGCTCGCCGGCGCTTCGGCCAACGAGCAGGCGGTGGTCCAGCTGCGTCGCCTGGTCGCGATCGTCGCTGCGTTGACCTTGGCCCTGTTCTTCCTGCCGTTCGTGCTGCGGGGGCGCATCCCTCGCGCGCCCGGGTTCGGCGAGGGAACCGCCTACTTCGCCGCGATCGGTCTGGCGTTCATGTTCGTCGAGCTGCCGCTGATTCAGCGACTGTCGCCGTGGCTCGGGCACCCCAGCCGGGCCACGACGGTGGTGCTCACCACGATGCTCCTCGGTGCAGGGCTCGGCTCCATTCTCGCCGGACGTCTCTCGGTCGCGCGCACCCGCACCATCGCGTTCGCGCTGCCGTTCGTCGCCGTGGTCCTGGCGCTTTCGCTTCCGGCGGTGTTGGAGTCGGGCGCGGGCGCCTCGCTCCCCGTGCGCGTCGCGCTGGCCGTCGCGGTCGTCGGACCGGTCGCTGTGGCGATGGGCTTCGCCTTCCCGTCGGGCATGACCAGCTTCGGCGACGAGAACCGACCGTGGCTTTGGGCGGTCAACGGTGCAGCGTCGGTGCTCGCGAGCGTCTCGAGCCTCGCGCTGTCGATGGCCTTCGGATTCACGCGGGTTCTGTGGATCGGCGCAGTTTGCTACGCCGTCGCCGCGGTCATCCTTGCTCGACCCAGCGAGCAACTCGCGAAGATCGACTGAAACGAACGACGTCGACGGTGATCGTACGACACGAGGCGCGCGCACTCGCGCGCGAGGAGGTCGTGATGAATCCCCGTTCCGACGACGATTCCGAGTTCGACAAGCGGCCGACCGTTCCGCGTGCCGTGCCTACGATTCTCCTCTCGTTGACCGAAGAAGACTTCGAGCGAGGCTGGGTCGGGCGTCGGCCGTCGTTCCGAAGTCTTCCGGCGCCCGAGCCCGAGACCGTCGCCCCACCCCATTCGCGCGTGCTTCCGGCGGCGATGATCACCTTCGCCTTGGCCATCATCGGCTTCGGCGGGTTCGCGCTGTGGCGCTCGGTCTCCGTCGGACCGAACCAGGTTCAACCCCCCACCACCAACGCCCAGCCCCTCATCGAACGCCGTCCGCCCGAGATCAAGCTCCCCGATCCGCGCACCGAGGATCAGCCGGCGCCTGCGCCAAAGGCCGCGGTCGCAAAGACCGAGCCTCTCCCGGTCCCGGTCGCGCCGGTCGCGCCGGTCGCAACCCCAGCTACTTTCGTCGCGCCGCTGCCCCCGCCGCTGCCGAAGCCCGAGATCGCAGGAGTAGCGCAGCCGAAGTCCCTCCCGACCGCGCCGTCGACCGCGGGCGTGGCCGCAGCGCCGGCGCCCAAGCCGCAGCCCAAGGCCCCGCCCGTACCCGCGTCGAGCGCCAGCGAGCCCGAACCCCCGGCCGATCCGAACATGGGCGTGGTGAACTCCGGCTTCTGAGTGCGCTACGATCCACCCCGAGATGTGTCGCCTCCTCGGGGTCGTGTGCAGCGAGACCACCGACTTCCGCTTCTCGCTCCACGAGGCCAAACGCAGCCTCGCGGTGCTCTCGACCGACCACGCGCACGGATGGGGGCTCGCGGTGCACGGTCAGGGAGCGTGGGATCTCCACCGCAATCCCGTCCGCGCCGGCGACTGCGATCGCTTTCGCGAGCTCGCGGCCTCCGCCCGCGGTGAGGTGTTGCTCGCGCACATCCGCAAACGCACGGTCGGTCCGATCGGCGTCGAGAACACGCACCCGTTCCAGCAGGGGCGCTGGGTGTTCGCGCACAACGGCACCGTCGAGGACATCGCCTGGTTCGAGGAGCAAACCTCGACTTCGCGTCGAGGCGAGGTGGTTGGTCAGACCGACAGCGAGCGGCTCTTCGCGTGGATTCTCACCGCGCTCGACGCGGCTTCGACTGAACGGGCGGCCGTCGATGCCACCCTCGCGAGGTGTGGCGACCAGATTTTGTCGCGCCCCCGTCTCGGCGCCGCGAACTTCCTGATGAGCGACGGCGAGGCGCTCTACGCCTTCCGCGCCGGGCGCTCGCTCCACGTGCTTGAGCGCCAGCCCGGCGATCCAGTTCGTCACTCTCGGGCTGCGGTCGAGACCGATTCCGAGCTCCAGACGTCCTGGTCCCCCCGTCGCCACGCGGTGCTCGTCGCCTCCGAGCAGATGACCGACGAGCCCTGGCGCGAGCTCGCCGAGGGCACGCTCGTCCGCATCGACCGCGGCCCGGCACCCACCCCCATCGTTCTCCGCTCCTGAATCGCCTCTCCGCGAGATTCACAGGGAGGCACGGAGACACGGAGCGGGATCTCGTCTGCCGGTCTTGGCATGAACGTGGATGCAGCGTGTGGCGAACGTGAGGTGCTGGCGTCGATCGGCAGACCCAATCTCGTCTCGCCTCCGCGCCTCCGTGCCTCCCTGTGCAACCTCTCGAATGCAGCGGTCCGGAGGAGCTGCATGCTAACGTGCGCGCCGCCATGGTCGACGACGAGCGACAGCATCCGCCGCGCGCGATCAGCGTCGGCCTCGCGCTCGTGTCGCTCGGGATGTTGACGCTGCAGCTGTCGCTGACGCGCGTGTTCTCGCTGCTCGTCTGGTACCACTTCGCGTTCCTCGCGATCGCGCTCGCGCTGCTCGGGTTCACCGGCGGGGGCATCGTGGTGCAGACGCGGCCGGTGCTGCTCTCGGGCGACGTGCCGGCGAAGCTCTCGCGCGTCGCGTACGCAGCGGCCGTTTCCGCGGTCGTTGCGCTGTTCGTCTCCGCGCGGCTGCCGTTCGGCTCGTCGGTGCTCGAGAGCCCGGCGCAGTTTGCGCTCTTCGCCCTGCTGGTGGCGATGCTGCTCGTGCCGTTCGTGCTCGCCGGCGTGCTCGTCGCGGCCACCCTCTCCTCGTACCCGCGGGCGATCGCGCGACTCTATTTCGCCGACCTGCTCGGCAGCGGCGTCGGATGTGCGGTCACGTTGTTCGTGCTCGATCGCCTCGGGGGCGGGGCAGGGGGCGTGCTCTTCGCGGCCACCGTCTTCGGGCTCGCAGGGCTCGCGTACGCGCGCGCGTCTTCCGCCACGCGCATGGCGCAGGGCTTCGTGGTCGTGCTCGGGGCGGCGCTGCTGCTGCTCCTCGCGCGCGATCCGCTGCGTGATCCGTTCTATCTGCCGAACGCCAAGCTCTACCCGCGGGTGCCTCGCGAGCTGATCCTCGCGCGCCGTTGCAGCTCCCTCGCGTGCGTCGACTTCTTCCAGAACCCCTTGCACTGGGGCATGTGGGGCATCTCGCAGAAGTATCACGGACCGCTCCCCGAGCAGATCGGCGTGGTGATCGACGCATGGGCGATCACCTCCATCTTGAAGGCCGATGCCCCGGGGGCGGTGCACCACCCCGCGCTCGACGCGTTGCCGGGGAGCGTGCCGCATCACTTCAACCGGCTGACCGGTCGACGCGAGCCCGAGGTGCTGGTCATCGGCGCCGGCGGCGGCCTCGATGTGCGCACGGCCCTGCATTTCGGCGCCAAACGCGTCGATGCGGTGGACATCAACCCGATGATCGTCGGCGCGGTGCACGACGATTGGAACGACTTCTCCGGCGGTCTCTACCGTCGCCCCGACGTGCACGTCTCGATCGCCGAGGGGCGACACTTCATGCGTCGAGCCGATCGCCGTTGGGATCTGGTCCAGATCTCCGGCGTCGACACCTACGCCGCGTCGCAGGCCGGCGCGTTTGCGCTGCACGAGAACTACCTCTACACGGTCGAGGCGATGCGCGAGGCGCTCGCGCACCTCACGGACGACGGCACGCTCTCGCTCACCCGCTGGCTGTACAAGCCGCCGCGGCAGACGTTGCGCCTCGCAGTGGTCCTCGATCAGGCCATGCGCGAGATGGGGCTTCCGGGCGCGAGTCAGCGGCTGGTCATCCTCGCGGCGCCGGTCCCCGACTCGACGATGGACTTCTCCATCATGCTCGCGCGTCGCACGCCGTTCACCGACAAAGAGGTCGATGCGTTGATCAAGCTCGGCGACGCGATGGGCTTCTATCCGGTGTACACGCCCGGTCGCCCGCGGAACAACGCGTTCCACGACTACTTCGCCTCGACCGACAAACCAGCGTTCATTCGCGCTTATCCGTTCCGGATCGACGCCACCACCGACGACGCGCCGTTCTTCTTCGAGCACAACCGGTTCGCGCGCTTGTTCGAGAGCCGCGACGCGATCTTCGGCGCCGCGAGCGGACCGTTGGTGCTGCTCGTCACGCTCGCGATCGTGCTCCTGCTCGCCGCCGCGTTCGCCGCGCTCCCGCGCCTGCTCCGCTCGCCCGTCGCGCCGATGGCTGCGCGCACGCAGGTCTACTTCGTGGCCCTCGGCCTCGCGTACATCGGCGTCGAGCTGTGGTTCGTCCCGCGGTTCGTCCTCTACCTCGGCCACCCGAGCCACGCGCTCTCGGTGGTGCTGTTCGCGATGCTCACCGCGTCGGGCGTCGGCAGCGCGCTCTCGTCACGGGTGGTGAAGACCGCGCGGGGAGTGACCTTCGTCGCCCTCGGCATCGTGGCGGTCCTCGCGTTCGAGTGGCTCGCGCTGCCGCACGTGTTCGACGCCACGTTGAAGCTCTCGTTCCCCTTGCGGGTAGTCGTAGCGCTTCTCCTGGTGGCACCCCCGGCGATGCTGATGGGCATGCCGTTCCCCGCGGCGCTCTCGTTCGCGACCGCGCGCGGCGAGTCGGCGTCGTTCGTGGCGCGCGCATGGGTCCTCAACGGCGTCGCCTCGGTGGTCGCGTCGGTGGGCGCGACGCTGGTCGCGATCGGCAACGGGTTCGGCGCGGTGCTCGCGCTCGCTGCGTGCTGCTACGTCGTGGCCGCGTTGGCCGTGCGCGGCGCCGACAGCACCGCGAGCGCATAGAGCGCCATCGCGATCAACGCGGTCGCGCGGAAGCCGGAAAACAGGGCGATCGGCACCGCCAGGAGCGACGCGACGATCGACGCGAACGAGTTGACCGCGAGCGCCCACGCGACCATCGAGCCGCCGAGGGGAGACACCGCGCGAAGCCCCGCGGGGAACGGCATGCCCATGGCGAACCCGAGCGGGAACGTGAGGAGCACCAGGGCGACCACCCGCACGCCGAAGGGCCAGGGCAACATCGTGCGCAGCGCGGGGGGCACCGCGAGCTCGGCGATGACGAGCAGCACGACGATGGCGAGTGCGGCCCGACGCGCGATCGTCCCGACGTCGAGCTTGCTCCGCGAGGACCACGCGGCGCCGAGACCCGACGAGAGGAGCAACGTTCCCAGCGTGGTCACCACCGCGTGCGTCGGGTGTCCGAGGAAGAGTCCGGTGCGCTGCATCCAGGTCATCTCCACGACCAGGTACCCGAGACCGAGCGCGAGGAAGTAGAGGAGCCGTCGCCCGATCGGTCCACTCGACGAGAGGCGTCGGAGAGGAAGAAGCACCAACACCGCCGCGAGCAGGACGATCGCGGTGACGAACGCGAGGTGCGCGGAGAGGCCCCGCGCGTACCAATCGTCGGGGGCCGCCGCGAGCACCCGCCTCAGGTGTCGCGCACCGAGGAACTGGAAGAAGAACGGCCGATCGTCCGAAACAGGCGAGAAATCCAGGGTCGCCGCGGCCATCCACTGCTGCTCGGCGCCGGTGCTCGCGAGGCCGAGCAGGTCGGAGAACGGAGGCTTGCCGGTGAGGAACGGCGCCCACGCGACCTCCATCGGCTGCGACAGCCCGAACCCGAGCGCGTCGTACACGGGGATGGCGAGACGCGGACGGCTGTTCGCCGCATTCACCGCGAGCGTCAGCGCAACGCTGTCTGCGCGGGTGAGCGGCCGCTTCGAGAGCATCACGTTGACCCAGATGCCCTGCCGCACGACCGCGAGGTGTTGCTCCGGGTGCTTTACGCCCATCGCGCGGAGCGCCGCGAGCTCGGTCGTCACCACCCGCAGCGGCTCGAGCCCGAAGCGGATGACCGAGAGCACCCCGTCGTCCGAGAGCGCGCGGATGAACCCCGAGAACCCCTCGAGCGTGTAGAGGTAGCTCTCGGAGAACATGAACGCGCCAGCCGACCCGGCTGCGTACGTGTCGGCCCCGGTGATCTGCACCAGGTCGAACTTCTCGCTCGTGCGCTCGACCCACCCGCGCCCGTCGCGGTGCACGATGCGCACGCCTGGTGCTTGATACGGATGCCCGAGGAAATCGGCGTACGCGCGCCCGACCACGTCGATGGCGGTCGCGTTGATCTCGACCCCGGTGACGGACGGCACGTGGTGCTGCAGCGCCGAGAGCACGTCGGGTCCACCGCCGAGACCGACCACCAGCGCCTTCTGCGGGTTGGCCCTCAGCAGGTACACGCCGCCGTAGATGCTGTCCTCGAGCAGCGCGCGCCGCACGGCGTCCTTGCCGCGCAGATCGACGAGCATCGAGCCGGCCCCGCCGTCCTGCGCGAACAGACGCATCGGCGCGTGCTCGTCGCCGACGCTCATGGTCCCGAACTCGCCTGGGAACGACCACACCTCGACCCTCGCGACCGGATCCCACCGCGCGTACTCCAGCGACGGCGTGAACGTCGACGGATCGCGGTCGGGGTACTTCTTCGCCAGCGCGGTGCGGGCGACCCCGTACAAGTCGCCCGGATCGGGGCGGAACGGGTAGAGCCGCATCGCGAACGGCGCGGCGAGCGTGCAGAGAAGGGCAACTGCGATCACCGACGGACGGCGCAACAGGGAGACGGCAGCCCATGCCGCGAGCACCGCCACCGCTGCGACGATCCCCTCGGCGCCGAGGGTCGGCAAGAGCGGGTGCACGATCACACACCCGAGCGCCGACCCCGCCATGTTGGCGAAGTACAACTGCCCGATCGCGCTCGATCGACGCGACATCGCGATGGTCAACACCGCGCCGCCGAAGAAGTACGGCAAGAGCAGCACCGCGAGGATCGGCAGCGCCGATGCGAGCACGCCCGACCGCGAGCCGAAGCCGATCGCGTCCGAGACCCGCGCGAAGATGGCGTGCGACGCGATGGTCGACACCGCCATCGCCGAGAGCGCGTACGCCATCCACTCCTCTGCGTGCTCCTCGGGCGCGGGCCGCACCGTCAGCGCGATGCCTGCCGCGCCCATGCCGAGCAGCGCCACGCTGATCGCGCCGAACACCAGCAGCGGATCGAGCGCGTAGGAGAAGATCCGCACCTCGGCCACTTCGATGGCGAGGAGCGCGATCGACGCGAGGGCTACTGCGAAGATCTCACGCGCGGGCGACTTGTTCATCTCAACCGCCGTAGAGCTCGGCGATCCACAGGTAGCCGGTCTTCGGGTCGGTGGCGATGCCGATTCCGACCTTCTTGAAGCGCGCTTCGAGGACGTTGGATCGGTGCGAGGGGCTCGCATAGATCGCGCGGTGCGCCGTCCGCTCGGTCTTCGCCTTCGCGACGTTCTCGCCAATGAGCTTCCACTTGCCGCCCGCATCCGCGACGCGCGCGGCCGGATCGCCGTCTCCGACGTCATGTCCGAGGAGCTTGACCTTCATCATGGCGAGGGCGTGCGATTGGGCGACTTTGGAAAGTCCCTTGTCCAACGTGAGCGCCCCGAGACCCTCGGCTTCGCGCGCGCCGTTGATGCGACGGAGCAGCGCCTCGATCGGATCGGTGACGGTGTCGCCCTTCTCCTCGCCCGGAACGGCCGCCGAGGGCGGGGTGGTCGGCGGATCGACCCCGGCATAGACCTCCGCCTCGAGGACCGGCCGTGGGCCATTCACGTCGTCGGCGAGCACCTGGATCACGTGCCGCCCCGCCTTCGCCAGCGAGAAGCGCGATCTGACGTGCGCAGGCACGCCCGCGCTGGTGCTCGAGAGCACCGTCTTCGGAGCACCCGTGGGCGGCAGCACCACCACCCGACCGTTGGTTCCCGAGAGCAGCGTCGCGTCGAGATCGATCCACGTCCCGAGCTTCACGTGCGTGGGCAACGGAGCGAGATCGGCGGTCGGCTCGACGGCGAGCACCACGACGGCTTCCTTCTCGGTGGCGCCGCTCCCGACGCGCACCGTCGCCACGCCGCAGCGCACGCGCGAGGCCGAGGGTCCGAGCCACTTCTTGATGTCGAGCGCGAGCTGCTTGCGATCGAGCGCGCCGACGACCTGCGCACCCCACGTGCGCGGCCACACGTGCGGGTTGCCTGCCTTGCGTTGGCGCCACTCGATCTCTTGCGCGTCGGGCAATTCGCCCTTGGTCGCGAGCGCCTGCACGACCTCGCGTGCGACGACGACGAGGCTCGCTTCGATGCCCGCACCGCATGCAGCGATCAGCGGCGCGTCCTTCGGATCGTCGGCGAGACCCTTCTTCGGAGAGACCGTGTCGAGCACCCACCCGTCTTTGGGGCCCGCCTCGAGTCGAATGGGTAGGACGAGCACCGACACGAATCCGAGTGTCACGGCGATGCGACGGTCCACGCGCCCAATCCTAGCCCGCGTGCGCGAAAGCGCCGCATTTGTGCTGGATTGTCGCGGCATGCCTTCCCAAAAAGACCCTTCCGCTGGGGGTGAACCCTGCCGGCGCGGACGGCCCCGACGAAATCCTTTAGCTGTGGAGTAGCGGAGCGCCACAGTTTCCGTACACTCTCCACCCACGCCCATGAAGCTGCTTGCCGTCCTCTTCGCCTCCTCCCTTCTTGTCGTCGGCTGCGCCGAATCGATCGACGAGGTGCCGGGTGATCCCGCTACGGCCGACTCCGGTGCGACGGGAGACACCAGCGGTGGAAAGGACACGGGTTCCACCACCAAGCCGGACACCGCGGTGACGGTCGAGGACACGTACGTCGAAGACACCGGCACCATCGACGACAGCGGCGAGTTCCCGGACTTCGGCGGCGGCGACGACGGCGGCGACGACGGCGGTGGCTCCGACGGCGGCGGCGGCAGCGACGGCGGCGGAACCGGCACTTGCACGATGGACAGCGAGTGCGGCTCGGGCGGCTGCTGCGACACCACCGCCGGCAAGTGCGGCATCAGCTTCTTCGGCAGCTGCCTCGCGTTCTGATCGCGAATCACGAGCGAACGAAGGGTCGTAGGCATCGCCTGCGGCCCTTCGGCGTTTGTTGCGCCTCGGGTGACTGAAACCTGCCGGAAACCAACCGCGCCCATCCTTGAACGATGTTCGATCGGGCAGCACGCTTGCTCGCCTCGGCGCCGATCCCCGCGAACGTGCGCCGGCTGATCGGGTCCCGATGGCCGAAGTCCCTCACCCGTGAAGGGCGCTTCGAGAACTACGTCCGCTCGATGCCGTCGGAGTATCGCGCTCGCTTCGACGACCAGGCGATGCGGAGGCATGCCGCGATCGTCCACGCGCGCAACGCGTCCCCCGTCCACGTCGGCGTCCTCCAAAGCGAGAGGGGCATCGGAATCTGCATCGTCGCCGACGATCGTCCGGGGCTCCTCTCGGCGATGACGGCGGCGCTCGCCTTCTCGGAGCTCGACGTCGAAGGGGCCGAGGCGTATTGCCGATCACGCGACGACGGCCGGGTCGAGGCGGTCGACTTCTTCTGGCTCCTCCGCGGCGATCGCGTCGACGTCGATCGCCTGTCGTTCGTCCTCCAACGGCTCCTCGAGGCAGACGGCGAAGTCGCGCTCACTCCGGAGACCGAGTCGGAGCGCACTCAGCGCGTGTCGTCTCCACCGCACTCGATCCGCTTCGAGGAGGACGAGCTTCTCGTCGTCCACTGTGCCGACCGCCGAACGGTGCTCCCGTCGATCACCCACGCTCTCTTTGCCTCGCGCGCCTCGATCACGAGCTCGGACGTCCGCGTCACCGCCGGTCGCCTGTACGCGCGGTTCGCCCTGGTGGAGTTCGACGGCTCGACTTTGTCCGAGTTGCGACGCGTGTCGGTGATCGAGCGGGTCAGCAAAGCCATCGCCTCGGACGATTCGCCGAGGAACGCGGGCTGATCTCCCCGCCCTCGCTCACGCCGGACACACCGTACACTCGCCATTCACCTGCAGCTCGATGGCCAAATCGCTGACCGTGGCGGGATGCACTTCGAGATGGAACACGCCAGACAAGCGAGCCGTCGTGACGATGTTCAACGTCTCACCGACCTCGATTGCACCATCGAAGGTGCGTCCCGACGACAGCGAGCAGCTCGCAGAGTCGCAGCTCCGGAGCAGGTCCGCCTCGACGGGACAATCCTGCAGCCGACACGCACCGCCCATTCCAGAGCAGCCGAAAAGGCCGAGTACCACCCCGCAGGCGGCGGCACGCAGGACGAATGAGGGCGGTCGGAACATCCTTCAGGTCTTTGCCGCGAGGGAGCGCATGCAGCGAAGGCCGATGGGCTTGCCGCCGCCGAGGTAGAGCACGTTCATCGCCGACCCGCCCACAGGCAGCGGTGAGAGGTGCGTCGCGCCAGGCGCGAGGTTCCCGAGGGCGAGGGTGCCGTCGCTCTGTCGCGCGAACAAATCGAGTCGGTAGTACCACTGCACGGGGAACCAATCGCTGCCGGGCAATGCGGTGAGCGTGCTCTCGAAAAGCTTGAACGAGGCCTCGTCGAGCGCGCCGATCTCGGCGGCGGTCGGCAGGTGCCACGACGCTCCGAGCTTGCGCGCACAGATGTCGATGTCGGACACCATTTGCGGAACCCAGTACGGTTTCGCACCGTATTTGTCGTAGCCACAGCGCGCGACGGCCGCGTAGTTCGCACGCAGCTGGTCGAGGGTCAGCGGGGGGGCGGAAGCGGTCCGGAGGGTGATGGTCGGATATTCGGCCGCGCAGAGTGACAACAGTTGCTCGAAGGTCTTCACCTCGTCGTCGACGAGCCGGAGCCGCTCTGCCTCCGTCGTCCCAACGTAGCGGCTCGGCTCGGAGAAGCGCTGGAACACCGTGATGTTTGGGAACAAAGGCGCCGACAGCTCGACCTTCGGACCGCTCGGGTTCACCTCGGTGATGACGGAGCCAGAATACTGAAGGCCCACGCCACTGCTGCTCGGCGGCGCCTCACCCGGCGTCGGCGGAACCTCCGTGGTGACCCCCGTGTCGCGCCCGGCGTCGACAGAGGTTCCGGAAGGAGGCTCCGACACCAGACCGCCGCACGCTGCGAGGCACACGACGAGACCGAGACCGAGCGCGATCGTTCGCATGAAGTAGATCTCCGCCAATCAACCAGCTCGGTCAAGCCACGCGATTGACCAATGTCCTCACGCACCACCGGCTGGCGCCGAGCCGGAGCTACTTCACCCAGACCTCGAGGTTCGCGATGCTCCACGTGTCGTAAGTGCCGCAGAAGTCGTTTCGGCACGTCGCGCTCCCGAGGACGTCGACTCGACAGGCGTAGGTGTAGCCGATGTTGCAATAACCACTATTGATGTCGCCATTCACGCGCCAATCGGCGCCACCTCCGAACCACGGTCCGAACGTGCTCGCGTAACTGATGTCGGAAGAGCTTCCCGAGCTGCTGAGCGGCGCGTGCTTGAAGTCGTTGGTGATCGAGAAGAGGAAGGCAGTGGCGTCGGTGCGCGACCCGCTGATCGAAGACCACGACACCGAGGTGTACCCGCCGATCATCCGCGAACCACCGCTGGAAGAGAGCTTCGCGATGGTGACCGAGGGACCGAGCCCATCGCACTTCGTGTGGAACGTCGCCGAGCCCGCTCCGTCGAGGAACTTGGAGTAGCAGCGCTTCCACGTCTGGGTGGGCGTGCCGACCCAACTGTTGATCTTCGCGCCTTGCGTCGTGTCCACCAGCGCGGAGCTGGGAAAGGCGACGCCGCTCCAGACGCACGTGCCCGCCGAGCACGTCGGCGTCGTGCCCGAGCATGCGGTGAGCGACACCCAGTGGCCAGTCACGTCGCAGGATCGCGGCGTCGAGCCGACGCACGATTTCTCGCCGCTCTTGCACTCGTCGCACTCTTTTCCGACCGCGTCGCAGAGGCCTGATCCACAAGTCTTCACGGTTTGGAAGCCGGTCAGCCCTGCGTTGCACGTCTCCAGCGTGTCGCCCGTGCAGCGATACTCGCCACTGCTGCAGACTCCTGCGGCACAGGTGCCTGCCTTGCACACTGGCGTGGTGCCGGTGCAGGCGGTGAGGGACTTCCAGTGTCCGAACGAATCGCAGGCACGGGGCACGCTCCCGACGCAGTCGGCCCATCCGCTCTTGCAGTCGTCGCATTCCTTGCCGGCGCTGTCGCACAGGGTCGCGGCGCAGGTCTTCACCGGGTCGAAACCCGTCAGCGCCGAGTTGCACGTCTCGAGCACGTCGCCGCTGCAGCGGTAGTCTCCCGCGGCACACGCTGCATTGCACTTTTTGCCCGCCGCATCGCAGAGCCCCGCCCCGCAGGTCGCCACGCTCACGAAGCTCGTCCGATCGGGCTTGCACTGCTCGAGGACATCTCCGCTGCACCGGTATTCGTCGGCGACGCATGCCGGGGGCTTGCACGTGATGGCCTTCGCGTCGCACAACCCTTCCGACGCGCAGGTGTCCTTGAACACGAGCTTCTGCCGATCGGGGCTGCATTTCATCAGCGTCGCGCCGTCGCACCTCGCTTCCCACGCGAGGCACTGGGCGCACAGCCCGCCGACGGCTTGTTTGCAGTGCTCGTCAGAGGCGCACTCGGTCTTCTCCTTCGTGAGCAAATCCGCGGCGCACTTGACCAGCGCTGGTCCTTCGCACGTCGTCACGCCGGCCTTGCAGGCTGGCGGCTGACAGGAGCCGACGGTGGGGCCGGGTCTAGGGTCGCAAACGAGATCCCCAGCGCAGACGCCGTTGCTGACCCACTTGGAGCCGTCGCAAAGGAGCTGCAGCTTCTGGCCGACGCCCTGGCAGCCGAGTTGGCCGGCAGCTCCACACGCGCCACCGAGCGTGGGCCCGGCATCCGTCGAAGCGTCCGTGCCTGCGTCCTCTTCGGGCTCGGTGAGCGGCTCTCTGCCGCCGCATCCGCTCCCCGCGACAAGCGCCGAACAGACAAGCCACCCGAAGATTCGCATGGCTCAAACGATACCTTCCGACGACCTCGGAGGCGATGAGCCGTGTACCGCAGAGGGCTGAGCAACGTGCCGCGCCGCAGCATGCGACAGCTATCGTCGGATCGTGCGCATTGCGTCGCGGACGGAGCCTGCCACCACGAGCCTGCCTTCGCGCTCGTGGCTTGATCGATGGTGGGGCCGACGGGAGGATCACGACATGTCACGGCCACTCGCGGTCGGGCTCTTCGTAATCCTCGCCGCGGTGCCGCCCGCCCACGCGAAACCACCAATTCCGCCGCCGCGACTCACCGTGTCGGCGGTCACGTCGACCAGCGCGGACATCGTGATCGAGCCGGTCAACGCGGTTCCGTGTCGCGTGTTGTTTAAGGTCGGCTCCCACTACGTCGACGCCACGGGCGCCCTGGCGAAGCAGGTCGCCCACGTTGTCGGGCTGGCCCCGGACACGGAGTACGAGTTCCGTGCGCTCTGCGGACAGGCGCATCCCAAGGACGGCGTCATCCGGACAGTCCGCAGCTTGGCACCTTTGCCCCCACTGCCGCAGGTTCTGTCGACCTCCAAGGGGGTGGGTCCAGGCATGCTCACGGCTTCGTTCACGCCACCCGCCGGTGTGCCGACCGCGTGCTGGTGGCAGTGGTCCATGAAGTTCAGCGCGTTCATGGAGCCCATCACCGAATACGACTGCTCCCAGACGAACGGGGTCTCACCTCCGACGCAGTTTCCCCACAAGGCGCTCGTGCGCTTCGGAATGCGCAACGCCGCGGGCGTGGCCTTGGGGAACATGATTCCGATCCCGTAGCGCCGTGGTGCTGCGGCACCCGAAACCGTCAATGAATGGATGGTGCGGTCGGCTGCGCGCCGCCGAGCGAGAACGCATACCCGACCGAGAGGCCAGCCCACGGCAGCACCATCGCGCCGCGCGCCAGTACGTAAACCGATGCGCGGAAGAACAGCCCCTCCTCGCGCGATTGATAGCGATACCCGGTGCCGACGAATCCGACGAGTTGCTCGTATGACGATCGGGAGGTGCCGCCGACGAGTGGCTCGATCCCGAGCTGCGTCTCCCACGAGTGCACCTCGCCGATCACTAGCGACGTACCGACGGGAAACGCCCAGACGGGCGGCGGCTGCTTCTCGCAATCGGCGCATTCACCGTCAGAGGTCGTCATGAAACCGCCGCGCAATGCGAACCATCGGCCCAGGCGCAAGTCCGCGTTCGCTGTCCAGTACAGGCCGGGCCCCCCCGCTTCGAGGTACGGCGAGAGCTGCACGCGAGTTTCGTCATCCGCACGGGCGAGCGTCGGCGCAAGAAGCACGACTGCAAGCACCACGCTTCGAACGCTCATCGAGATCAAAGGAACCCTAGCACGCGCGTCGCGACCCCCGTCGATGCACTGTGCGAAGGGCAGTTCGGCGACGTGCGTGGTCGAGCGCTCGACGGGAATCGGCGCCGGCTGCGGCTTCGGCCCGCTGCAGCCGAATACTGCGATGACGCTACTCGCACTTCACGGTCAGGGTTTGGCTCGGCCCATCGCAAACGTCGGTGGCGGCGCCGCCCCAGCTGGCGCTCCCCATGCACGGCCGCGCGGCCCATCCCCAGAAGCAGCCGCAGGTGCCGCTCGAACCGGCCGACAGCTCCCAGTTCGTGCCTCCGCCCCCGGTGCATTCCGCGACACGCCAGGTGCGGCCATCACACGAAATGTTCGTTGTCGTGCCGCTCCCGAGCGCGCGGCAGATCGTGTTCGCCGGTGCCCCGGTGCAGGTCACCCCCGTCGTGTCACGTGATCCGGTGAGCGTCAGCTTGGTGTACGTGCCGGTGAGCGACGAGCGGAACGAGGTCCACGCGGTGCATTGCGCCGTACCCGGACCGGACGCGACGCCGTAGCTGAACGACTGCGAGTAGGTGACCAGCGTAGACGCGACACAGGCTCCGGCCGAGCAATACGGGGTCGAGCCGGCGCAGGCCGTCATCGAGGTCCAATGGCCGGTGGAGTTGCACGTGCGCGGCACCGTCCCCGCGCAGCCCTTCTCTCCGGGCGTGCACTCGTCGCACTCCTTGCCCACGGCATCGCACAGGCCCGCGGCGCAGAGATTGACGATCTCGAAGCCCGACAGCGACGCATTGCACCGTTCGAGCGAGCTGCTGGCCGAGCAGCGGTACTCGCCGCTCGAACAGACTGCGGTGCAAACGCCGCTCTTGCACACCGGCGTCGTCCCGCTGCACGTCGTCAGTGCCTTCCAGTGACCAGTCGAATCGCACGCCCGCGGGGTCGAACCCAGGCAGTCTGACGCACCCGGAGCGCACTCGTTGCACTCCTTCCCGGTCGCATCGCACATTCCCGCGGGGCAGACCTTGACCGGGTCGAAGCCGGTCAGCGTGCTGTTGCATTGTTCGAGCGTGTCGCCGCTGCATCGGTGATCGCCGGCCGCGCACGCCGTCGCGGCGCATACGCCCTCCTTGCAGATGGGCGTGGTGCCGCCACACGCGGCCAGAGAGGTCCAGGTTCCGCTCGCATCGCATGCGCGCGGGATTGCGCCGACGCAGTCCTTGCCCCCGACGGTGCACTCGCGACACTTCATCGAGGTCGCGTCGCACAAGCCGGCGCTGCACGTGGCAACGCCCTCGAACGCGCTGGTGTCGGCCGCGCACTTCTCGAGGACGTCACCATTGCACCGGTACGTGCCGGCGGTGCACGCGGGCTCCTTGCAGGTGCCGCTGGTCGGGTTGCACAGCGCCGCCGACGCGCAGGTCTCCTTGAGGACCATGCCCTGCCGATCCGGCGCGCACTTCTTCAGCTCGGCGCCCTCGCACTTCACCTCCCAGGCGAGACACTTCGCGCAGATGCCGCCAACCGCCTGTTTGCAGTGCTCCGGACTGGCGCACTCGGTCCGCTCGACCGAGAGCCGATCGGCGCCGCACCGCACGATCGCGCTGCCTTCGCAGAGGAGGCCCATCGACGTGCACGCCGGCGGCGGCGTCTGGCACGAGCCGAGCGTCGGGCCCGGGCGCGGATCGCAGACCAGGTCGCCAGCGCAGACGCCGTTGCTCGTCCACTTGGTGCCGTCGCAGAGTAGCTGAAGCTTCTGGCCGACGCCCTGACATCCGAGCTCCCCCGCCTTCGAACATGGCGAGCCGAGTGCCGGTCCCGCCGCGGCAGCATCGGCTGCGCCCGCATCGTCGAAGACTGCCGCCGCCTCGTCGGCACCACCGCAGGCGCAGACGAACGTCGTGGCCGCTGCCAGCGCTGCCCCGAGCAAGCCATCGAATGCGCTTCTGCCCATCACGTGAGCCTACGGGCAGCCGCCTCTCGTCGCCACCGCTCGAAACCGTTGCCGAAGACAGGGCCCACGAACCGCGTCGGCTGTTTCGGACAATGGTCGTGACCGATCGCGTTTGCCGCCTCATCGCTTTCAACAACGTTGCGGCTGAGCCTACTTCTCGACCTTCGTCCATGCGGGATGTCAGCGTTCCGGAGGCCTCTCGAGACTCGGCGCGAGCTTGTCATTCAGTCGAGACCCGCGGCGGACGTGCGACGGTCTCTGTCGCACAGTGGGGGCCGATCGAGTGGTAGATCACGCTCGTGACGTGCCGAGCGACGGGGTGTGTCGCACTTTGACCAAAGACACGGCCTGATTGGACGAATGCTGACTGTATTCGTACTCTCCGCCTCCGAGTGGCCGAAGTGGCCGCCCGCCAGGAGCCGTCATGCTTTACGGACTCGCCTTGCGCGTCGTCATGGTCATGGCGTCCCTCCTGTTGTTCGCCGGATGTGCGACCGGCGAGCAGGTCGCCGACGTCGATGGCGGCCTGCTCGAGGACACCTCCACCGAGGACACCGAACCTCTCGTGGAGGACACCGAAGCGCCCCCTGACACCCCGATCGATGTGGGGTGCAAGCGGCAGTGCGCGGGGAAGGTCTGCGGCCCCGATGGTTGCGGGAAATCGTGCGGCACGTGCAGCGAGGGCAAGTGCATCGACGGCAAGTGCGGTTGTGTCGTCGACAGCGACTGCGGCGCACTGGCGGTGTGCGCGAAGATCGGGGCCGAACGGTTCTGCGTCACCACGTGCGATCCATTCAACCCGGAGTTCTCGTGCGCGCTCGGCGAAGCATGCGGCGTCGTGCTCGCCGACGACTCGCGGGCCTTCCCCTCCTGCGCGACGCGCGATGGGGACAAGCCCTCGGGCCAACCGTGCGTCTCGGCCGAGACCACCACGCAGTGCGCGCCCGGCTCCATGTGCCTCGGTCTCGACGGCGCGCCCGAGACGTGTGCTCGGTTCTGCAACTCCACGCACCCCTGCACCGGGGCGCGCGAGAGCTGCGTGAGCATCACGTTCACCAAGCCTTCGACGGTACCGATCGGCATCTGCCGATGCGCCAAGCTCTGTTCCGGAAAAGCCTGTGGCCCGGATTCCTGCGGCGGAACGTGCGGCACCTGTCCGACCGGCTCGAGCTGTACCAGCGCCGGGACCTGTTGCGCGACGACGTGTGCCGGTAAGGTGTGTGGTCCCGACGGCTGCGGCGGAACGTGCGGCACCTGTGCCGTCGGTAGCACCTGCCGCACGGACGGCACGTGCTGTGCGCCCGCATGCACCGGCAAGAGCTGTGGTCCCGACGGTTGCGGCGGAACCTGTGGCACCTGTCCGACGGGGAGCACCTGTGAGACGGACGGCACCTGCAAGGTGTGCGTCCCGTCCTGCGGAACGAGGGTGTGCGGATCGAACGGTTGCGGTGGTGTGTGCGGAACGTGTCCCAGCGGAACGACCTGTCAGTCGGACGGCACCTGCAAGTGCATCCCCAGCTGCAGTGGCAAGACCTGCGGTAGCGACGGGTGCACCGGCACCTGCGGGACCTGCAGCACGGGCCTCACCTGCTCCTCTGGGAAATGCTGCTACGCCGACGGCGCCTCCTGCTCGACTGCAGCCCAGTGCTGCGGCGGCATCTGCGATGTGATTTCCGGCAAGTGTAGGAGCACCTGCGTGGCGAAAGGCAGCGGGTGCGGCGCCGATCGCGATTGTTGCTCCAACTTCTGCGATCTCAGCGGATATCCCGGCGTGTGCTGGGACTGCAAGGGCGCAAGCAGCTTCAACGACTGCACCACCGGCAGCGACTGCTGCAGCGGGGTCTGCGATCCGACGTTCAAGTATTGCAAGTGAAGCCGAGAGCGGTGACGTCAGGGTTCAGCGATCCCGGTCATCGAGACGCGGGGCATCGCGCCGGACGTCTGAATCCGGCAACGCCGACCAGCGACGCGTGTGCCATTGCGTTGGGTTGGTGCCTCTGTCAGGTTCGGCGGATGGGTCACGCTGATCGCTGGGTGGCCTCCGCTGCTACCTTCGTTTTTTGTTTCATTCAGTCTTACCGCTGCCAAGCAGCAGGCATTGAAAGTCGCGATCGAGCGGCATTGGTCGTGGAGGCGGGCGGCGGGCTGGATGGCATGAGGTTCCATGGTCCGGAGTCCGCAACCGTTGTCGGCATGGGATTCGCGATTGGCGCGGGCGCGCGCTGGGACCGCTTCTCGCTCGTGATTCGGGTCACGGGGGCATCTCCGTTGGTGCCGCTGCCCGGGCTCTACGCCTTGGGGCTGCAGGCTAGATTCGCCGTAGCGTCGAACGTGGCCCTTGCACTCGGGGGAGGCGCTGCACTGGCCGTTCCACTGGGCACAGTGACGCAGGCAGCCGGCCCTTCAGAATTCACAGGAGGGGGAGTAGTGAACGCAGCGCTCAGATTTACGATCTGGTCGGGTCGTCGTTCGCTTCTGCAACTGCCGGTCGAGTGCAATTACGCCAAGTTCCGCGATGGCTTCGACGCGCAATGGATCCGCGTTGGTCTCGAGTGGGCGCGATGAGCTTCTCGAGGGTGGGGGCCGGGCAACGCGCTTCCACCGAACTCTCAGGCCTGCCCGAGCAGGATGGCACGCCCCGCGATCTGTGGGGCGGCAGTCCGTGATATCGCCTCGATGCGATTCTGCCCCAGCGCTCTCCGTGGCCGACGAGCTCCCGCGCGCGCGCTCGTCTACCACAAGACCAACGCCCACCGTCTCCGAGCCTCAACGGGCTCGGGTCGAGCCGATCGCGCGCCAGTGCCGCAGCGTGAGCACGACGAGCACCAGCGGCAGCAGCACCAGGTAGAGAAACCGCGCCGGGATGATGCTGCCACCACAGCCAGAGCGACGCCACGACCTGAGCCGCCTTCAACCCGAGCGTGGCATGGAGAGCGAGCTGCAGGGTGCGCGGCAAGCCCTCCTTCGGCGGAGCGACCACTGCACGCGGCGGCGCGTAGGGGTTCGGCATCTGACGAGTCTCATTCGAACCGGGGGAGGGCGCATTCTCTTACCTCGCACGGCCTTTGATCGACGCGGTGAGGTCGAGCGCGCTAAGACAGGACACGGTGCAACTCGCCCATCTCCTTTCGCCCGCGATCTTCCTCGTCGGCTGCGTGGCTGGACCGAGCGAAGAGCTTGCCCGCAAGCCGATGCCAGTGTTCGGTGGCATCGACGATGCGACAGACGGCGTCGTTGCGCTGATCGCCGGGCCGCCCGACTCCCCGACGAACACTTGCTCCGGCGTCGCGCTCTCGTCCCGGATCATCGTTACGGCAGCCCACTGCGTCGCCGGAATGTCCGAGGTCCGCATTCTGGTCGGCGCGCGTCTCGACAAGCCGCAACAAACCGTCGCTGTCGCGACGATCACGACGTATCCGAGCTACCGAGCGGTCGAAGCCGATCAACGCGCCGGGTTCGATCTCGCCATCGTGACCGCCGCGGCAGATCTCCGCGTGACCCCGATCGCGTTGGCGACCGAGCCCGACGGCTTGTCGCCGGGAAGCGCCGTCGACGTCGTCGGCTTCGGCCGGACCAATCGCCTCGATCCCGGGAGCACCGGTGCACGCATGCGTGCGCGGGTGACGATTACCGCGCTGTGCGAGCGGCTCTTCGGCGCCGGCGACGACACCCACGGTTTCTGCGCCGGAGACTCGGGTGGTGCGGCGCTGTCGCCGACGACGGGCGCGCTCGTGGGCCTGATCGACTTCGGCGTGAAGCCGGCCTGTGCGCCGCCTGGCTGGTCGATTCGTGTCGCGCCGTACGCGAAGTGGATCAACTCGTTCATCGACGGGAGCGGCGACTCGACCTGCTCGAGCTGTCCTCCGCCCTCCGTGTGCGCGCCGTTGCAGGCGCCCCCGGTCGTCGTCGAGGACGCGGGCGAGGTGGACGCGGCGCAGCCCATGTCGGGGTCGGGGTCGGAGCCGGGAGGGTGCGACATCGCATGGCATCGACGTCCAGGCATCCTCCCACTGCTCGGACTGCTCGTCGCATGCTGGCGTCGACGGCGCGCGGGCGTGTCACCCCAGTTGCGGTGACGCGATGAGAGCGCTGCTCGGGATAGCCTCGGCCATCGATGGACTACCGGATCGAGGATCTCGCGCGGCTGACGGGAACAAACGTCCGCAACATTCGCGCGTATCAAGAGAGAGGGCTGTTGTCGCAACCTCGCAAGGAGGGGCGCTTCGGCTTCTACGACGACGCACACCTCGCGCGCCTTCGCGTGATCGGCGCGCTCCTCGAGCGCGGATATTCACTCGGCAACATCGCCGAGCTCCTCGAGACATGGGAGACGGGCAATGATCTGCGCGAGCTCCTCGGGCTCGAGGAGGCTCTGACCAGCCCTTTCATCGACGAGGTCGAGACGACGATCACCGTCGAGGAGATCGAGCAGCTCTTCGGCGCGCTCGATGCGCGTTCGCTCGAGCTAGCCGTGGAGTTCGGTCTGCTGATCCCGGGCGACACCTCGTTCAGGGTGCCGAGCATGCGCCTCCTCAAAGCGGGCGCGGAGCTGCACGGCGCGGGCGTCCCGCTCGTCGCGTTGATGGAGGAGCACGCGCGACTCCGCGCCGACATCGACCTCATCGCGGCACGACTCGTCGCGCTCGCGCGGCAACACATCTTCGATCGTTACGAAGACGCGGTCCCCACTCCCGGCGAGACGGAGCGGGCCGCGGAAATGGTTCGTCGGTGCCGCCCTCTCGCGGAGGTCGTCGTCGACACCGAGCTCGCGCGCGCCCTCGAGCGACATACGCGCGCTGTCCTTGGCGAACGTCTCGCCCGTCTACTGCAGCGGAACGAGCCGACGCGAAGGAGTGATGGTGCCTGAGGGCGTCAGCCTTTTCTGCGACGCGGCGATTCGGCCACGATCGTGTAGCGGCCGTCCGGCTTCGACTTGGTCTCGGGCGGCGGTTCCGGCGTCGTCGCGGGGAGCAGGGGAAGCGTGGCGGGGACGCGCATCTGCACGCCCGTGTGCCGCGGAACCTCGCGCACCGTCGGAGGGGACGGCGTTTCGTCTGCCTCGGGTTCGGTCACCGCGCCCATGCGCAGGGTCGAGCGGCGGGGAGGCTCGCCACGCTGAGGGCCCCGAGCACGGGCCGACGCCAGCTGTTGCTGTACCTGGCCAAGCTCCGTCTCGAGCTTGCGCAGCAGCGACTCGAGGTCGTCGTCGTCCGGCATGAGCACGCGCCCTCCCGCGTGAGGCAACGGTACCGACCGCGGGGCGATCCGAGGCAGCGAGAATCGGACATCAACCCGGCGGGCGACTTCGCCGAGACCCTGGCGAGCGTTCCCCCAGCAGCGCGGCGCGAACCTCGGAGGGAGGAGGAAGTCCCGCCTCGCGGAAGATCGCGGTCATCGCCTCGGGATGGGCATACCCCAGCGCACGCGAGACCTCCGTGATGCTGGCGTCGGGTGCCGACAGCAGCAGCACACCCAGACGCAAGCGCCAGCGTCGGAGCGTCTCGCGGAACCCGGTGCCCGCGAGGTCGACGAGTGCGGTGAAATCCCTGTTGAATTGCCGCTCGGAGACGGCCGCTTCGTCGGCCAGGAGCTTCAACGAACGGCGCAGGTCGAGCTGCTTGAACGTGGCTCGCAGCCGGTCCCAGGCCGGCCCCTCGAGTTGGAGGAGCATCCGGCGGTCGCACCATCCTGCATCGGCGAGGGCCGCGAGGAGCGCATTGGTCGCGGCGACGCGGGCGTCGTCGTCGCTCGCGGACTCGAGCCCGGGCGCAGCGCGAGCGAAGAGCGCTTCCGCCGCCTCGAGGACCACGCCAGTGAATGGAGTGGGCGCGCGATCCCTGTGCGGATGGGACTCGAGCCACAGCTCGAGCGCACGAACGCGCGTTCCATCGACCGAGTATCGAACCGCCCCTAGCGTCGCCGCCTCGAACTCGCCCGACGAGAGCGCGAACGCGACGGGCCCCTCGACCTCTGCGTCGTCCCCGAACCCGAGTCGGCCTTCGAGCACGATGTAGATGACGAGCCCATCGCGAAGCACCGGGGCCGAGGCATCGACGAAGCGTGTGTCGTAGCGGAGCCGATCGCGCTCGATCGCCACCGACACGACCCCGAGGCTCACCGCGACGTCAATCGCGAGCTTCGAGCTGCCGACGACGAACGATCCTCGCGCGCGCAACATCGATGATCGCCCTCAATGTTCGGCGCCGACCGCACGGGGGTCAACGGAATCATCGAGCCACCACGGCCTTCGCCTCAGCGACGACCTCATGACATGTACGCGCCCACGCGCCACATCTTCACGTGGTCGGTTCCGGGGCTACGCAGCATGCACGCCACTCCCCCGTCCTCCGACGCGACGAAGACGGCGCTTCCGGGGTGCTGGTTTGCGTAGACCGCACCGGCGCGATGCCGCGTTCCACGGCTCCCGAGGTCGACGAGCTGCGCGGTGGTTGCATCGTCGTCGCCCGCTTCCTCGACCCGTACTTCGTCCGACATGCCTTCGGAAACGGGAGGACGGCTTGTCGAACAGCGCCGGTGGGAGCGCACCAGACGCGCTCTGACGGCAACGACTGCAGGGCGTGTGCGGTCAGTCGCGCTCGATGGGCTGCCCGGCGACTTCCCACGCGAGGAACCCGCCCTCGAGGAACGCCACGGGGTATCCTTGCTCGGCGAGCTTCTCGGCGATTTCCTTGGTCTGGGTGCCGCCGCGATCGTAGAGGACCGGCACGCGCCCCGTGGAGGCGATGACGTCGATCTTCTGCTCGACCTCTTCGAGCGGGAGGTTCACCGCGCCGGGGATGTGCGCCCGACCGAACGAGTTGGCGTCGCGCGTGTCGACCGCGACGACACGGCCCGATTGCGCGAGCTTGAGGAACTCCTCGACGCGGACCGCGGACTCGGAGCGCGGAAGGAACGGCTCGATGAGCGCGCGCAGTTGCTGACGGCGCATCGCGCCGGGCTGGGCGGCCGCGACCCGACCGCCCTTGACCACCATGAAGGTGGGGACGCTCTTGATCTGCATCTCCTGCGCGAGCACCGGCGACTTGTCGACGTCGATCTTGAAGACCTTGGCCTTGCCCTCGAGCTCGTGCATCAAGGCGATGACGTCGGGCTCGACCTGCTTGCAGGGCGCGCACCAGACCGCCGAGAACTCGATGAGGACGGGCAGCTCGGTCTGGAGGACCTCCTTCTCGAAGGTCTGCTCGGTGACGTAGGGGATCGGGGACGCCGTGGTGTTCGCAGTGGCCATCTCGGAGTTCTCCGCACGTAATGATGCGCCGGAGGCCGCGCAAGCGTCGCGGCCTTCTTCGAATCGTCCGGGTCAGCGGTGGGTGAAGCGCAGGCGTGGATCGAACGTGTCGCGAATGGCCTCGCCGAGCAGCACGGTCGCGCTCAGGGTCAGCGCGACGAACGCGGCAGGGAAACAGACGAGCCACCACGCGGAAGGGTGGAGCCGGGCCTGGCCGAGCAACGCTCCCCACGCGAGCGGGTGCACGAAGCCGACTCCGACCACGGCGATGGCGGTCTCGACGACGATCACCGCGCCGATCCCGAAGGACCCGAGCACCGCGGCAGAGGCGAATGCGGACGGGAGCACGTGACGCGCGAGCAGACGGCCAGGCCCCGCGCCAAGCGCCCGCGCCGCGAGCACGTAGTCGAGCTGCATCACCTGCAGCACGTCGGCACGCACCACCTGGGCGACGTCGGCCCAGCGCGTGAAGACGACCACCACCAGCAGCGACCACTCGCTCGGCGCCGGCACGAGTGCCTGGGCGAGGAGCACGAGCAGGAGCATCGGGAGCGTCGTGAGCACCTCGGCGAGGCGCTGAATCCCGAGATCCAGCGAGCCGCGCGTGAACCCGGCCAGCACCCCGAGCGCATAGCCGAGCACCGTGGCCCCGAGCCCGGCGAGCGCAGCGACCGAGAGCGTGGGAAACGCGCCGTGGACCAGCGCGGCGAGCAGATCGCGCCCGACGACGTCGGTGCCGAACGGATGGGCGGCGCTGGGCGCGCGGAGCGCCTCTTCGGAGCGACCGAGAATCGGTCCGGCGAGGCCGCCGTAGATCGCCATCGCGATCAGGACGACGAGCAGCGCGGTGCCGACCTGCGCGCGACGATCGCTGCGCAGCGCTTGCCGGAGCGAGCCGTACGTGAGCCACGCGGGATCGCGGAACGCCGAGACGGCCGGGTCGATCCGGCCGCGCATCTTGTGCGACGAGCTGACGACCCAATCGACCACCGATTTGCGGGAGCGCGGGTCGCTCATGTGTCCTCCGCCCGCACGAGCAGCGAACGACGCACTCGTGGGTCGTTCTTCGCCTGGAGGACGTCCGATACGAGAAACACCAACGCGCCGAGGATCGCCGCGAACACGCCGAAGGCCATCAGCCACGGCACGTCGCGCGCGCGGACCGCGGCGACGGTCGCCGGACCGAGACCATCGAGCGAGAGGATCTCCTCGGCGAGGATCGTCGCTCCGAGGAGGAGCGGGACCTGCAGCGCTGCGAGCGCGAGGATGGCCCCGAACGCGTTTCGCCCGATGTCGCGCGTCCACACCGAAAACGAAGGAAGCCCCATCGCCCGACCGGTGCGGACCCAATCCTGGTGAAGCTCCTCGAGGAGCCGGGAGCGCATGTGCCGCGAGATGGGCGCCAACGCGACGATCGCGACCGCCAAGGCGACGAACGCGTCCGTGCGCGCGAGCCGGGGCGAAATGCTCCGGGCGATCAGCGCGAGGACGAACGCGGGGAACGCGTGAGCGACCAGGAGCACGGCGTTGGTGATCCGATCGAACGCTCCCGAGCGGCGCGCCGCCGCCCACACCGAGATGGGGACCGCGATCAGGTACGCGAGGAGCAGCCCGAAGGTGGTCCGCGCCAGGGTCAGCGGGGCGCGCCGCGCGAGGTCCTCGAGCACCGGCGCTCCAGTGCGCCAGGAGCGGCCGAAGCGTGCGGTCATCGCCTGCACGGTCCAGCGACCGAAGCGCGTCTCGGTCAGACGGGCGGCGATGCGCTCGAGCGCGCCGAACTCGACGTACTCGGAGCGGTGCACGGCCCAATACGCATGGAGGCCCGGCGCGTCGTGCACCCGCGTCCCGGCGCGGCCGAGCGCGGCGATGGCGAGCGCCTCGAGCGCCTCGCGTGCGTCGCCCTCGGCCGACGGGAGCTCGGCGAAGATCGGCGAGAGGACGGCGGTGTCGGCGTTGCGCAGCTGCCGCGCGTAGAGCGGCTCGCTTCGATCGGCGAGGTGACGCAAGAGCGCACGTCGAACGCTCGAGGGACGGAGATCGGGCCCGCGATCGTCGAGTACGTGCGCCCAGAAACGGGCCGCGCGCGCGTCGTCTTCGAGCGCCTGCACGTCGTCGAGCCCCATCCGGAACGCGAGAGGCGCCAGCTCCCGGGCGATCTTCGCGCGAAGTTTCGCGTCGACCCGCTCGAGCGACGCGACGATGTCCGGCAGGCCCGCGGCGCCGATCCGGAGCAGCCGCCGGAGGTCCTGTTCGCGCCGCTCGCTCTCCTGGTCGGCGAGCCCCCGCACGAGTCGCTCGACGTTGCGTGATCGATCGTCGGGCGAGAGGTTCACGATGAGCGGCAGGTGCCAGAACCGACGTTCGAGCTCCTCGCTCTCCATGTTGGGCGGTGGCGCGAGCGAGATCGCCACGAACAGCGCGATGACGAACAGGAGCAGCGCGGGCACCGCTCCGAGCGTCCGGCGCACCACGAACCCGAACACTACTTGCCGTCCTTGTACGCGCGCAGCGCGTTGACGATCGCGTCGACGATGCGGCTCCGGTAGTCGGACCGCGAAAGATAGCCCTCTTCGGTCGGGTTGGAGATGAACGACACCTCCATCAGCACGGCGGGCATGCGTGAGCCGACGAGCACGAAGAACCCGGCGCCGTGCACGCCGCCGTCGACCACGTCGCCGTAGTCCTTGCCGGTGCCGCCGTGGAGGGAGGCCATGGTGGCCTTCTGCATCAGCGAAGCGAGGTGGTGGGAGCGGGCTCCGAGCTCCGCGAGCTTGAGGTCGTCGAGGATCGCCCGCAGCTCGCCCGGGGCGGCCGACGCGCCGCCGTTCTCGCGGGCCGCGACGCGCATCGCGAGGTCGTCACGCGCGGAGTCGAGCACGTACATCTCGACACCGCGCCGCCCCTTGGCCTCTGCGGCGTTGCAGTGGATCGAGAGGAAGACGTCCGCTTCGAAGGCGTTCCCTGCGGCGGCGCGCTCCTCGAGCGAGAGGAACGCGTCGCTCGCGCGCGTCAGGCGCACCTCGACGCCGAGCTCTTTGGCGACCAGCGGCGCAGCGGCCTTGGCGATCGCCAGCGTCACGTCCTTCTCGCGCAGGCCGGTCGGCCCGATCGCCCCTGGATCGGCGCCGCCATGGCCCGCGTCGATGACCAGGCGTCGCAGCGGCCGTGGTCCAGAAGCGACGTCCGGGTGCGGAGGCGTGGTGCTCAGATCGACGACCACCCGGAAGGGATCGGGCAGGAAGAACACGCGGCGCCACGCAGGTCGTGCGAGCGAGAGCACCACGGCGGTGCCGCCTTCTTGGGTGGTGCCGGTCACCGTCTTCGACTCGGGGATTGGCGCGAGCGAACCCCCGAGCAGGAGCCCTTTGGAGGGCTCGATCGCCGAATCGGCGCCGGAGAGATCGACCCCTTCGAGGCGAACCCGCACCGTGCCCGTCGAAGCGGGCTCGAGCACGTACGTCGCGGCGCGATCGAGCTCCACCACCACGCGCGCCGAGTCGGCGGTGGTCCACCGCGAGACCCGCACGACCCGCGCGTGGGCCCCGACGGCGGTCGTGCCGGCGTCAGGAACGGCGATGCCTTCGGCCGCGAGCGCGTGATCGAGCTGCTCGAGCACCGCAGGCGGGGGGCGAAACTCCGAAGCGCGCTCGATCGCCACGTCGAGCTCGGCGAGACACGCGCTCTTCTCGAAGCGGCGACGCGCGACGTAGAGCTCGCGGTAGCTCACCCGCGGATCGTGCGCGATCTCGCCCGCGAGCATGGCGTGCAGCCGCGCCGGGCGGCAGACCTCGGGCAGATCGGCGCGGGCGCTCGCGAGCTTCCAGGACTCGAGCGCACGACGAGCATCTTCCTCGGAGCTCCCCCCCGAGAGCCGGTAGGCGCGCTCGCGGAGCTCGCCGGCCAGCGTGGCGAGCAGCACGCCCCGCGCGGTTCCGCTCTCGGACGACGCGAGCGCGGCGATGCGGTCTCCCTCGCGGACCAATGCGTCGCGGGCGCTCGAGGGATCTTCGAGCACGCGGCGTCCCTCATCGAGCGTGCTCTGGTGCGACACGGCCGAGGCCGCCGCGCCCGGGGTCTGTCCGCGATCCCGCCCGCTGCAGGAAACCCCTGCGCCGATGGACAGCGCGAGGAGCAGGACCGGGGACCACCGCATGGGACGCAATGTCGATCGGACCGGCTCGTGCGTCGAGACGGTTGGCGAGTGGTCGTGGACGCGGCGCGCAGCGCGGGCGACACTTGCGCCGTGACCCCCGACTCGTCCCCGCCCCAGCCCGCGGTGGTCGTCAACCCGCTCTACGCGGACCGCAACACCGGCCACTCGTTCGCCAATGCGTTCGAGATGATCGACGCCTACCTGGCGCGGTACGCCGACGAACGCGGCGTGCCGATCGATCCGCTCGACGCCACCGGTTACACCCAGATCAAGCGTGGCAGCGCCCACATCGGCATCAACGTCCTCGAAGAGAACGGCGTGCTCATGCTGCTCGCGCCGATGATGCAGGTGCCGGAGCAGAACCGGGAGGGGTTCTACCGCAAGCTGCTCGAGCTCTCGTTCCTCGCGACCAGCGATGCCGCGTTCGCCATCGATGGCAAGAAGGAGATCGTCTACGTGCGCGCCCTCCGGCGCCTCTCGGCCCTCGATTTCGAGGAGCTCGACGACCTGCTGCAGACGGTGGGGGCGATCGCCGACGAATGGGACGGAGCCCTCCAAAGAGAGTTCGGCTGAGGGGTCTCAACCCCTGTTGCACGGCCGAGCTCTTCCAAGACCCGCCTCACTGCACGTTTCCAGTGTGATGTGTCCGATTTGCTCCTACCGATGACCGGCTGCTAGACCGTTCGGGCTGCTCGCACGTCAGAGTCAAAACCGCATGGCGAACCCCTCCTCGACCGGTTTCCGCACGACGACCCACTCGCCCGAGGAGCTCGAGCGGTTCGCTGCGCTGTTCATCCCGACGTGGGAGCTTCCAGCCGAAATCGCGGCCGGTCCCGATCCCGGGTTCAAGGCCGCGCCCATCGACGCGGGTCTCGTTGCGGCGCTCGCCGGCGACGAGCTGCCGAAGGCCAAGCCGCAGCCGATCAAGCAGACGATGATGGGCATGTCCGCCCCGTTGATCGTTCCCGAAGCCCCGGCGCCCGTCCCCCCGGTCGTCGCTGCGGCCGCGGCCCCTGCGGCCGACGCGGCTCCGATCGTCGCCGCGCCGGTGCCGACCCTCGATGCGCCCAAGCCCATGCCGATGGCCGCCCCCATGCCCGCGCCCCGGCCGGCGCGCGTCGCGGTCGACGACGACGAGCCCTTGCCCGCAAAAAAGCGGGGTGGGGTGCTCTATGCCGTGATCGGTGGGGTCGTCCTCCTCGGAGCGGTCGGTGCGTTCTTCGCGACCCGCGGGGGCGATCAGCCTGCGGCCGACAAGAACGACAAGAAGGAGTCCGTCACCGAGAAGAAGGCGATGGACCTCCCGGAGCCTGCCGCGGCGCCGGAGCCGGCCAAGGCCGCAGAGCCCGCCAAGACCGAGGAGCCGGCCAAGCCCGCAGAGCCTGCGAAGGCCGCCGAGCCGACCAAGACCGTGGAGCCCGCAAAAGCGGCACCGCCGCCTCCGCCCCCGGCCAAGGCTGCACCGCCGCCTCCGCCCCCGGTCGTCAAAGCTGCGCCTCCGCCGCCCCCCGCGGCCAAGGCGGCTCCACCCCCGCCGGCGAAGACCACGCCGCCCCCGGCGAAGAAGCCGAAGATCAAAGACGAGTTCTGATCGCATCGCGTTCGCGCACGATCGCGCCCCGACGTGGTAGAAGTCGTCTGCCTTCTTCCCCGGAGAACGTCGATGCGTATGCGCGCTTTCGCCTTCATTCTCGCCACCACGTTCGCCACGAGCTCCCTCACTCTCCCTGCTCGTGACGTGTTCGCGCAGGGAATGGACGCCGACACGAAGGAGGCCAAGGCCCTCTTCGAAGACGGCGTGAAGTTCTACAAGGCCGGCAAGTACGAAGAGGCACGGGTCAAGTTCAAGGCCGCCTACGGCCTGAAGAAGCGCCCGAGCATCGTCCTCAACCTCGCGCACGCCGAGGCGCAGACCAAGCGCCCGATCGAGGCGATCGCTCACTTCAAGGAAGTGATCGCGATGTCCGACGCGAAGCCCGACGACAAGGACGAGGCCCGGACCGGACTCATCGATACACGCAAGCAGATCGGCACCCTCAACATCGACGCACCCACCGGGTCGCCGGTCATCATCGACGGCGAGGCGCGCACCGTGCCCCCCGACAGCATGATCGAAGTGCTCCCGGGCACGCACACGGTGGTGTTGAAGGCCAGCGGCAAGGACCACGTGCAGAAGGTCGAGCTCGCGGCCGGGCAAATGGTCGAGATCAAGCCGGGAGCCACGACCCCGCCCGTCGCCACCGTCGTTCCGACGGCCACTGCGACCACCCCGCCTCCCGCGCCGACCGAGACCGCGCCGGTGCCCACGGCGACCGCAGCGCCGACCGAGACCGCGGCCCCGCCCGCACCGACCGCGCCGCCGACCAAGGACCACCGTGGGTTCTTCGAAGGCGTTCACCCGGTGACTTACGTCTCGGCCGGCGTCACCGTGCTCGCCGCCGTCGGCTGGGTCGCGTTCTACAGCGCGTCGCAGGCCGATTACGCCGACGCCGACAAGTACGCCGAGGCCATCGCGCGCCCGACCTGCGGCACGCCCGAGTCCGCGGGCAAGCCGTGCACTTCTGCGGCGAACAAGACGAACTATCGCAATCTGGGCAAAGAGGCGATCGAGTCCGGCGATTCGTCGAAGACCCTCGCCATCGTTTCGGGCGTCGTCACGTTCGTCGGCCTCGGCGCCACCGTCGCGACGTACATCCTTCTCCGCAAGAAGCCAGAGAAGCCCGCCGTTGCGTTCGTCCCCGCCCCCACTGCGGGTGGCATGACGTTCTCGCTCGTCGGTCAGTTCTGAGCCGGCTCGGTCAAGTCAAGAGCCGTCGAAGAATTGCCCCCGGACTGAAGTACTTCAGTCCGGGGGATTTTCCGACGGATCTTCAGCGCTGCTCGCCCCAACGACGAACGATGACGCTCGCGTCGGACCAACGCTTGTTCGCGAGCGCATCCAACGCCTGCGTCACCGCGCGTGCGAAGCGCACCGGGCCGAGGCGCGCCCGCAGCCGCGCGACGCGCTCCGCCACCGGCAGCTGCTCCCACTCGAGGGGAAACTCCTCATCCGCGACGGGCTGGGGGAAGCGATCGAAGATGGCGCCGGCGACGAGGAACGACCACGCGGTCTCTTCGATCTTCCCGAATCGGTGCAAGGTCTCGCCGCGGTAGACCCGCATGCGCATGCCCGTCGAGCAGTTGCCGAGCGCCTGGGCGCTGAGCGAGAGGTCGTCGTGCCAGTTGGGCACGAGCATCAGCGTGAAACACGCCTGCGTGGTGGCGAACAGCAACGCGCCCGCAGCCACGAGCTTGCGACGCCCCACTGCGGCGATGCGATCGAGCGCGAGCGCGGCGAGCGTCACGAGGAACAGAGACGGGAGGAAGAAAAGTCGATCGGCGACGAACGCCGAACCGGGCAAGAGCAAGTGCGAGACCGTGAAGTACGACGCGCCCCCCAAGAGGAGCGTGTCGCAGACGTGGGGGGCTCGCCGGAACGTGTACGTCGCGATTCCGAGCGCGCTCGCCATCAGTGCGAGACCGAGCAACGCGCGAGGTCCCGCGCTCGGCAGCAACGTCGCGTACCCGTAGTCGGCGCACGCATCGAGCGGAGCGAGCGTGTGTTCGACGTAGCGCACGAGCGCCTCGCCGGCGCCGAGGAGGCGTTGCCCGAACGGCGCGGAAAGAAGTGGGTTCGAGATCTGCCACGCCTCGCCGTGTACCTGCAGGGGGAGGCGGCTTCGACGAAACCAGAGCATGGCCGCGAGCGGGACGAGCGTGGCCACGCCGAGCGCAGCCCACGCGGCGCGGCCGGGTGTGCGCCGACGGAAGGCCAGCCAGGGGAGCACGAGTGTCGTGGCGAACGCGGATTCCTTGCACGACATCGCCGCGATGGCTGCCAGGGCTGCTGCCACGACGGCGCTCCGGTCGTCGTCCTCCGCGCTGACGATGGCGCGCTCCATCGCAATCAGCGTGAACAGGCTCGCGAGCAACTCGCTGCGACCCGTGACGCTCGGCACGACGTCGGCGTGGATGCCGAGCGTACCAAAAACCAACACTGCGAGCAGCCGCGCCTCATGCGTCAGCGGGACCAGGCGACGGAGCAAACGCTCGGCACACAGCAGCACCGCGCCGTACAGCCCGAGGTTCACCGCGTGCATCCACCGTGGGGACTGCCAGATGTGGACGTCGAGCCAGTAGGTCAACGTGAGCAGCGGTCGATACGTGCCGACTGCCTGGGGATCGCCGAAGGGATGACCCCAGAAATCCCTGCCGAAGATGGCCTGCCACGAGAGTGGCCCACGCACGCCAGGGTGTCCGACGACGGCGAGCCAGTCGTCGAGAGTGAAGTCCGCCCCGAGGCTCGCCGCGTAGAGCAAGACGCTCAGCACGATGGCGAGTACGAGCGCCTTCGTTCGCCGCCGCTCGTCCACCAGGCGAGTATGCTCGCCCGAGTCGCAAAAAGCACCGAAGCCCCGCTTGATCTGATCCCGATCCTCGCCCAGTTCGTGCCTGGCTGTCGTGCGGCGCGTGGCGGGACTGGCCGTCGATCCACGCGGCGAGCGCACGGGCACGCGACTCGCGCCCAGCTACCGGGCCGCTCGCTGCGAGCGGGATCACGACGGGAAGTGCGGTCCCACAAGTGGTGTCGGTCTGTATCCGACCCCCGCGCTTAGCGCGGAAGACGTTGCTGTCACCGTTCTGCGAACGAACAATGAAGCAGAAGCGCGGCCTCGAACAAGCGCGGGCCTTGATCGAAGGTGGCCAAATGTGTTGGCGCGAGCGACTCGCTCAAGGGCGCGTCCGCGTAGCCGACGCACCGCGGCGGATCGCCGCTCCGGACCGGACCTCCTCGAGCTACTTGGATTGTTGCGGAGTTGTGTCCTTCGACCGCGAAGCTCTCAGGCTTGCGCCAGCAGCTGATGTCGCTCGAGGGCGACGGACGCCTCGAGTTCGTGGAGCTCGGTGGCCCTGGTCAGCCCGCGGCGATGCGGCGAGCGGCCTCGACGAGCAGCTGGGTGATCGTCAGGCCGATCTCGTCGTCGGACTCGACGGTGATCGCGTCGTACTCGAACGTGCCGTTCGACCAACCGAGCACGGCGAGGACTGCCTCGCGACCGGTCGCGACCTCCGCGCCCTCGAGGCTTGCCGAGACCACGCGACCGTGCATCGCTGCCCCTCGTGCCGCGAGGAGTTCACCGTGTTTCGACGTCCGCTGCGACACTTGATCGTCACCTGGTTGGAGAAGCACCAATGAGCATGCGACCACACCTCGACAGGGCGTTCGTGCTCTCGCAGCTGCGCAGCAAGCGCAGCCTGCCGATTCGCCTCGGGGCGCCCAACGCGATCGCCGAGCTCTGCTTTCAAGAAGGTCGCTTCCGCCTGCGCAAGCTCGGGGTGGAGCAGGCCGAGATCGATCGCGCCCGGACAGCCGCCTTCGCCGCCGGTCGCTCGTTCATGCCCGAGCACGTGCAAGATCTCCTGAAGCCCACGGGCAAGATCGTCCTCGACTTCGCCACCTTCGAGGAGCTCCGCGCCGCGATCGAAGCGATGCCCTGGCCCAGCGACTGGTGAGGATCCCTGGTGCACCGAACACGCAGGAAAGTCGACGCGCGGAGGATCCGGTTGTTCGTCCACCACTTCACGGCCGGATCGATCTCGTGCGGGAGGAGCCTGAGCTTCTTGGCGATGCCCACCGGGCTCTCGCCCGCATCGAGCAACTCCAGAATGGCGACGTGGGTGTCACGATCGGGCTCGGGTGCGAGCTCCGACTCACTGCGACCGGAGAGCGTCCCGCGTCGGAACCGCGTGATCTCGACCGACTGCCGCACGGTCTCGTATTGCGACAAGGATCACGTCTGCGGCGTCGGTCAGGCGTGATGGACCCAACGTGCGGGCGCAAGCGCGCGCGCGAGAGGATGTGGCACTCCACGGACGCACGCCGCCGCGAGCTCACCCAGTGCGAGGCCACACGTCATGCCTCGGCCGCCCAGCCCTGCCAGCCAGAACAGACCGTCGCACCGCGGATCCTCGCCGACGGCGAGCTCACCATCGGGGGTGAGAGTGCGCAGGCACGCCCAGGCGCGGCGAACCGCCCCTCGCGCAATGGCAGGTGCGAGCGGGCTCAAACGAGCGCCCAGCTGCGCGACCATGTCGAGATCGGCTGGCGGAGCGCCGGCGGGCCAAGCCTCTTCGTCGCACGGGCTGGCGAGGACGCCGCCCGATTCGGGGCGAAAGTAGACCTGGTGGTGAGGGTCGAGCCGCCACACGATCGGACCTCGCGCGAATGAAGCGTCCACGGCGAGCATCACCAGATGTCGCCGGTGAGGCACGAGGGGAAGCGGTGCGCCACATGCCTCGCCGAGCCCAGCGGCCCAGGCGCCAGCAGCGAGGACGACGGTGTCCGTCCGGAGGGTCTCGCCGTTCGCCAGGCGGACGCCTGTCACTCTCCGGCCTTCCGTCAATACCTGTTGGACCTCGGTGTCGACGCAGAGGCGCGCCCCACAGGCTCGTGCGCTTCGCGCCAGGCGATCGAGGACCCCATGGACGTCCATGACGCCGTCCGATGGGACGTGCAGGGCGGCCATCCCCGAACCGGAGAGGCCGGGAGCCAGCGCACCGAGCTCGCCGCCGCTCACGGCTGAACACGGAACGGAACCTCGTGCGGCGGCCTCGGCGACCTCGGCCAGCACGGTCGGTGCGCCAACGTAGAGCGCTCCGATTCGCTGCACCGGCTCGGCGTCCAGCCCGAGCTCGGAGAACAGAGTCGCGCTCCGGAGCGCCAAGGCGACGTGCGATGGAGCGCGCTCGATGTGGCGAAAGATGGCCGCGTTGCGGGCTGACGCGTGGGAGGCGAGAAGCCTCTCCCGCTCGAGCAGCACGACCCTGATGCCCGCGCGTGCCAGGTGCCACGTGGCAGAGAGCCCCGCGATTCCACCTCCGACGACGATGACCTCAGCGCTCGGCATGGATCGTCCAATCACTCGACACCGGCGACCGGCCGCGCCGTCGCGCAAGCGTGTGCGCGGCGCGATCGCCGCCCTCCCGGGCGAGGAGCAGCTGGTTTAGGTTGCTCGGGAGTGTGCTTTCCGGGGTCGGTCGAGCTCTCGTTCATACGCTTCTTCGACGACCCGACGCGGTTCAACGAGCGCGGCGACCTTCGCGTGTGCATCGGCGAGCTCCGTAGGGCGTTCGACCTCCCCGGACGCGAGAATCTGAGTCGAAGCGAGCCCGACGAGTTCCGCTGCCGGTGCGCCGAGCAAGATCGCGCCGCGGGCATACCAGCGACCGCCTCGCCGCCGTAGAGCCACGCCGTCCTCCGACCCATGCGATCGCACAGCCATCCCTTGATTCTCAATGGGCGCTCTCGGGCGTGGGTTCGAAGCCGCGCGGCAGGGTGGCGGTGAACGTCGACCCCGCTCCGACGGCGCTCGCGATGTCGAGCCTGCCGCCGTGGGCATCGGCAAGCTGGCGCGCGATCCACAGCCCGAGGCCGAACCCGGCCTGCCGACGTGCCGACTCCGCGCGTTCGAAGCGCTCGAAGACCCGCGTCTGGTCCGCAGAATCGATGCCCACGCCGTGATCGCGCACCGCGAGCCTGACCTCCGCAGGACCGGCGCTGATCGAGATCTCGATCGGCTGCCGCAGCCCGTACTTGATCGCGTTGGAGAGCAAGTTGGACACGAGTTGCTCGAGTCGCAGCGGATCCCAACAGCCCCAGACGGGCTCGTCGGGCAATCGCAGCTCGACCCGGATCCCCGCTTGCTCCGTCTCGCCGCCGAACAGACTGACCACGTCGCGCACGACCGCGCAGAGGTCGAGCCGTTCGCGCTCGATCGAGAGGCGACCGGCCGTGATGCGCGTGATGTCGAGCAGCTCGTCGACAAGGCGATTCAAGCGTGATGCGGATCGCACGCACGTCCCGAGCTTCGTCAACAGGCGGTCCGCGAGCGGCCGGTCGGGGATTCGCTCGGCGAGGCGCGCCGTGAGCTCGAGCTGCATCGCCAGGCCCGTCAGCGGGGTGCGCAGCTCGTGCGACGCCAGTGCGAGGAAGTCATCGCGCACGCGAAGCGCCTCCTGCGCTCTGAGCAGCTTCGCGCGCTCATCCTCGGCCCGTTGGCGATCGCTGATGTCACGCACGATGGTAATGGCCACGGGCCCGTCGTCGGTGTGCATCACGCTGAGGCTGATCTCGGCCGGGAATTCGCTGCCATCTTTGCGCCGACCGAACAACGACACACCTCGCTCCCCCATTTGTCGAGTGTGCGGCGCTGCGAAGTAGCCGTGCCTGTGAGCCGTGTGCGCTCGGCGGAAGCGCTCTGGAACGAGCATCTCGACAGGTTGCCCGATCAGGTCGGTGGCCCGTTGACCGAACACCCGCTCGACCTGGGCGTTCACCAGGATGATGCGTCCGAGGGCGTCCACGATCAGGATGGGATCCGGTGCGGCCTCGACCAGACGCTCGAACTGATCCTGGCGCTCGGTACGCGGGACGCGCAAGGAGCTGCTGAGCGCGACGAACACGAGCGTCTCCTCGTGGGACGTCACGACGTCGATGTCTGCCCACAGCGCCCGCGTTCGGCCGTCGCTGCCTAAGGCGGTGACGGGTTTGCGTGTCCGTCCGGAACGACGCAGTTCATCGACCTCGATGGGTTCGTGAAGCAGCCGTCCGATCGGTTGCCCGACGAGATCCTCGTCGGCCTGTCCGAGCATCGCCCCGCATCCCGGCTGGACATGGGTCACCAGCCCGTTCGCGATGACGAGCACGGCATGCGATCCGGGTCCCTCGACAGTTCGTTCCATGCGCCCCCCGACGTAGTCTGCCGTGGTCGCAACCAACGTGCCCGCCAAACGGTGATAAGGCGAATTCCTGGCCGAGGTAGCCGTGTGAGCGGCGTCGCGCACGCCGACGTCCGGCCTTGGGATTCGCCGCGCGACCTCGTCTCGAATTTTGAGCCTGCGTCGCCGCGAGGGGCCACATGGCGCCGGCTTCACTTCGCGAAGCGCCCAACCACGCGGACGAGATCGTCGATGTCGAAGGGCTTGCGGAGCGCGCTGGCGGCACCGAGGCGCGCGGTCTTCTCGATGAGGTGACCGTCGGCGGTCATCAGCACGATGGGCACAGCGGCGATCCGCGGGTCCGCGAGCTGGGCTTTACGGAAGGCGAAGCCGTTCATCACGGGCATGTTCAGATCGAGCAGGATGATGCGCGGCAGCGGATCTGCGTGCACGAGCGCATCGAGGGCAGCGCGACCGTTCAGTGCGACGTCCACCCGAAAGCCTTCGCTCACGAGCAGCAGCCGGACGTTCTCGAGAATGTCCTCGTCGTCCTCGACGACCAAAACGCCACCGCTCACGCCCCCCCTCCGGTCGCCGTCGGCTCGACTGGAAGCTCCACGGTGAAGGTCGCGCCCTTTCCGAGCTCGCTGTCGACGCGGATCGAACCGCCGTGCGCCTCCACGATGCGGCGCGCGATGTAGAGCCCGAGGCCGAGCCCGCTCACTTCGTCTTTGGAGATCGCGCGCTGGAAGATCTGGAAGAGGCGCTTCTGATCGACCGCGGAGATCCCAATTCCTTGGTCGCGCACTGCGAGCACCGCCCGGTCTCGCTGGAGGCTCACCGCCAGGTGGATGGGCTTGCCGCGGCCGTACTTCCACGCGTTGGTCAGGAGGTTCAGCACCACCTGCTCGATGCGGCCGCGATCCCACCGGCCCAGAACGGACGCCGGCGCCTCGATCGTGGTCTGACACCCCGCGGCTGCGAGAGCGATGGCAGAGCGATCGATCACATCGCGCACGGACGCCACGAGGTCCACTGGCTCGTCGATCGAGAGCGTGAAGCGCCCGGAGGAGATCCGCGAGACATCGAGGATGTCGTCGACGAGGCGCGTCAGCCTGTCGACCTGCCGCACGTCGCTCGCCAACGTCCGCGCGAGGGCTTCCGGCGCGAAGGTCGATTGGTTCCCCTGGGTGAGCGCGCGCTGGCGGAGCTGGACCTGCATCTTCAGCGAGGTCAGCGGCGTCTTCAGTTCGTGCGAAGCGATGGAGAGAAACTCATCGCGGGCGCGAATGGCTCGAACGAGCTCGCTCACGTCCTGCAAAGCGAGGACGACGGCAGCCGCGTGGTCGCTCGTTGCCGGCAGCCTCTCGGCGCTCGCGAGCACGGGAAAGCGGCCGGCGGACGTGTGCCAGAAGACCATCTGGCCCTCGACCTTCTCACCGCGCGCAGCGCGGACCACCGGGAACTGGTCGAGTGCGACCTCGCGATCGTGCTCGTCGGTGAGGTGGTAGTGCCGCGGGTACTCCTCGCGTGGAATGCCGAGCGGAAACGTCCCGCCTGCCATCGCGTTGGCGGCGCGGTTCGCGAAGGTTGCGCGCCCGCTCTCGGGCTCGAGGAGGATCAGCGGCATCGGCGCCCGATCGAGGACCGCTTCGAGCCAGTGCCGCTCGCCCTCGAGCCGCGCGACTCGCTCGCCGTGCCGCGCCGCCTGTTGCCGCATCTGCGCGAGGGCCCACTGCGTGCGCACGCGCGCCAAGAGCTCGCGGGCCGAGAAGGGCTTGATCAGGTAGTCATCCGCCCCCGCCTCGATCCCCTCGACCCGCGCCTCCTCACCGGCCCTCGCGGAGACCATCACGATCGGGAGCGTGCGGCTGCGCTCGTCGGCACGCAGCGCCGCCAGCAGCTCGAAACCGCTCATCGCGGGCATCATCACGTCCGTGATCACGATGTCCGGCAGGCGCCGCCGGATCGCCTCGAGAGCCTGCTTCCCGTCGGCGTACGCATCGACGTCGTAGCTCTTCTGGAGCATGCGCGCGAGGTAGGCGCGCATGTCGGCGTTGTCGTCCGCGATGACAATCCGCGGCCGCGCGGCCGTCTCGATGCCAGGGGCGATGGGCTCGGCGGCGCGGGTAGCCTCGATCGTCCACGCCCCCGCGTCGATCACGTAGGCGCTGGCCGCCTTCGGCGCAGCCGGTGCTGCTTCCTCGCTCGACACCTGCTCCGCCGGCAGGTGAGCGTGACCGCGCGGGATCGAGACGGTGAACGTCGTCCCCACGCCCTCCGCGCTCTGGGCGCTCACGGTCCCCCCATGCAACTTGGCGAGGGTGCTCACCAGCGAGAGGCCGATCCCGGAGCCCTCCTGGCTCCGCGCGCGCGTGCCTTGAACACGGTGGAACCGCTCGAAGAGCCGCGGGAGCTCGGCCTCTGGGATGCCGGCGCCAGTGTCCTCGACCTCGAGCCGTATCGCGTCGCCTTCCGCGCGGAGGCGCACGTGGATCGCGCCCTTCAGCGTGAACTTGAGCGCGTTGGAGAGGAGGTTGGAGACGATCTTCTCCCACAAATCCCGATCCACCCACGCGGGCTCGTCGAGTGGCGCACAGTCCACGACGAAGTCGAGCCCCGCGGACCTGGCTGCCGAGTCGAAGAAGCTCGCGACGTCGCGGGTGAAGCTCGCGAGGTCGGTCGGCTCGAAGTGCGCGTTGAGGCGACCGGCCTCGATACGCGCGAAGTCGAGCAGCGTGTTCACCAGCTTCTGCAGCCGTAGCGTGTTGCGCAGCGCGGTCTCGAGCGCCTCTCGCTGCGCTGCCTCGAGGGCTCCGCCACGGAGATCCTCCAGCGGCCCGAGGATGAGCGTGAGAGGGGTGCGGAGCTCGTGGCTCACGTTGGTGAAGAACTCGGTCTTGGCGCGATCGAGCTCGGCGGCGTCCTCGGCCCGTCGGTGCTCCTGCTCGAGCCGCACGCGCTGCTCCATCTGATCGCTGATGTCCATGATGTAGCCGAAGTAGTGTGTGATCGCGCCGGCCGGGTCGCGCAGGATCACCGTGTAGTCGGCGACCCACAGCGCCACGCCGTCGGCCCGAAGCAGGCGATAAGGCTGATGCGCGAACCAGCTCGCCTCGCCCTTGCTGTTGCTGGTCACTTCCTCGGCCACGCGCGGTAGGTCGTCCGCGTGAATCAGGCTTGCGTAAGGGCGACGACCGGACGCGAAGTCTTCTACGGGATAGCCCGTCAGTGCCGTGATGTTCGGCGAGACGTACTCCACCGGCCAGCCCACGGTGTTGACCCACCGAAACATCACGACCGGACCCACCAGGAACAGAAGCCGTTCCTGAGGTCCCGTGCCGGTCGCCTGAATCAGCCGATTCACCTGGTGTTCGAGCTCACCGAGCTCGCCCTCCCCGGTGGTGGTGATCAGTGGCGGCGTGCCGCCCTCCGCGAGCGCGCGAACTCTCTCCGTGAGCGCGTTGATGCGAGAACCGGGTGAGATCATCGGAGTTCTTCCACCATCACCTGCAAGAGACGAACTGCAAGAGCGACGTGATCGCGCCGGTTTGAGCGAGCGTCACTCCGGCCAGCCCCCGCCACGTCGAAGAGCTCGTCACGATCGGCACCGTCGTCACAGGCGGTGGCTCCGCCTTCCCCGACGAGCAGGCAAAAGCAAGCACGCCGCGATCGAGGTCGCCAGCCCGAGCCGAACGCGCCCATCAGGCCAATTTTAGCAGCGTACGATGCGCCAGGTGGTCGCGCTGTTCCGCGTGTCCCGACGCGCGCGCCGTTCGAGGCTCGCCCGCTCCCGGGGGCGAGCGGGTTCGCGCCGTTGCTGAACGCGGGACGGTGCGGCGGGGCACCCGCACGGTTTGGGCGGTCTCCCACGAGTGGAGGTTTCAGCTTCGAGGTATCGGGGACTAGGCGTACCCGCACGCCGCCCATCGGTCGCCATCCCAGCGCTCGACCGCGATGCTCATGGCCACCCGCTCCGCGTGCGTCGCCCGCAACTCGGCGGCAAAGGCCTGTGCTCCTTCGTCCGTGGCAAACTCGTTGATGCGCCAGAAGCGCGAGTTGCCCCACCGCACCCGCGCTGTCGCCATCGTGATTCCACCTCGTCGCACGCCTGCCTCCCTGCCGCGCATGATGGAGCGGCACTCCCGCGCGGTCCACGCGCGGGTATGGGTAATATCAGCGGCCGAGTGCAACCAGGCAGCCGAGCGCGAACATTCAGTGGATGCATCCCGCGTCCATCGATGCCCTCACCCCGTTGCGCCGTCTGAAGAGCTCGCATCCGCGAAGCCGGTCGCCCCGGACAGCGCAGCACGATCAACCCGCGCGGCGGAGGCGTAGCCGGAAGCAGCACCCGCGCCCGCGCGCCGTGGAGACCGAGATCTCGGCGCCGATCTGGCGAGCGTCGCGGCAAAGCGCGAGGCCGAGACCCATGCCTCCCTCGCCACGTCTCGTGGTCGCGAAGGGCTCGAAGAGCTGGGCCTGGATCTCCGGCGCGATACCCGGTCCGTTGTCGCGTACGGAGATGATCGCGGTCTCCCCGTGCGCGTAGACGTGAAGTCGAACCCGGGGGCTGCCGAGTCTGCGGACTGCGTGCGCCGCGTTGTCCAGCAAGTTGACGAGAATCTGTTCAACCAGTCGCGCTTGGGCGATCGCCGCGAGCTCATCGTCGTAGACGGTCTCGACAGATATGTCGCGCGCCGCACCCGCGGTGGCCCAGCGCTTGACGCGCTCCACGATGGGCCGAAGCTCGACGCGCTCTCGGGTTGCCAGACGCGGGCCCATCAGCTCGCGCATCAGCCGCAACAAATCGCCA
>Ga0208492_1000196_pt1 | contig 59562 bp, 50 predicted proteins | sample Subbioar_CSW14AB_FD_184820 | JGI IMG/M metagenome (GOLD analysis project Ga0208492, IMG submission 184820) | Serpentinite rock and fluid subsurface biosphere microbial communities from McLaughlin Reserve, California, USA - CR12Mar_CSW14AB (SPAdes) | ecosystem: Environmental > Terrestrial > Deep... | reverse complement strand
ACCGTCTCACCGTCTCACCGTCTCACCGTCTCACCGTCTCACCGTCTCACCGTCTCACCGTCTCACCGTCTCACCGTCTCACCGTCTCAGCCCTTCAACTCGCTCCACTCCTCGGCGCTCAGCGATTCCTTGCGGCGGAAGAGCAGGACAATCAGTGCCAGACCCATCGCCGCTTCGGCCGCGGCCACCGTCAGAATGAAAATCACAAACGTCTGTCCCGTGAAGTTGAGGTGGTAGCGCCCGAAGGCGATCAGCGCCAGCCCCGCGGACTGGAACATCAGCTCCGTACACAGGAACATGATGATCAGGTTCCGCCGCGTGATGAAGCCGATCAGGCCAATCACAAACAGCAGAGCCGAGACCACCAGGTAGTGCGCGAGCGTGAGCTCGTGCATCGGGACCGGAAAGCCTGTCTGAGCAAGAAGATGGATCAAGCGCGGGCTCCCGCGGTAGAAGACTCAAGCGGCGGACGCCCAGCCCCGGGATCCACCCCACCCAGGCTGTCCTGAGCGATCCGGCGGACCTGGTCCTGCTTCGCGTCCTCATCAATCTGAACCTGCTTGCGGGAGAGGACGACCGCCCCCAGCATCGCCATCAGCAGGATCACGCCCGCGATCTCAATAGACCCAGGGTGGTCACGGAGCAAGTTGAAGCCCAAAGACTCGATGTTCTTGACCGCAAGTTCTTCCGGCCACTGGTCTTGCGTGAGAACCACCGCGGTCTCGCCGGGGTTGTTGATCGTGATAGTCGCGGGGTCGGTGGTGGAGAGCGCGAACGTGCCACCATCCTTAAGAAGCCGGTGGTTGCGAAGGACGTTCTCCACCTTCCGCGGCATCTCCGCCAGCAGCGCATTGGGCGCAACCGCCTGCGGCACAGGCAGTTGCTGCGTACCACGGAACATCATCGTCGTCAGCACCGCCAGCAGCAGGAATCCCACCACCGTCGCGGCGATCGGCTCCCGCGCCTGCGTGTCATAGCTCGCGAGCGCCTCGGTTTCCCCCTCTTCAGGGGCCTGGCTCGCCAGCATGATGACGAACAGGTACGTAATCAGGATCGCCCCGGCGTACACGATGATCAGGGCAAACGCCATGAACTCGGCCGACAGGATCAGGAACAGCCCCGCCGACGCCAGCACCGTCATGATGAAGTACAGCGCGGCGTACACCGGCCGTGGGTGCGTGATCACCCGCAGCGCCGACCCCAGCCCCACCAGCGAGAAGATATAGAAGTAGACGTTGGGCAGGTGATCGCGGGCGACAAACCCCATCGCGATCAGCAAAAGGCCGCCCGCGAGCCCGGCGATCAGGGCGCCGAACACCTGCGGCGAAGCCTTCTTACGCGGCAGCGCGAGGCAGACGCCAAGGCCGCCCAGGACCCAGAGTGCGAAGAAAATGGCAGGGTTGATGACGTGACCCAACAGTGACCCCGAGACAGCCGCCGCGGCTGGAGCGCACCAAAGCCCTTTTGCCGGGCCGGTGAGGGTGAGAGGATAGAGGGTGGCGTGCCGGGGGGCAACCGGCTGGGGTTCTAGAGCAACCCATCCGACAACCTGACGACATTCTGAGGCCGCGTGAGGAGTCCGGGGGCATACTCCATACGATGACCAGCGTGTCTACTTCCCCGCCGGCGTTCACGCCGGTCCAACAACACCCCGCCGCGCTGCCTCTGGCCCCGGAACTGACCTACCGGCGGTGGGTGCCCAACGCCCTGACCGCCCTGCGGCTGGTCATCGCAATCCTGTTCTTCGTGCAGCTGGCCGTCTGGAGCTACCCGGTCCGGGACCTGCTCGTCACGGCCAAGGAGCCGGTCTGGCGGTACCTCATCGCGGCGTTCCTGTTCGGGCTGGCGGCGTTGACCGACGCGCTCGACGGGCCGCTGGCCCGGCGTTGGCAGGTCGTCAGCAAGTTCGGTCGCGTCATGGACCCTTTCGCAGACAAGGTCTTAGTGGTTGGGGCGTTCGTCATGCTCGCCGGCCCGCAGTTCGCGCTGGACAAGGGCGACGGCTCGCACTTCCAGGTGAGCGGAGTGACGCCGTGGATGGTGGTGGTGATTTTGGGGCGAGAACTGCTCGTGACCTCGATCCGCGCGGTTGCTGAGGAGGACGGCGTTGACTTCTCCGCGGGCTGGAGCGGCAAGGCGAAGATGATCCTCCAGGCGTGCGTGATCCCGTTCATCCTGATCCTGCTGGGGATCACCGAGGTTCGCGAGGGGTACATCTGGCGGCAGGTGATCGACATCGCGGTCTGGATCACGGTGATCGTGACCGTGATCAGCGGCGTGCCGTACGTGGTGAAGGGATTCGGTGTGTTGTCGCGCCCCGAACGCCAGAAGCGGTCATAAGTCGGTAGTCTCTCCTTCGTGAATCGACCCAACGTCAACTGGATCACGGTGTTTGGCCTCGGCCACATGTGGCCCGCGTCGGGGACCTGGGGGTCATTGCCGCCTGTGGTGCTCGCAGGGCTGCTGCTCGCGATCCTGCCGGAGGAGTGCCCGTGGTGCTGGGTGTACTACGGCGTTCTCGCGGCGGTGCTGATTGCGTTCTCGCTTGCGTGCGTGATGCAGGGCGATGGGGCGGAATCGCGGTTTGGGGAGAAGGACCCTTCGGAGGCGGTGGCGGACGAGACGGCGGGGCAGTGCATCCCGCTGCTGGTGCTGCCGCTGGGGTATGAGTCTTGGGGGCACATGGGTGTCGCGCTTCTCACGGCATTCCTCGCCTTCCGTGTCATGGACATCCTTAAACCGCCGCCTGCCCGTGGGCTTCAGCGGTTGTACTCGGGGTGGGGAATTCTCGTCGATGATCTCATTGCGGGGGTTTACGCGGCCATCGTTACGTGGGTCGTGTTGCGGTATGTGCTGTAGGGTTGAAACTCGCGGGCCCAGAAACCAAGGAATCTCTCATGCCCTGCCTCTTCGCACTCGCCGGATTCTTCTTTCCCCGCATCGTGATGGTGCTGCTGTACCTGTTCACGGACTACATGAGCCGAGCGTTCAGCACGGCGTTGTGGCCGATCCTGGGCTTCATCTTCGCGCCGTTCACCACCCTCGCGTACGCGTGGGCGATGAACTCGCAGGGTGGGGTGCAGGGGTGGGGGCTTGCGGCGGTGATCGTCGGCGTGCTGCTGGACCTTGGGGTGCTAGGCGGCGGGGACCGGGAGCGGCGGAAGAAGTTTAAGAAGAAGGGCTGAACGCTCCCGTTGGTGGAGTTACTCGGGCCTCCGGGTGAACATCAGGGTGTTGAAGTCCAGGTCGCCGAGGGTGATGCCCAGCTGCTTGAGCATGTTCACTGCCTGCGCGCGGTGGTGGACTTCGTGCTGGTAGACCTGCGTGAACTGGTCGGCGGGGGTGGCGCTGCTGACCATGCGGCGGCCTTGGTCGTCCTTGTAGCGGTACTCGAGCATGCGGTCCCAGCCGTGGGTTTCGTCGAGGGTGCGGATGGCCGCGCGGGTGCCTTCGGCGACGCCCTTCCAGTGCTCGTCGATCACGGAGAACGCGGGCGGGTTCTCGTCCTGGATCGGCCAGGTTGAGTAGTCAGGCACCTCGCGGTCGAGCATGCGCTGCACGTAGTACCACTCGCTGCCCATGATGTGCGTGAGGGTCCGGGCGAGGTTGCCCAGGCCGATGGGGAACACCTGCGTGTACTGCTCGGGGGTAAGCGTGCGCGTCGCGTCCAGCACCTTGGTGCGGGAGATCACGAGGTAGTCGTAGATTCTGGCGGGGTGGAGCATGGCGGACTGTATCAGGGCTTGCGTGTGCCCTTGAAGGTGCCGCCCCGCTGATTGAGGGTCAGCGCCGGCGACTTTCCATCCGTGGGCGCTTCGAAGGTGAGGGTCATGGTTTTGTCCCAGCTCGCTTTGAAGACGCGGTTGCCCTGGGCCATCACGGGGACTGCGGGCTGACCCGTGCCCTGGACGCGCACCTTGCCGTTGGCGGCGGTGACGATCAGGTCCATGCCCAGGTCAGCGAGGGTGTAGGTGCCGGTGAGTGGCTCAAGCTCCGCGGCGGGGAGCTCGAGGTCCTTGAGGGCGGGGTCGCTCACGCCCAGCGCGAAGGCGGCGATTTCGTGGGCAAGCTGGCCGGCGGGGACGGCGTGGGTGTTAGAGATGACCGAGACGGAGAGCTGGTCGTCGACGAAGTAGGCGAGGGTGGAGTTGAAGCCGTGGATGCCGCCGCCGTGGAGGATGGCGCGGCGGGCGTGGAGGTCGGGGGAGATCTGGAGGCCGAAGCCGTAGTCGATCTTGCTCCCGTCGGTCAGCGTTGTGGGCGTCGTCATCTGCTTGTAGGAGTCGGGGGAGACGACCTTGCCCGAGACCAGGGCTTGCTGCCAGGCGACGAGGTCGCCGGCGGTGGAGAGGAGGCTGCCGGCGGCGTAGGGGAGGGTCATGCTGAGGTACGGCGCGTTGGCGGGTCCCTCCTTGCCCATGCCGTAGCCGCGGGCGCGGTGGGGGATGATCTCCGAGCCCACGTCGTAGCGCGTGTGCGTGAGCTTGAGGGGCGTGAAGAACTCGTCCTGCATGTGCTGGGCGTAGGTTTTGCCGGTGATCTTCTCGATGATCATGCCCAGCATGATGTAGCCGGTGTTGTTGTACTGCTGCTTCTCGCCGGGCTCGAAGTCGAAGGGGAACTCGCGGACCAGGTCCACGATCTGCGTGGGCGTCAGGTCCTTGAGCCCGCCGCCGTTATCGAAGAAGCCGTCGATATCGGTGTAGCTCTTGATGCCCGAGGTGTGGTTGAGCAGGTGGCGGACGGTGACCTTCTTGCCCTTGGTGTCGAACTCGACGTACTTGGTGATGTCGTCGTCCAGCGAGACCTTCTTTTGCTCCACGAGCTTCATGATGGCGGAGGCGGTGTACTGCTTGGTGACGGAGGCGATGCGGAAGAGCGTGGCCTCGGTTGCGGGGACGTCGTGCTCAAGGTCGGCCTTGCCGTAGCCCTTGCTGAGGATGATGGAATCGCCGCGTGCGATGGCGATTGAGAGGCCGGCGGCGCCGGGGACGGAGAGGGCCTGCGCGGCGATGGCGTCAATCTTGGAGATGAGCGCGTCGTTGGTGGGGAGTTTTGAGACTGGCGTGGTTGACTCGGCGGCGGGCTTCGCAGTGGGCGCGGGTGCCTGCGCGAGGGCGGTGAAGGGCGCAAGGGCGAGGCCAGCGACGGCGATGAGTGTGCGGATGGTGTTGCGCTGCACGGGGGAGCTCCGGGGGTTCGGGGGAGTGGGGGAGTCGGCAGGAGGGGGTGTATTGGGGAGCGGGGATTGCTCGTTTCGGTGTACGGGGTTGACGCGGAAGGGTGAAGGAGTGTTATCCCAGGCGATTCACACGGGGAAGACCCCGCCGCCGCAGCGTACCGCCCCGGCACTCACCTGGGTGAGGTGTGAAGGCAGGAACATCTGGATTGCTGCCGCTGAGGTGTGGGGCATGGGCGGTGGCGGTCATCGGCAGGCCCCCGGCCCCACACCAACCACCGGCATCGCAAAGAGAAAGGACCGGCGCTCCACCTGTGGGGCGCCGGGCCTTGTGCATTCATTTAAGCTTTTAGCTTTACGCTTTCAGCTTTCCTCAGGCCGCGATCTTGCCGCTCGCGCCCTCGGTCGCGCTTTCGATCACGAACCCGCCGCCGCCGTCGGTGCCGAACTGGAGGTTGAAGGTGGAGGAGACCGGGCCCACGACGTTGCCGCGCTGGCCCTGCACGGTGTACATCGCGCCGCCGCTGGAAGACGGGATGGCCGCGTCGGTCCAGTGCTTGCTCGCGGTGAGCGCCACCTGCGACCAGGTGCTCGCGTTGTTGAGGCGCCGCCGCACGATGTAGACCGTGCCGTTCGCGCCGTCGGGGTTCTTGCACTTCCAGCTGATCTTGACCGAGCCGTCGCTGTTGAGGGCGGCCTTGAACCCGAACGGTTCACCGGGCTCGGGCATCTGCGCTGGGATGTTCGGCGGCCCGATGGTCGCGAGATCCCAAACCGCCTGCGGATCGGCCGAGCCCTCGGCGAACAGGTCGATCTTCTCGACCGTCCGCGTCATCACTCGGTTCATCTCGGCGAAGTCCTCGCCCACCTTCGTGGTCTGCCGCTTGAGCTGCTCCTTGAGATCGATGAGCACGGTGAAGGAGTCGTTGGCCTTGGTGACGGCGTCGGTGTAGTTCGTGACGTCGATGGGCTGGAGGCCGATCGCAGCCCCCGCCGTGCTGAACGGAGTCACTTTCTGTAGCGCGAAGTTGAGCGCGGCCTGCCGGGGCTTCCTGACGATTCGTGTCTTCTTCGTTGACATGTTCATTTCTCCGATCGAACGGTGCGGGCGAGAGGGCCGGTCCGGCGGTGAGCCGGGGATGCAGCCCGCCGCCCGTCCCCTTCGCGTCGCCTCGACGCGGGGTGCCGTTCGGCATTCCTTGTGTCGTCAAGCCCCGGGGGTCACTTGAGGGTGCGGTCACGCTTCGAGTGACGCAATCGCGCAAGTCCTGTGGATAAAGCCGTTTACGCGTCGCGCAGGATTCCACGATTTTCCTGGAGAGCACGCCCACGCGCCCAGAAAACGCCCCCCCCCGCGCAGAATCGATCACGCCCCGCCACCACGCGGTGCCGCCCTGCGGCCAATCCATGCCCCTTCCCGCGCAGACGGTACCACCCCGCGCGGAGTCCATGCCACACCCGCTGCGGGAAGTACCAACGGACGCAGGAATCATGCCGCTTCGCGCGGAGGTGGTAAAACGTATCTCGTGCACGTGCCGCCACGATGCGGTCGCGGATGGTGATGTCTTCACCACGGGTTACACCCATTCGTCACGTTTCGCAGGAGCCGAATGGCGATGGCACGAAGGTGGTGCACCTGACGTTAGCGCCAAGGTTGTGCCATGTGCCTGTTCACGGTCGCGGATACGCTTCTAGAATGCAAACCGGGGGCTTTCAGGTACCTGCGTATTTTCCGGCGACGGTGGAGGAACGGGACATCCTTCAACGTTGGGGGGCGGTCTTCGACGCATTGGACACGGCTAGCAGAGAGCCCGAAACAGATCGACAGCGCTTGTTCGTTGACGAAGTTCGCGGGACAATCTACCCGGTCAGCGTCTCAGCCAAACTCTGGCTCCGATACAAAGAATGGAAGCAGCGGAGCGAGGAACAGCAGGCGCGGGCGGCTCAAGAAGTCGCGATGAAGCGTTCCGAAAGGGAGAGGGCCGCAGTGGCCGAGGAGGCTGAGCGCCACTCGCGGATGAAGGAACGGGCTGTGTCTGAGCTACAGGTTCACTTGTCGAGGGTGGATGACGACGTCGAATACAGACGATGGCTGGCGGAGCACAAGTTCGATGACTTCCGCTAACGCGACTCGAGCTTTCTGTCAGAGGCAACCAGGGTTGCGACTTTCTGGATGGCCTCGAGATCAGCGTTGTTCGCACCGCGCAGTCTGAAGTACCAGTCGAGTTCTAAATCACTCTGAAAACGTGAAACCGCCCAGCGAAGGAAGTGGAGCGCGTGGTCCACGATGATCTTGAGCACAAGTACGTCATTCGCGTCAACAGACGAACGCCCTCTGTGGACAAAGTCGTTCCGCATGTCCGCAAGGTACTCAAGAGTGGCCTGGACACACTCGCGGCCCATCGCCAAACCAGGGCAGACCTTAGCGATCCGCGCGGCGATCTCGTCGGTGCGTCCCGCGAAATTCGCTGAAAGGCTGATCTCCTCCAGAATTTGCCAGTAGTGAAGGAGTTTGTCGGCATGAGAAGGCTCCTCCGCCGCCGCTTGGTAGAGAAAGCAGGAGGCGATATACCGATTGACCACCTTGGAGGAACTCTTGAGGCCCGAGAGATACTGGGTCAGGCGTTGTACTCCGTTTTCGTCCGGTCTCTTAGGCTGGAACGTCGGGTAGGCACCATCTGTAGTCGGGTAACTGAGAATCAGCTCGCGGGAGTCATCGCCGCTGCGCCCGCTGATCGGGACATAGCACCCCCAGCCGATGTTGCTGCTGTGGGCGAACCCTGCGCCGGAGCGGAAGTGCAATGTCCCGTGCGAGAACGCGAGCTCTATGGCGCCCCCGATAGCCTGAATCCAGAGATGAAGCTTCTGCACGGTATCCTCAGATGCGAGCCTCGCCTTTAACTCCATAATGGCACTCGGATAGTCATCCACGCGGGACTTTGCCTCTACATAGCGTTTAGAGCGGATCAGTTCAACGGCATCCCGATGTGTTCGCTGCATCGCGTCATCAGCCGGCGTGATCGTGAACGTTGCATCACCGACCTCGCCGTTGAGTGGCTCGAGGTCCTTTAGATTGAGGGAACACCCAATCCTTGCACAAATTTTTTCTGCGCGCTGCGTGGGCAAAGGAGGCAGAGCGGCGACCGCTTGTTCCGGCGTCACGCTTTCAACGTCGCATGACTTCAGCAGCACGCCGATTTCCTTGATGCTTATCGGCCGATCGAGGATCGAAGCCAGCGCGGTCTCCAAGACGAAGAGCTCGGAGCCGAAGTTGAAACGGCCATCGCCGATATGCAGACGATTCGCGGCCCGCAGCGCTTCCCGGAGTGCACGCACAGCCGTCTCTTTCTTCATGGCACCTAGTCTACCGAAACATGCTGGATTTGGTGGCTCTCCGCCAACGCGCCGTTTGCGGTCCTCCACCGCGACAGCGTGCAAGCCCAATGCGTGGCACGTCGCATCCGTTCCAAGAGGAGCGCGGCGCGTCCGGAGTGAGGCCGCGGATAAGAGTGCCGCCCCTCCGGGGCTTGATGGTGCGCGCACGTGAACCCAGGGTTGCGCTCGAGGACTCGCTCCACCCTGGGCTACCAACGGGCGCCCCTACTGGGGCTCAGGAGTTCGCATCCCTTGAGAACAGTGAGAAAGAAAAGGGCCGCCCTCGTGTGAGGGCGGCCCTTGGTGGTTGCTGGATCAGGTCGGGCTTACTGGGCGCCGGCGGGGGTGCCCATGGTGCCGGTGGTTTCGACCTGGGGGACGTGGGCGTCGGAGCGGTCGGCCCCGAGGGCTTCGGCGGCCGCGGCGGCCTCCTCGAGCATCTCGGCCTCGTCGTCCCAGTCTTCCTCGATGGCGACGAGCGGCTTCACCTTGATCTCCTGGTAGGGGCGGAAGCCCGTGCCGGCGGGGATGAGGTGGCCGAGGAGGACGTTCTCCTTGAGGCCGATGAGGAAGTCGCTGGCGCCCTTGAGGGACGCTTCGGTCAGGACCTTGGTGGTTTCCTGGAACGAGGCACCCGAGAGGAACGACTCGGACTGGAGCGAAGCCTTGGTGATGCCCAGCAGCAGGGTGCGGCCGGTGGCGGGGCGGGCCCGCTTGGCCTTGGCGCCCTCCTTGCCGGCGGCCTCCGCCTTCGCGTTGGCCTCCTTGATGGTCGCCTTGCTGACGAGCTCGCCGAGCTTGAGGTCGGTGCCGCCGACCTCGGAGATGCGGACGAAGGTCTCGATCTCGCGGTTCTTCTGCTTGAAGGTGTACTTGTCCACCACTTCCTGCGGGAGCAGGTCGGTGTCGCCGGGGTTCTCGACCTTCACCTTGCGGATCATCTGGGAGAGGATCAGCTCGATGTGCTTGTCGTTGATGGTCACGCCCTGGGCGCGGTACACGTTCTGGACCTCGTCGAGCATGTAGCTCCAGAGGGCCTCCTCGCCCTTGATCCGCAGGATGTCGTGCGGGACGAGGGGGCCTTCGGTGAGGGCGTCGCCCGCCTGCACGTAGTCGCCGGTGTGAACCAGCAGCTGCTTGTCGGAGGGGACGTGGTGGTCCTTCTCGATGCCGGCCTCGGAGACGACCTTGATGGTCATCTTGCCCTTGCGCTTGTCGGAGAACATCTCGACGCGGCCGGAGATCTCGGCCATGAAGGCCGGGTCACGCGGCTTGCGTGCTTCGAAGATCTCCGTGACGCGGGGCAGACCACCCACGATGTCCTGTGAACCGCCGCCGGAGCGGGGCTGACGGGCGAGCATGTGGCCGGCCTTGATCTCCTGGCCATCCTCGACCTCGAGTCGAGCGCGGGCGGGCAGGTAGTGGAAGTCCAGGATGTTGCCGGCCTTGTCGGTGATGTTGATGGCGGGGTGCAGGTCGCCCTTGTGCTCGATGATGACCTTGTCCTTGCGGCCCTGGCCCGCATCCTCGACGCGGTAGGTCTCCTTCTCGATGATGTCGACGTAGGAGACGAAGCCGTCCTTCTCGGCCAGGATGGGCGTGCGGTGGGGGTCCCACTTCACGAGCTGCTGGCCCTTCTTGACTTCGTCGCCTTCCTTCGCGAACACCCAGGCGCCGTAGGGCACCTTCCACTTCTCGAGCTCGCGGCCCTTGGGGTCCATGATGGCGAGTTCGCCGTTGCGCTTGAGGACCACCATCACGTCGTGACCTTCGTCGTCCTTGGTGGGGACGGCGTGGGCTTCACGAAGCTCGAGGCGGCCCGCGTTCATCGCGCGGTACTCGGTGTCCTGGGCGGCGCGCTGGCCGATGCCGCCGGTGTGGAACGTACGCATGGTCAGCTGAGTACCGGGCTCGCCGATGGACTGGGCGGCGATGATGCCCACGGCCATGCCGGGCTCGACGGCCTTGCCGGTGGACATGTCCATGCCGTAGTCCAGCACGGAGCAGCCGGACTTGCTCTCGGAGGTGAGCGGGGAGCGGACGAGCACCGAGTCGATGCCGAGCTCCTCGATCTGTGCGGCGGCCTCGGCGGAGATCATCTCGTTATCGCGGACAATGGTCTTGTCCGTGACGGGGTTGACCACGGCGTTGACGGCCACGCGGCCGATGATCTGCTCGCGGAGCGGAACGTCGACCTGCTCGCCCTTGTAGATGGCGCGCTTGAGGACGCCGCGCTTGGAGCCGCAGTCGATCTCGCCGATGATGACGGACTGGGCGATGTCGCACAGCTTGCGGGTGAGGTAGCCCGAGTCGGCGGTCTTGAGGGCGGTGTCGGCCAGCCCCTTGCGGGCGCCGTGGGTGGAGGAGAAGTACTCGAGGATGTTGAGGCCTTCGCGGAAGTTGGCGCGGATGGGGGTCTCGATGATCTCGCCGCTAGGCTTGGCCATCAGACCACGCATGCCGGCCAGCTGCTGCATCTGGCTGATGTTGCCGCGGGCGCCGGAGTCGGTCATGAGGTAGACGGGGTTGAGGTAGCTCTTGCCCGTCTTGGAGTCGGAGGGGAGCTCGTTGCCGTTCTCGTCGCGGCGGTCGTTGCGCAGGGCGACGACGAGCTTCTTCTGCACCTCTTCGCGGCAGTGGGACCAGATGTCCAGCAGCTGGTTGTAGCGCTCGCGGGCGGTGATGATGCCGCGGTCGTAGTTCTTCTCGACGCGGTCGACCTTCTTCTGGGCTTCGTCGAGGAGGGCCTGCTTCTCGTGGGGGATACGCAGGTCGGTGATGCCGAACGACAGGCCGGCGAGGGTCGCCTGCTTGAAGCCCATCTCCTTGAGCTTGTCGAGGAGGTCGATGGTGGGGGCGCGGCCGGCGATCGCGTAGCAATCGTCGATCACGCGGGCGCAGCCCTTCTTGCCCAGGGCGCAGTTGTAGAAGGGCATGCCGGGGTAGAGCACGTCGGCGAAGAGGGCGCGGCCGGCGGTGGTGATGACGCGCTTGTTGGCGGGCAGGGGCTTGATGGGGCCTGTCTGCGTATCCACCACGGTGTCGAAGCCGTCGAGGCGGAGGACGATCTTGTCGTGGGGCCCGATCTGGCGGCGCTCGAGGGCGAGGATCGCCTCCTTGCGGTCCTTGAACTTGGGCATCTTCTCGACGTCCTTCTCGTCGGGCGTGATGAAGGTGATGAAGTAGACGCCCATGACGATGTCCTGCGACGCCGAGATGATGGGCTTGCCGTTGGCGGGCGAGAAGATGTTGTGCGTGCTGAGCATCAGCACGTGGGCCTCGGCCTGGGCCTCGACCGAGAGGGGGAGGTGGACGGCCATCTGGTCGCCGTCGAAGTCGGCGTTGAAGCCGCCGCAGACGAGCGGGTGGATGCGGATGGCGTTGCCTTCCACGAGGACGGGCTCGAAGGCCTGGATGCCCATTCGGTGGAGGGTGGGGGCGCGGTTCAGGAGAACCGGGTGCTGGTAGATGACTTCCTCGAGGATGTCCCACACGGCCGCGTCGCGGCGCTCGAGCATGCGCTTGGCGGACTTGATGGTGTCGGCGAGGCCGTGCTCCTTGAGCTTGCGGATGATGAAGGGCTGGTAGAGCTCCAGGGCGATCTTCTTGGGGAGGCCGCACTGGTTGAGCTTGAGCTCGGGGCCGACGACGATGACGGAGCGCGCGGAGTAGTCGACGCGCTTACCCAGGAGGTTCTCGCGGAAGCGGCCCTGCTTGCCCTTGATCATGTCGGTGAGCGACTTGAGGGGGCGGTTGCTGGAGCCCAGAACAGGTCGGCGGCAGCGGTTGTTGTCGAAGAGGGCGTCGACCGCCTGCTGGAGCATGCGCTTCTCGTTGCGGATGATGACCTCGGGGGCGTTGAGGTCCATCAGCTTCTTGAGGCGGTTGTTGCGGTTGATGATGCGGCGGTAGAGGTCGTTGAGGTCGGAAGTGGCGAAGTTACCGCTCTCCAGCAGGACCAGCGGGCGCAGGTCGGGCGGGATGACGGGGACGACGTCCATGACGAGCCAGGCGGGGTCGTTCTCGCTGCCGCGGATCTGCTCGATGAGCTTGAGGCGCTTGGCGAGGTCCTTGATCTTCTGCTTGGACTTGGTCTGGCTGAGGTCAACGCGGAGCTGGGCGACCTCCGCGTCCATGTCGGTCTTCTCGATGAGCTCGCGGATGGCGTCGGCGCCCATGAGGGCCTTGAAGGCGTTGCCGTACTTGTCCACCGCGGCGCGGTAGTCGTCCTCGGTGAGCATCTGCTTGTGCTTGAGCTCGGTATCGCCCGCGTCGGTGACGCAGTAATCCTGGTAGTAGATGATCTTCTCGAGGTCGCTGGTCTTCATGCCCAGGAGGGTGCCCAGGCGGCTGGGCATGGACTTGAAGAACCAGATGTGGACGGTGGGGGAGGCGAGGTTGATGTGGCCCATGCGCTTGCGGCGCACGCGGGAATGGGTCACCTTGACGCCGCAGCGGTCGCAGATGATGCCCTTGTACTTGGTGCCGCGGTACTTGCCGCAGGCGCACTCGTAGTCGCGCTCGGGCCCGAAGATGCGCTCGCAGAAAAGGCCGTCCTTCTCGGGGCGGTAGGTGCGGTAGTTGATGGTCTCGGGCTTCTTCACCTCGCCGTAGGACCAGGCCCGGATGTCGTTGGGGGACGCCAGGGTGATCTTGACGGCGGAAAAGTCATTGACGCGGTCGTAAACAGTTTCTGCCATTGGAACCTCGCTTGAGCCTGTCACTCGAACCGGGAAGGACGCCTTCAGCGCCGACCCGGGTTTATGCATTCGCGGTTGGTTTCTGACACTCGACCCCCAGCTCGCCGTTCCAGCGATCGGGGTCCTCGACATCCTTGAACTGTGCTATTGATGAATCGCTGAAGGTTGCCCGGCGGACATTGACGAACCCAGCCTGCGTCAGCTCGGGCTGCATTGATTCGAAGTCCCACATCCATAGATGCTCGGAGTTCCCGAGCCAGGAACGGAGCAGCCCCTGGAACCCCTTGGGCCGCTGCTTGCGGCCCAGCAGGCTTTCCTCCATGAAGGCGATGCAGGCCTGAGGGGAAGTGGACTGAACGTACTTCGTGGCGATGCGCCGGAGGTCTGGCAGGACGAAGCGGAACACGCCGCCCTGGCGGAGAATCCGGTGCGTCTCCCGCAGGGCGGTGCGGAAGTCCTCGAGCGAGAGGTGTTCGAGGGTGTGCGAGCAGTACACCGCCTCCACCGAGTTGGTCGGCAGAGAGAGGCCGTTCCGGATGTCCCCATACCGGACGCTCTTGGGGAAGGGTGGGCCTCCCACCAATGATCCCACCAGCGGCAGTTTCTGGAGGCGCAGCGTCGGACTGGCGTCGTAGTTGTCCCACGACGCCGGTGCCGATAGCCCGCAGCCATACTGCACGAACTTGCCCAAAGAGTTCCTCTCGACTGCGCTTCACCAACCTCCCGACCTGGTTCGGAGCTGCGTTCACCCTGCTGGTTTAGAGCAGGCTGCCGCCCTCCAGCTTCTTCTTCTCAAGGGTGATGTTCAGGCCCAGGCCCTTGAGCTCGTTGCAGAGCACGTCGAAGGCGACGGGCATGCCTGCCTCGAGCTTGTTGGTGCCCTTCACCATGGACTCGTAGATCTTGGTGCGGCCTTCGACGTCGTCGGACTTGACCGTCAGGAGTTCCTGAAGGATGTACGCCGCGCCGTACGCCTCGAGCGCCCACACTTCCATTTCGCCGAAGCGCTGACCACCGGTGCGGGCCTTGCCGCCCAGGGGCTGCTGCGTGATGAGGGAGTAGGGGCCCGTGGCACGGGCGTGGATCTTGTCGTCCACCAGGTGGTGGAGCTTCAGGATGTACATGTAGCCCACGGTGGTCTTCTGGTTGAAGGCCTCGCCGGTCCGGCCGTCGAACAGCTGGATCTTGCCGCCCTTGGGCATCTTGGCCAGCAGCTCACGGTGGTGCGGCCAGGTGCCCGCCTTCTCGTGGCCGTTGAGGCGGTCCTCAACGTTCTTGTTGGCCTCGGCCACGGCGTCGTGGACCTGCTGCTCGGTCGCCCCGTCGAACACGGGGGTCACGGCCTGGAAGCCCAGGACCTTCGCGGCCCAGCCCAGGTGCGTCTCCAGAATCTGGCCGACGTTCATACGGCTGGGCACGCCCAGGGGGTTGAGCAGCACTTCGACGGCGGTGCCGTCTTCCATGAAGGGCATGTCTTCTTCGGGGACGATGCGGGCGATGACACCCTTGTTGCCGTGGCGGCCGGCCATCTTGTCACCGACGGACAGGGCCCGCTTGGTGGCGAGGTAGACCTTGACCATTTCGAGCACGCCGGTGGGGAGCTCGTCGCCGCGCTTCATGTGAGAGACCTTGCGGTTCTTCTCAGCGCCAATGGCGGTGATGCGGGGCCAGAACTGGCGGTAGAGCTTGTCGGCCTCGCCGCGGGTGTCCTTGCCACCCTTGGCCCACTTGACGTCGAAGGTGCGGATCTGCTCGAGGATAACTTCGGGGATGTCCGAAGCGCCGACCTTCTGGCGGGTGTTGGGGTCGATCATCGGCGTGCCGAGCGCGTCGTTGATCGAGTTGGTCATCTGCTTGAAGAGGTTGATGGCCTTGGCGTCCATCTCGGCTTCGTAGGTGGTGATTTCCTTCTTGAGCTGCTTCTTCTGCTCCTCGTTCATGTGGAGCCGGCGGCTGAACTTGCGGGCGCCGATGACGACGCCCTCAACACCCGCGGGGACCTCGAGGGAGTCGTTCTTCACGTCTTCGCCGGCGCGGCCGAAGATGGCGTGCAGGAGCTTCTCTTCGGGGGTGAGCTCGGTCTTGCTCTTGGGGCTGACCTTGCCGACCAGGATGTCGCCGGGGCCGACGCGGGCGCCCAGGCGGATGATGCCCTGGTCGTCGAGGTTGCGGAGCATCTTCTCGGAGACGTTGGGGATGTCGCGGGTGAACTCCTCGCGCCCCAGCTTGGTCTCGCGGATCTCGACGTCGAAGGCGTCGATGTGGATCGACGTGAAGACGTCGTCCTTCACGAGGCGCTCGTTGATGACGATCGCGTCTTCGAAGTTGTACCCGTCGAAGGTGTTGAACGCGACGAGCACGTTCTTGCCGATGGCGAGCTCGCCCATCTTGGTCGAGGCGCCGTCGGCCAGGACCTGGTTCTTCTCGACCTTCTGGTTGAGCTTGACCACGGGGCGCTGGTTGAGGCAGGTGCGCTCGTTGAGGCCGACGAACTTGCGGAGGACGTACTCGTCGGCGTTATCGATGATGACGCGCTCGGAGTCCACGAAGGTGACGGTGCCCGAGTTGCGGGCCTTCACCACCATGCCGCTGTTGTGGCCGACCGACTTCTCGATGCCGGTGGCGACGCAGGGCGGGTCGATCTTGATGAGCGGCACGGCCTGGCGCTGCATGTTGGAACCCATCAGCGCGCGGTTGGCGTCGTCGTGCTCGAGGAAGGGGATGAGCGCGGCGGAGATGCCGACGATCTGCTTGGGGCTGATGTCGAGGTAGTTCACCTCGCCTGAATCAACCTCGGCCAGTTCGCCGTTGACGCGGGCCAGGATGGCGCCCTTCTTGAGCTTGCCGCCGTCTTCGAGAGTGTCGGAGGGGGCGAGGATCGCCTTCATCTCCTCGTCGGCACGGAGCTGGATGATCTTGCCGGTGGCCTTGCCGTTGGTCACTTCGCGGTAGGGCGTGCGGAGGAAGCCGTACTCGTCGATGGACGAGTAGATGCCCAGGCTGGCGATGAGGCCGATGTTGGTGCCTTCGGGCGTCTCGATGGGGCAGATGCGCCCGTAATGCGAGATGTGCACGTCGCGGACTTCGAAGCCGGCTCGCTTGCGGTTGAGACCGCCCGGCCCGAGGGCCGAGAGGCGGCGCTCGTGGACGAGCGAGCTGAGCGGGTTGGTCTGGTCGACAACCTGCGACAGCTCGGAGCGGCCGAAGAAGAAGTCGATCGCGCTGCTGATGGACTTGGTGTTCACCAGGTCGGCGATCTTGGTGAGCTCCTCGGGGTCCTTGACGCTCATGCGCTCCTGAACGGTGCGGCGCAGCTTGAGGAAGCCCTTGCGGAGCTCCTCGACCGCGAGCTCGTCGAGCGTGCGGAGGCGGCGGTTGCCGAGGTGGTCGATGTCATCGACCATCGCGACGGGGCGGCCCGTCTTGACGTCCTGGCGGCCGCTGCGGAGGTCCAGCAGGTACTGGATGACCCGCAGGAAGTCCTCGGAGCGGATGAACATCATGTCTTCGGGAGTGTTGAGGTCGAACTTCCGGTTGATCCGGAAGCGACCGACGCGCCCGAGCCGGTAGCGGTTCTCGTCGAAGAACTTCTCGAAGAACAGTGCGCGGGCCTTCTCCACCTGCGGCGGGTTGCCGGGGCGGAGCTTGGAGTAGATCTTGAGAAGTGCCTTCTCGTAGGTCGTGTCGCCGGTCTCGAACTGCTCGAGCTTCTCCTCGGCAATCGTGTTGAGGATCAGCACGTCGCTGGGGTTCTCGATGACCTTCACCTTCTTCAGGCTGCTGGCCATGATCGCGCCCGCGGCCTCGCCGATCTGGCGGCCGACGTGGACGAGCTCCTCGCCGCTGCTGGTGTCGATGATCGACTCCGCGGCCCAGTGCTCGGGCTTGATGTTCTCGACCTTGACGTCGCTGATCTCGTAGAAGAGGCTCAGGATGGCGTCGGTCTCGGCGACGGACTCGTCCAGGCAGCGGAGGAAGGTGGTCGCCGCGAGCTTGGTCGACTGGTCGATCCGCATCGCCAGCACGTCCTTCTTGGTCACCTCCAGCTCGATCCAGCTGCCGCGTTCGGGGATGATGCGGGTGGAGTGGAGGGGGCGGTCGGACTCGGCGGAGACGATGGAGAAGTCCACGCCGGGGGAGCGGTGGAGCTGGCTGACGATGACGCGCTCGGCGCCGTTCACGATGAACTCGCCGCCGCCCATCATGATGGGGAACTCGCCCAGGTAGATCTGCTCCTCGGGGAGCTCGGGGCGGCCTTCGCGCTTGAGGCGGACGCCGATCCGGAAGGGCCGGCCGTAGGTGAGGCGGAGCTCACGGCACTCGTCGGAGGTATACCGGGCCTCCTCGAGGGTGTAGTTGATGTACTCCAGCTTCATCGTCCCGTCGTAGCTTTCGATCGGGAAGACTTCACGGAGCAGGGCCTCCAGGCCGATGGAGGTGTCACGCTCCTCGGGCCCCTTGGCGAACTGGAGGAAGCGCTCGTAGGCGTCGGTCTGAACCTGTGTCAGATCGCCCACCGGGATTGCGTCCCCACGCTTGGAAAAGTCACGAACTTCGATTTTCGACGTAGACATCACTGCCATCGGGTGCCTCTCGATGGAGAACAAGACCTCGTTTGTCCCACTAGATCCGGCAAGTCAAACGGGTCGTCTCAACTCTGAAATGTGGTGCTGGTTCAACGGCGTACCGCCTTCGCCCTAAACCGTTCGGAACCGATGAGTATACCCGCGGATGGTGGGGTCAACCATTCGCGCGCGTGCAAATTTCAGGCCAGCCGTCAATCCTTTTTCGGTTGGATTGGCGATAAACCCGGCTTTCTCCCCGGGCCGGGTGAACGGACCGGGAAGGGGCCAAAAGGAAAGACCCGCCGGTGAGGGCGGGTCTTCCGGGAATCCATGGGTTCAGAGAAGCACGGCCGAGTGAACGGACGTGATTCCCTGATAAGGACTTAGACGATCTCGACCGTCGCGCCGTTCTCCTTGAGAGTCGCGGCGAGCTTGTCCGCGTCTTCCTTGGAGAGGCCGGTCTTGATGGCCTTGCCGGGGGCGTCGACGAAGGCCTTCGCCTCGGCCAGACCCAGGCCGGTGGCCTCGCGGACGACCTTGATGACCTGGATCTTCTTGTCGCCAGCGGCCTTGAGGACCACGTCGAAGCTGGTCTGGGCCTCGGCCTTGGGGGCCGCGGCGGCGGGGGCCGCCATCATCATGCCACCGCCGGCGGCGGCCTCGATGCCGTAGGTGTCCTTCATGTACTTGCCGAGCTCGACCGCATCCTTGAGGGTCAGGCCGGCGAGCTGGTCACCGAGGGTCTTGATATTCGCGCTGAAAGTCGTGTCGGACATGGGTGCTTCTTTCTCAAACTCTTGAGAGCGGGCAACTTGCACGCTCTCTGACACTCACCAAGAGGGGCCGGAACATCCGGCCTTTAACCCCTTGCGGGGCCAGTTGGTGATGATGTTTCGGGTACTTAACCGGCCTTGGCGATGGTTTCGCCCTTTTCGAGCTTCTCTTCGATGGCCTTGATGATGCCGGCGACGCCGGAACCGGGGCCCTTGATTTGACCCAGCAGCTTGCGGCCGGGGGTGATGATGAGGGTGACGGCCTGAGCGATGGCCTCGTCCTTGGTGGGGAACTTGGACAGCTCAGTGACGCCGGCCTTGCCCTTGAAGACGGTGCCATCGAGGATGGCGCCCTTGAGCTCGAGCCCTGGCATCTTGGCCATAGCCTCGACGATCTCGCGGGCGACCTCAACGACCGAGTCCCCGCCGTGGGCCAGGGCGGAGGCCCCGGCCATCAGCTCGCCCAGCTGGGCGAGGCTGGTGCCCTCGAAGGCCTTGCGGGCCAGCGAGTTGCGCAGGACGGTGATCTTGATCTTCTTCTTGGCGAGCGAACCACGCAGCTTGGTGGTGTCGATGGCCTTCATGCCGCGGATGCTGATGAGGAGTGCGTTGCCGTAGTCCTCGCCGCCGCCGGCGATGCGGTTCTTGTAGTCCCGCATGATGATCTGCTTGACGGTCTTCGACATGGCTTATTCCTCCACCACAGCAGAAACGTGCTTGACCTGCACGCCGGGGGTCATGGCCCCGCTGACGGTGATCTTCTTGATGTACTGACCCTTGACGGTCGAGGGGCGGGCCCGCTCGATCGCGTGGATGAAGAACTCGAGGTTGGCGGTGAGGCTGTCCTCGGGGAAGCTCATCTTGCCGATGACGGCGTGGATGTTGCCCGCCTTGTCGGCGCGGTACTCGACCTTACCGGCGGAGTATTCCTTGACGGCCTCGGGGACCTGGGGGGTCACGGTGCCGGCCTTGGGGGAGGGCATCAGGCCCTTGGGGCCCAGGACCTTACCCAGGCGGCTGACGACGCGCATCATGTCCGGGGAGGCGACGGCGACGTCGAAGTCCATCCAGCCCTTCTCGATCTCGGCGACGAGCTCTTCGCCGCCGGCCTTCACCGCACCCGCGGCCATGGCCAGGGGGGCGACGTCGGACTGGCAGAAAGCCACCACGCGCTTGGACTTGCCAATGCCCTTGGGGAGGCTGATGGCGCCGCGGAGGTTCTGGTCGCTCTGCGCGGTGTCCAGGTTGAGGTGCATGCAGACATTGACCGTCTGGTCGAACTTGGGCGCCTTGAACTTCTTCAGGGCGGCAACTGCCTCGGTGGGCAGGACCTCGGTCTTGGGGGTGATGGCCATATTGGCCTTACGACGCTTGCTGATTCTGACCGGCATCTTCTGGTTCTCCTTTCTGATCCCGGTCAACCTTCGACCGTAACGCCCATGGAACGAGCCGTGCCTTCGATGATGCGCATGGCGGCTTCGACCGACAACGCGTTGAGATCGACCATCTTCTCCTTGGCGATCTTCTCGACCTGGGCCTTGGAGATCTTGCCGATCTTTTCCTTGTTCGGGACGCCCGAGCCCTTCTCCTTGCCGGCGGCCTCGAGGATGAGGATGCTGGCGGGGGAACTCTTGACCTCGAACTCGAACGTGCGGTCGGAATAGACCGTCACGATGCATCCAACGACCTTGCCCTTGATGTTCTGGGTGGCGGCGTTGAACTTCTGGATGAACTGGCCCGGGTTCACACCCTTGGAACCCAGAACGGGGCCCAACGGAGGAGCCGGGGTGGCAGCGCCACCCGTGGCCATGATCTTGAAAACGTTAGTGACTTCTTTCTTGGCCATTCTTTTTCAACCTCCCACCGGCTCACTTACTGGGGAGTCAGGCAACCTGCCTGAGCGCCTCAGCGTGCCCGCCCCGGCCTGGGTGCGAGCTGAGCCCGGTAGTTCAACCGGTCCTGGATGTAAACCCGCTTCGCGTCAGCGGAGGGGTTCCAGAAGGAAGGGATGATAGCGGGGAGGTCGGGCGGGACAAGCGGGTGGGAGCGGCGGGTTGCCCGGTCCTACTTGAGCGTGGCCGCGAACAGGTCCGCCAGTTCGGGGGAGAGGCCGGCCTTGCGTGCCCGTTCGAGGGTGGCGCGGGCCTTGGTGGTCTGGCCTTGGGCCTGTTGGAGGACGAGGGTGAGGAGGTGGGCGTTGGCCCCGCCGTTGGCGGCGTAGGTCTGGGAGGTGGTCATGAGGGAGGTGGTTCGGCTCGCGTCGAGGCCGAGGGAGGGCAGGTCCAGGGGGTTGGAGACCAGCAGCGGGTCGGCTTCGTAGACCAGGGCGATGGTGGAGGCCGCGTTGGGCATGTCGCGGTTGGTGAGGTGGGCGATGGCGAGGAGGCGGAGCAGGTGGTAGTCGCCGGGGGTTTTCGTGACATGCTTGCGGAGTTCGGCGATCGCGTCCGCTGGGCTTGAGCCGATGAGCGAGGCGTCGAACGCGGGGACTTCCTCCTCGACCGCCTTCGGCCGCAGCTGCGGGTCGTAGGCGGCGCCGCGGCCGATCGCGGCGTGGCGGCTGCGGACTGGCGCGAAGGGGTTCCAGTTCGCGAGCTTTCGGGAACGACTCCTCCGGCCCTCGGTTTTCTGGACTGAGTCACTTTGGGCTTGGTCGACTTTGCGGGTCTTCGCCGCGGCGGTGCCGACGCGTTCGAGTTGACGCCGGTCCTGGTCCACGATCATGGCGCGGACCACGTCGGGCTCGAAGCGGCGGGGCATTTGAATCACCGCGAGGGGAGCTTCGGTGGAGTGGGTTTCGTCGGGGACCATGAAGCGGCGGGGATTGTCGAGCACCGCGAGCGAAGACTTGACCCGTCCCACGGCGTCATCCGGGATGCTGGGCAGGCCGTAGGGCATGATGCGTGCGAAGCCGTTGGGGTACAGCTTGCGAGAGTTCCACCGCGCGCCACGGGCCGTGTTGAGCCTCCCCGAGGGAAAGAGCTTTCTGTAGTTGTCGAGCCGGACGCCGCCGATCGCGAGGGGCCTGCTCACGCGTGGGACGAAGGTGGAATCGTGAACGCCGTCGCGGCTCGAAGTGGAACGCTGGACCCCGACCGGGCTCGTAGTCGAAGGTCCGCGCTCGTCGAACTGGCCCTTGGTCGGCCGATCCTCAGGCGTCTGCTGCTGCGCAACAACCGGCGCGCACGCGGCACACGCGATCACCAGCGACAGCAGCAGATTGCGAGGCATCGGTGGCTCCTGAGCGGTCCTGCCCTCTGTTGTACCACCGATCCCAGGCGGCAGGTTGCGGCTTTCAGGTGCGGAGTGCGGCCTTCATGGCTCCCAGCACCTCGGGCTCCAGGCCCTGCTTGCTCGCTTTTTCCAGTGTGGTACGGGCCTGCTCGGCTCGCCCCTCGGCCTGCATGAGGGCCGCGACGGTGAGCCAGGCGGAGCCGGAGTCCACACGGTTGGCGAAGGTGACGGTCCGTGTCACCAGGGACCGCAGTGAGCGTTCCGAGTAGCCGAGTTCGGCCGCGTCGATCGGCTCGTTCGCGAGATTCGGGTCTGCGCGATAAGCCTGACGCATCGACGCGACGGCGTCGTCGAAGCGGTTCTGCTCGAGCAGAGCGATCGCCAGCACTCGCTGGGCGTCGGCCGCGTCGGGGTTCTTGGTCAGGTGGGCGCGGAGGACCGAGGTGGCCTGCTCGGGCATGCCGAGGCGCATGGCCTCCTGCGCGAGTTCGAGAGCGGTGGGGGGCGCCTGCGGCACCGTGCTCCGCGGCTCGGGAGTCGGCGTGGTCACGGGCGGCACGGCGTAGGGCCCACCGGAGACGAGCGGCGCGCCGTAGGGATTCGCGTACCCGTACACGTAGGTCCCGGTCGCGGCGTCGTAGGTGATCGCGGGGGCGGGGAGGTTCATGACGCCAACGGTGGCCGCGGGGTAACCGAAGCCGCCGATGGACAGCCCGGTGCCGACGGTGAGCAGCGTCTCGCGCGGGTAGTAGATCGGGTAGGCCGTGTATCGCCGGTCGTGCTCGCGGCGGTGGTGGTACCACCAGCGACGGCGGTCGTTGTCGTGCCAGTGGCCGTGATCGTGACGGGGCGGGATGGGCGTGATGACGATCGGGGGAGTGGGGTAGGGCTGGTTGGCGGCGGGGTTGGAGAGCAGGTCGATGTTGGACCGGCTGCTGCGTCCGATGCCAAGGCCCGAGCGCGGGGCGATGGAGCCGGGGCGGACGTTGTTCTGGCCGCCGGCGTCATTGCCGCCCGGGGGACGGGGAGCGGGCGGGACGGGGGTGGGCTCGGGGGCGGGGACCGGGGTGGGGCGGGGGCGCGGGCGGGGCCGGTGACGCGACTCGGTCTGGCCCTCGGCAATCGCGGCGAGACCGACCACGGAAACAAGCGCAAGAGCGGCGGTGAACAAACGGAAACGGACCATCGTGGGCCCTTTCTGGCGTCTCTCGCTCCAGCGGCTCCCACACGGGGTGCCGCGAGCTTCTCGCCTGAGGCGGCCGCGTCATGCGGCCGGCACATGAATGGTATAGACGCACGGGGGCCCGGGCGGTTCCCGCGGCGTGATCGGGAGCGTTCGCGTATCTTCACGCCATGCTGAAGGGTCGTTTATTCGTCGGGATGGCGTTCGGTGCGTTTCTGGGTTGTTTCATCGGCGGCTGCGGGATCGGGCGCGGCGGCGGGGAGGCACGCCTGGCCTCGATCAACGGGCCGGGGCAGCTGCGGCTGGACCTGCCCACGCGGGTGTACACCACGCGGGACGCGGACACCGTGGACATTTACATGACCGACCTGCCCGCCAGCGTGTGGAACGGCGGCGCGGATGTGTCGGATATGGCGGGGACGATCGTTCACCTGCACATGTTCATCCGGCCCAAGGCGGGTCGGACGCCGATCGCCGACACCGCGAGCACGGCGACGCTCCGCTGCATGGTGCTGGCGCGGGGCGAGATCGGCGTCTACGGCGGCGGCGGGTTCTTCGTGGATGGGGCGGACGTCGGCGACAAGGTCTTCGACGGAAGCGTGCGCGATGCGACGATGCGGCTGGTGAGCGCGACGGGCGGGTTCAATGACCGGCTGGGGGTGGCCGTGTTCTCGGGGAGCGTGTCCGGCAAGCTGGATGAGAAGACGGCGGGAGAGATGGAGCGGGCGATGCGGGTGCTGGCGAATGAGACGCGGGCGGTGGAGTAGAACCACCGCCCGCGCCGGTTTCGCTTGTTGGCCTGGCTCCGCGAAAGACTTACATCCCGCAGCCGTAGAAGAACTTCGCCTCGCTGATCTTGCCGTCCTTGACGGTGTACAGGGCGGTCTCGCTCATCTTCATGCGCTGGCCGGCCATCGGGCCCTCGGAGTGGGTCGCGTCGATGAACATCGCGCAGATGAACTGGTTGCCGTTGACGATCGGGTTCTCGCACCCGGCGTCGTGGACCGTTGTCATCTTCTCCCACTGCTTGCCCTTCTCGAGCAGCGCCGCCTTACCGGCGGTCACGGCGTCGCAGCCGGGCATCGACATCGGCTCGACGTGGCGGGCGTTGTCGGCGTAGAGATTCTGGATCGCCTCGAGGCTCTTGCCCTCGCGGATCAGCGCGACGAGGCGGTCGGCCACCTTCTGCGTGGCCTGGTGCTCGGCGGAGGGGGGCGGGGGCGTGAACGACGGCTGGGAGGGGGCGGTGGTGCTCATGGCGGGAGGATACTGCGCGTCTGGAGGAAAATGCCAGAGCTTTTTGCACGCACTTGGATGAACGCTCAAACTTGAGCCAGCCGGAGGAGTTGCGCTTCTCGCTCGCGCGAGAGTGCCGGTTGCAGCGGGTGGGAATCCAGCCAGCGGCGGGTGTCGTGGGCGGTGATGGCGGGGTCGGTCAGGGTGAGGCCGGCCGCGGTGGCGCGGGCGTTGCTGACGTGCATGAGTGAGGCGCGGGGGCCGTGTTCTGGGCGGAAGAGGGGGAACTCGCGCTCGGAGCAGCCTGCGCTGCGGAGGGCGGGCGCGGGGACCCACCTGAGATCCACGGGTTCGGCGCCGAGCATGTGCAGGAAGTCGGACCAGGTGAGGCGGTGGCCGGACATATTGAACGGGCCCGACAGCGATTGAGAGATGGCCGTGATGGTGAAGCGGGCGAGGTCGCGTGCGTCGACGACCTGCATAGGGTCGCGGCCGTCACCCGGCGCGAGGATCGGGCCCGGCTGCGTGACGCGGCGCACCCAGTAGGAGTAACGGTCTTGGGGGTCGTGGGGGCCCGCGACGATTTGGGGGCGCAGGATCGTTGCACGATCGCCCAGATGCTTTGTGCAGAGGTCTTCACAGGCGACCTTCGCGCGGCCGTACATCTCCTGATCTAGCTCGATGATGTCATCCGGTGCGGGCGGCATGCGCGGGTGCGTTTCGAGCACCGGCCGTGTCGGCGGATCGCCGTACACGGCGACAGCGCTGATGAAAACGTAGCGACCGACGCGCGGTCCAAGCATTTCTAACGCCGGGCGGACCTGGCGTGGGGTGAACCCGCTGACATCGATACATGCGTCCCAGGTGCCGGAGGCGAGGGCGGCGAGGCCGGCGGTGCCTTGATCGCGGTCGCCGCGGAGGCGTTCGATGTGCGTGGGAAGTTCGTCGGTGGTCAGGCCGCGGTTGAAGACGGTGATGGTGTGGCCGGCCGCGAGGTGCGCTTCGGCGATGTGACGGCCGACGAACTGGGTGCCGCCGAGTATGAGGACGTTCATGGGTCGTAGACCGGGGAGATGCGGCTGCTGAGCTATGCGGCCTTGCGCTTGCGGGTTGGCTTGCGCAAGGCAGCGCGTTTGGCGGCGGCGGCGGTCGACCGGACGACAGCCGCATCGATCAGCGATCCCTCACGGAGGATGCTCGAGGGGTTCTTTGCCTTACTGGTCTTGCTGGTTTTCGCCATTCTGAGAAGCCCCTTCCAACTTCCATGGCAGCTTGGTTCCACTCACCATCCCAGCTTAGACGGACACCCCTACCCGCGACATCAGCCTCTCCGCCGCCCCCCGATAGAACTCCTCGAGCAGTTCCCGCGGGAACTTCAACCCCCGCAGCATCGGCGCGGCCATGTCGTCAAACCGATCGGGCTCCACCATCTTGAGGTCCGGGTCCGCGATCGGCGACTCGCCGACGTAGTCCGTCTCCCACATCGTCCGCAGCGCAAAGTACCGGCTTGCGTAAAGGTCAAACGCGGACTCAGGGCTGTTCGCGAGGTCGGCCATCGGGTGCGCGGGCGGGCCCGCCTTTGGCGCAAGGTGCTCGTCAGTGGTCACGATATCGGAGCCGAAGAGCAGGCGGCCGCGCCAGCGCGTGAAGAACTCCAGCACGCGCTCGCGGGGGTGGCGGGACACTTCGCGCAGCACCCACTTCGTCGCGGAGGTATCGATGTAAAGGTTCGGGTGCCGCTCGAGCATCCCGTCCAGGAACGCGAGGTCCTCGGGCCAGCCGCCCATGTGGGCCGCGATCCAAGGCATCGGGAAGCGGTCCAGCATCACCTCGAGGCCCCGGTAGTACGAGAGCTTGGTCCCGTACTTGCTCGCGTCGGCGTACTTGGTCGCGAACCACGTGTCAGGGTCCGCGACGTGGACCATCATCATCATGCCCAGGGACTGGGCGAGTTCGGCCGCCTTGACGCGCCACGGTGCATCGAAGTCCACCACGTCCTTGCCGGTGTCCCCCGGGAAAAACTCACGGATACGCGGTGCGTTCCAGAGCTTGACGATGCGGGCCCCGAATCGCGAATGGAACGCGGCGATGTCCTCCAGGAAGTCCTGCGTGAAGGCCTTGAGACGATCCTCCTTGCGGAAGTCGGGGAAGGCGATGAACCGCACCATGTCGCCGAGCGCGTCCTGGACCGTCTGGGCCTCGCTGAGGCGGACCATCGTGAAGACGCGGTTGATGCCGTACAGGCGGGCGACCTCGGCGTAGATCGGCGTCGCACCCGGCCCATTGATGTGGGCGTGGATATCCACGATCGGGACGGGGGGTTTGGGCAGGCGGGCCGCCTCGCGCCGATAATCCAGCCCGAAGCGGTTCGCGGCCACGCGGGCCTTGGGCGGAGTTACAGGGGCTGGAGCCTCGATCGTCGGTTCGCTGCCGGGTTCCCGCATGACGCGCATGGTAGACCACGCCTCCTTCAACTCTGCTCCCCCTGCTGGTTCGCCGAGGAGGCGGCTGCGGATTGCGCTCGCCCACGACTGGCTGTGCGGGGTGCGGGGTGGGGAGCATGTGCTGGAGCGGATCGCGCAGCTGGTCGTGCGCGAGCATCAATGCGCCGGTCTGTTCGTGATGTTCGACGACGGGGGCACGATCGGGCCGGCCGTGGATTCGTTGCGGAAGGTGGTCGCGACCCTCGGGACGAGGCCTTGGAGCGATTCCCTGCGGCGGTGGCTGTTGCCCTTCTATCCAGCGGCGGTGGGGGAGTTGTCGGCGATGCTCGCGGCGGAGCATGCGCGCCAGCCGATTGATCTGGTGATCTCGACCAGTTCGGCGGCCATTAAGGGGCTTCAACCACCGCACTCCGTGCCGCACCTGTGCTACTGCCACTCTCCCGCTCGGTACATCTGGGGGCAGGACACGAGGTACCGCGGCGGGATGCGGGGCGTAGGCCTGGCCGCGGTGAAGGGCTGGTACCGCGATTGGGACCGCCGCACGGCTGAGAACGTCCGGCACTTCATCGCCAACTCTCAGCACACTGGTCGTGAGATCGAGCGGTGTTACGGGCGTGAGTCGGACATTGTGAACCCGCCGGTGCGCGAGATGTTCTTCGAGGGGGAAGTGGGGGGGCGGGAGGACGGGCCGTGGCTGGTGGTGTCGGCCTTGGAGCCCTACAAGCGGGTAGAACTCGCCATCGACGCGGCCGAGTTGGCACAGCATGAACTCGTGGTGGTCGGCGACGGGTCACAACGCGCCGAGCTGGAACGAAGGGCGGGTCCGCAGGTGAGGTTCACGGGCCGCGTGGGCGATGATGAGCTGCGCGACTTGTACCGCTCCGCTTCGCTGCTGCTGTTCCCGCAGGTGGAGGACTTCGGCATCGTGGCGGTTGAAGCGCAGGCGTGCGGGCTGCCGGTCGTCGCGCGTGCGGCCGGTGGCGCGATGGAGATCGTGATCGACGGCGAGACCGGCGCATTGTTCCAAGACGACAGCGCCGAGAGTCTTGTTGCGGCGATTGAGCGCTGCCCGGTGGATGCCGCCGAACGCTGCCGTGGGAACGCACGCCGGTTCAGCGAGGCAGGCTTCGATCAGCGCATGCGCGATCAGATCGCCTCGGTGATCGGCCAGCCAGTCAGCTGATTCTCGGCGTCATCGAGCCGACCACCACCGGGGGGCCCACGCCCACCCGAACGGCCAGCACGTGCCCGATGAACAGTTCGTGGTCGGCTTCGATGTCCAGGTGCCGGACGACTTCGCAGTCGAGGACCAGCGGAGAATCCACCAGCACCGGGGCGCTCGTCACCAGCCTCTCAGACCGCACGCAGTCGAAGGGATCGCCGTCGCGTGGGCGCGCGGTCTCGGCGAACTTGCGCAGCATGAGCTTCTCCGACACGTTCACGCGGCAGATCGCGAATGCGTGGCTGTCCCGGATCAGCGGTTCAATCCAGTGTCCCGTTCGTACCGCGACAGCCAGCAGCGGCGGCTCGTCGGCGCACGGCTGCACCGAGCGCACAACCACCCCCGCCCGTTTTCCCTCAAAGCACGAGGTGAGGACGTAGAGCCCGCGGGTCAGGTCTGCCATCGCTCGCTGCATGTCAGACTGCTTCACATCCTGCTTGGCGTCAGTCATGGATCCCCCGATCCCGTCCCAGGAGACCCCCGGGGCTTCCCCCCCTATACCGGCGAGTTAGCGGACTGGGTTCAGGGACTTGGACTTTTTCTGGTTGGGGACAGGTCGGGGACTGGTCGTGGCATATCCACCGATTCTCCACAGAGGGTGGAAATCGGGCCGTCAATGCCCGATAGTGTTGCAAAGTGGGGCAAAGTGTCGTAACATCCCGCACGGGCTTAGGACGAGCCCACTCGGGGGCAAGGACGCCCCTGACCCCGCACGGGAGTGGCAGCGATGGGTGGAAAGCATGATCTTCACAGGGCATGCCGAGCTGACCATCGACGCCAAGCAGCGTCTGGCGATCCCCGCCAAGCACCGGGCTCTCTTGAAGCCGGAGCGGGACGGGAATGCCTGGTACTGCGTTCCCTGGAGCGGGGCCAAACTGATGCTGTACACGGAAGCGCGGTTCCAGGAGTTGGCCGAGCGTGGGCGCGCGACGCTCACGCCCGGGGAGGACGAGGCGGGGCTGGAGGCGAACTTCTTCGGGCTGACGGAACGGCTGGAGATGGACAGCGCGGGGCGGATCAACATCCCGCGCCTGCACCTGGAGCTCACTGGGATCGGGACGGACGTGGTCATGGTCGGGTCGGGGCGGAGGCTGGAGGTTTGGGGCAAGCAGGCGTGGACGGCCGGTTTGGCCGAGCGGTTCGCGAACCTGCCCACGCTGGTTCGCAAGATCGAGGACGGGCGTAAGGGCGAGTGACTCAGCAGAAGGGGCTCTATCGGGGAAACCCGGCAGGGCGGATTGATTTCCGTAGTTTCGGATCGTCGGGAAAACGAAGGGATTCGCAGCGTGGGGGGGCAACCCCCGATGCCCGCAAGGACGCGGGCGTACAGGCGCACCCCTGACGACCCAATGTGCTCGCCCGAGTCGCACCGGGCGAGCGCTTTTTTCGAGAGTGAGCCACCACCCGGCGGCGGGGCCACCACCACCTTCCCATTCACCCTGTCGCCACGCCCCGCCCGGTTACGACCGGGCGGGGTTGTTTTTGGAACGAGGATCCGCACCCGGAGGTAGACTGTGACCATGAAGAAGCTCACGAACGCGTTGCTGGTGATGGCTGTGGCGGGCGGCGCGATGTTGGTTGGGGGCTGCCGCGAGCCGCAGAAGGCCGGCGGCGCTTCGCAGCAGACCGGGACGCCGCCCCCGAGCGCCGGTTCGATTCCCCCGCCCCTGCCCCCGGGCAAGGTTCAGAGCGGCGGCGGCATGCGCTAGGTGCTTGCCCTGCTGGCGTGAGCGTGCGACAATGCGGCCCCCCACGAGGAGAGCCGCATGTCTGAGCTGATCCAGTTCACGTCCAACCACCAGGACAAGTCCACCGAGAACGGGTATCAGTTCGAGTTCTACTGCGACCACTGCGGCAACGGCTATACCTCGAAGTTCCAGGAGAACAAGCTGGGGATGGCCAGCGGTTTCATGCGGGCCGCGGGGAGCTTTCTTGGCGGCTTCGGCGCTGCGGCCGACAGTGCAGACGCGCTCAAGGAGTCGATGCGGGGCAGGGCTCGCGACGAGGCCCTCCGCGCGGCCGTGGAAGAGGCCAAGAAGGTCTTCAAGCAGTGCCCGCGCTGCGGCAAGTGGGTCTGCCCGCAGGTGAGCTGGAACGCCACCCGCGGCATGTGCGTGCGGTGTGCCCCCGACTTCCAGAAGGAAGTGACTGCGGCCCAGGCCACCGGCCAGTCCGAGCAAATCTGGCGCGAGGCCCGCAACGGCGATGGGCGGGTCATGGGCGGGGTGCTGGGCGGTTTCGATATCGCAGCACCGGGTGGGATCGCCGCGGGCGCGAACTGCACGGCGTGCGGGGCCAAGTCCAGCGGGGGCAAGTTCTGCGGGGAGTGCGGCGCGCCGGTCGCGACCAAGAAGTTCTGCCCGGGGTGCGGGGCGGAGGCGGCTCCGGGGGCCAAGTTCTGCGCGGGCTGCGGGAACAAGCTGGGGTGAGACCGTCACGGGGCGGTGAGCATCTGCTCGGGCGTGACGCCGAATGCCTGCGCGATCTTGACGACGGTGGCGTAATGAGGCTTGGCGCGCAGCTTTTCAATTGTGGCGACGGTGCCGACGCTGATACCCGCGGCGCGAGCGACGTCCGACTGTGTCTTCAGCTTCGCCGGCCTGTACTTGAGGTAGTTGGCGTAGAAGGCCTCCACATCCGCGCGGGCGTCGTCCTCCTGTTCGCGTGCCAAAGACTCGCGTGACTTGATGCCAGCGCCCGCATGGTGGATGGGGACCAACCCATCCCGCGGCGTCAACGCGATCGAAGTGGATTTGAGGATGAACTCGCGGACGGTGGCGTCCCGATCACGCACCGCGTTGACGAACTTGGGACGGAGGCGGTCGATGGTGTCCCAAACCACGTCATCCATCCCGACCAGCGCGCGGAGCACCGGGTGAAGGCCGGCGAGTGTTGACTCGCCCATGGGTTCCGAGCGAATGAGCGTGGCCTGCTCCCACAGGATCGAGGACATCAGCAAGAGCCGCTCGGCCGCGGGTCGCACGTCGTCAGGTGTCCGGGGGTTTGAGAAGTCGGCGAGCATCAACGCTTCGGCAATCGCGTTGAGAACCTCGAGCTGCGCGGATTCATCGACTGGCATGGCTATACCTCAGTCCTGCTGGGCGAAGAACGCCGCGATCGACATCGCGTCGTCGAGCGTGTGGTGGTGCTTGCGGTAGTCCGAGAGCGGGCTGAAGCCGACGAAGCGGACTCCCGGAGGTGGCTCAGCGGTGCGGACGACGAAGAACGCGACGACCTCGGTCGGGCGCTTGCGCCGCTTGCCGATGATCCGGATGTAGAAGGTGGCGGCCGGAGCGTCGACCTGGCCGAAGCCGAAGTCCTTGAGCACCGCGCTGCGATCGATCATGGGGTCCATGGCGGTTGTCATGAGGTACTCCGCAAGCTGCGCCGTATCCCGAACTTCCCGGTTCGTGACGCCAAGGTCGTGTCCTTGACTGCGAGCGCCGTCGTAAAAGTCCTCCTTACGCCAGGCCATGGGTCCGGGCTCCTGCACTCGGACCGATGGAGAATCTATCGCCAATCGGCCCGCAAGGGTGCTGAAAAACACAGAAATTTGCAGAAAATGTATGAAAAACGCGCAGAGTGCGCTAAAAAACCAAGTGGAATCGTGGGCAGTGTTGCGAAGCTGGGTCCGATTACCAATGGGCTACAAGTGTGGTGTGGGGGAGCGTTCACCGTGCTCGGGGCCTAGCTCTGGAACGAGCGATTACTCGTGCATCGGGCGCGGCACATCCGCGCCCTTGCCGTCGCCCAGCACGTCGATCAGGTACATGTGCTGGGCTTGGCGTGGGTGTGTTGAGAGGCCGGCGATCTTGTTAGCGTCGAAGAGCGTGATGTCAACGTAGTGGAAGAGCGGGAGGATGGGGAGTTCCTCTTCGACCAGCATGCGCTCGGCCTCCTGGAGGAGGCGCATGGCCTCTTCTGGCTCCGCGCCGGCAGCACGGTCCAGGAGCGCGTCGTAGGCGGGGTTGTTGTACTTGCGGTCGTTGTTCCCGTCAGTGCTGCGGGAGAGGTCGAGGAAGGTGGTGGGGTAGCCGTAGTCGCCGAACCAGGAGCCGCGGGAGACCATGTAGTCGGCGTTCTTGAGCTGGTCGCGGAGGACCTTGATTTCCTTCTGGGCGAGCACGACCTGCACGCCGAGGTGCTCCTGCCAGTTCTTGGCGATGGCCTGGGCGTAGACCTCGTGGCCGCCGTCCTTGTTGAAGAGGATCTCGACGGTAATGAAGCCCTTGCCGCCGGGGAAGCCGGCGTCGGCGAGGAGTTTCTTCGCGAGGATTGGGTCGTACCCGAGGCCCTTGGGCGAGGTGTAGCCGCCGATAGAGCCTGGAGGGATGATCGTCGATGCGACGGGCTCGCCCGTGCGGCGGAGGTTCGTGACGATTGATTCTTTGTCCACCGCGAGCGAGAAGGCACGGCGGACGCGGGCGTCGTGGAAGGGATTGGTGCGGCCGTCGGAGAGGCGCGGCTGGCAGTTGAAGTTGTAGAAGTAGGTGCCGAAGGATGGGAACGCGTGGATGTTCTTGCGCGGATCGGGCGGCAGGCGGCGGTCGATCTCGATAGGGTCGAGGGGCCGGCCGTTCTCTAGCGTGTTCTTGAGGCGCTGGTATGCGTCCCAGTGCTCCTTGTAGAACTGCTGCTTCTGGGCGAGCATGTCGGCGCGGTAGGCGGGGATCACGTCGCTGACCCAGTCCACGGCGCCGGTGGTGAAGGACATTACCTGGGCGTTGGTGTCGTCCACGTTGGGGATTGCGATGGAGTCGATGTTGATGTTCGCGACGTCCCAGTGATGCTCGTTCTTCTCGAGGCGGATGTCGCGCATGAAGCGCCACACCGTCATCTTGAAGGGGCCGTTGGTGATGAGCTTGGGCGGCTTGGTCCAGTCGGGGTCGGTGCGCAGCCTCCCGGTGGCTTCGTCGAAGGACTCGTGCGCCTTCACCAGCGGCGGATAAACGGGGTAGAAGCTGCCGAAGCCGGTGAGCTCGAGGAAGTAGGGCGTCGGGCGGTCGAGCTCGATGATCAGCGTGCGGTCGTCAGGGCTTTTGATCGCGACGACCTCATTGAACTTGGCGAGGGCGTCGTCCCACAACTCCTTCGCCGCGACGGCCCGATCCTTGACGTCTGTGCGCTTGGCGAAGTCGGCGAGCTGCTGGGTGCGAAAAGCCTGGAACTCATTGACGCCCTTGATGCAGCCGAAGACCTGCGAGTAGTCCCCGGCGTTGTCGGGGAGCATGGTGCGGCGCCAGGAGAAGATGAAGTCGCTGGCGAGCACCGGCGCGCCCGTCGACCATTTCGCGTCAGCGCGCAGGTGGAAGGTCCAGGTCCTGCGGTCGGGCGAGATGTCCCAGCGCTCGGCGACCCCGGGCACGGACTTGAAGCTGTGGGAGAGGGGGTCGTGGCGGGTGAGGCCTTCGTAGACGATCCGCGCGATGCGGAAGTCCATCTGCCAGGACATGATGGCGAGGTCCATGGTGGTGACCTCGCCGCGGTTGATGAAGGTGAAGTCGGCGCGTGGGGCGGGCTTGTCGGAGAGGAGTGCGGCACCGACCAGGAGCACGAGCAGGATGAAGGGGACGAGCAGCCGGGCCAATCGTGACTCCTCGGCTACACCTTCGGGGCTTGTGCCCGGGTTACTTCAGTCTCTCGGAGGGGATCTCGTAGGGCGGCTTGGAGAGCGCGACGTTCACCATTCGGACGCCTTCCAGGAACTTAGCGTCGCCGGCCTTGTTGGCTTCTGCGAGATTCTGCTGGAGGTTGACACCCAGGCCCTGGCCCTGGCCACCGGCACCGCGGAGGAGTTGGCCGGCGAGTTCGATGGCGCTCTGTGCGCTGGCCGCGAGCTGAGTGATCTTGGGGCGGTGCTCGAGTGCTTCGGGCTTGGGGGCGGTCGGGACGACCTTCGCGGTGTAGTTGAGGAGTCCGGCGCCAAGCTCGGCCACTGCGCGGCAGGAGTCAGGCGCGATGTTGTTGCGCCCGATGGCCTCAGAGCAGATATCCCGCAGCCCGATGCTGGCTCGGAGATGGGCATTCAGCTCGGCGTCGGTGGGTGCCGCCACCACTGTCTTGCGGAGGTAAGCGATGGTGCCGTTGGCGACCGCGGCGATGGCCGCGTTGCGGTTGGTGGAGATTTCCGCGGCCGCGAGGCCGGCGCGGATCAGTTCGGCTCGAACATTGGGGTCCACCTCGTTGGCGATCAGTTGCTCGAGGGAGCGGACAGCCGGCGTGATGTTCCCGGCGTTGATGGCGCGCTGCTCGTTGGCCGCGAAGGTGCGGAAAACGAAGCCGAGCTGCACCGCGGCGGCGAAGCGGATGTCCGCCTGCTTGTGGTTGAGCCTGGCGACCACCATGTTCAGTGAGGCGTCGGTTGCGGCAGCCCCGGCGAGGACCAGTGCGTTGATGGCGAGTTTCATGTCGCCCGTATCCAGCATCTTCTGGACGTGGGGAAGGAGTTCCGTCACGTAGGCAATACGGAAAGTGACCGAGATGTTGCCCTTGAGCTTGTCGAGGAGGGCGTTGCGATCGCGGCGGAGATTCTCGGAGTTCTCGATCGACCCGTTCAGCAGGTTCTTGGAGTAGGCGTCGATGTACGCCTTGATCAGTGCCTTGTCCTGCTCGGACACGTTCCCGGCGTTCATGCGGACGGGTTCTGGAATGTCCGCGACCTGGGCGTGAGCTTGGAGGGCTGTCCCGCAGAGGGACAGCGCTGCGGCGAGGAGGCATGCATGGAGTCGATTCTGTCTGCGGTCCAACGCTCATCCTTCCGTAGGCCGTGGGGCGGGATGCCCGACGGGGGAGTGGTCGCGGCGGGGTCAGCCGGGCGGGTCAACGTATCAGTACCCCCAAGGGTGGTCAAATGATCCGCTTGGGGGTGCGGGAGGGGTCCAGATTCCTGACGGGCGGGAACAGTTTAGTACACCTCCAGGAACATCCGGCGGGTGGGCCTCACCTGCTTGTGGATCATGCGGCGGTTCCAACCCTCGACGTCCGCGGCGGCGTCAGCGTCGACTTGGACGTACTGGTCGCGGGCGGACGGGGGGAGTTCGGTGGTGAGCCGCTGCATGATGCCGAGCTCCATACCAGCGATACCACAGGCGTAGATGAGGGTTCGCTCACGTTCTAGTACCGGCAGGAGCACGTCACGGCTGCGGCGGATCCGTTCATGGGCGTACATCGGGCCGCCATCCGCATTCCGTTCGCGGCTGATGGCGGTGAGGTATGTGAAGTTTGCGTGCTGTTCCTGGAGGGCAAGCAGGTCTTTGTGGTAGAGGAGGTCGGTGGCGTAGGGGCTGCCCATCACCAGGATCACCCGGGAGGGGACCTTGGTGCGGAGCAGGTCGAGGAGCATCCCCCGGAAGGGGGCAATGCCGGTGCCGGTCGCGAAGAAGACGTAGTCGTGGGCGGCGGGGTCGGCGGGGAGGACGAAGCGCTTGCCGTTGGGGCCGGTGACCTTGACCTCGTCGCCGGGTTTGAGGTCGGACAGGTAGTTGGAGGCGACTCCCAGGAAGAGCTTGCCGGTTTCGGTGTGCTCGTCGATGGTGCGCTTGACGGTGGTGGAGAGGACCTGGCCTTGGCCGTCTTCGCCGGTGGTGGGGGAGGAGATGGAGTAGAGGCGGAGCTTGTGCGGTTTGCCGTTAGCGTCCAGGCCGGGTGGCAGGACGCCGAAGGACTGGCCGGAGAGGAAGTTGCCGGCGAGGGCGGTCTTGCTCACGTCGATGGCGATGTGGCGGATGAAGCTCGCGGCCTTGGGGCTCGCGGTGCAGCGCTCGTTGGAGATGACGACGCCCGTCCCCGGTGACATGGGGGTGACGAGGTGCATCTTGGCCTCGGGCAGCAGGGGCGTGCCTGGGGTGGTGCCTGGCGTGGTGCCCGGGGTGTGTGCTTTTTGGGCCGTGCCTTCCATGGTGGATTGTTGGAGCGTAGAAAGTGAAGACAATCAGATTCACCCGCCGCCGGGAAGACGACCGCTCGCAGCTCGAGACTTTTCCTGATAGACCACTTTGGCCGCGTCAACGTCGGAAACACTTCCGGATTCGACCGCTTCGGCGAAGTCGTTGATGCCCTTTGCGGCTGGCGCGAGGAGCATCACAAGCCCATCGGCACCTTCCATCATCTTCGCATCTTCCGATGATGCGATCAGCCAGCGGCCATCGACGCTCTTGAAAGAAATGGGCTTGGGAAGGCCTGCCGCGTTGGCGGTAGCTGTGTCGCCTTTGATGTCGATGGTCATCGACTCGACATCAAGCTGCTTGTAGGGCTGTAGAGTGCGAGCCACCATCGAGGCCATGTTGCCCGGGGTTCCGGAGATAGCTTCCAGCCCAACACCAAGCTTGCCCTTGCAAGCCTTGTCCGCGCGTTCCACCGCGGCGAAGTACGCCTTGATCGTGTCGAAGGATGGCTGCTGGGCCGGCTCAACGTACATGAGGTTGAGTACGTCAACTACTCGCTCCGCATTGATCGCGGCGATGAGCGCAGAGAGCGTCGCCTTGGGGCCCTCTCCAGTGGATGCGGATGCTGGGGAGGCGGGTGACGGGGCCGGGTCGGCAGCCGAGACCGCCGTTGCGGAGCGCGCCGCGCCCATGCCGGCGAGGGCGGCGAGCTCGGGGGAGACGTTGGTGCCTTGGTCCTTGCTGACGGAGATCGCGGATTCGAGCACCTTGACCAGTGCGTCGATGCGTTCCTTGGCAGCACCCTGGACGCGGGTGCCTTCGAAGGAGGTCTTGGCCTGGTCGAGGGCGTCGGAGGCAGCCTCGGCCGCGGCCTTGGCGGCGGCCTGTGCTTCGGTGGCTTTCGCGGCGAGAGCGGCGCTCTCGCGGAGGGGCGGCTGGACATTGGAGAGGGAGGAGAGGAGGGCGGCGTAGACGCGCTGGCTGTGCGAGTTCTTCCAGTGCATGTAGGCGGTGGCGAGCTGAGCATCGCCCAGGACGGCCTTGCCGCCGGCATCTTTCGAAGCCTCGCGGGCGGCCTGCACGGCCTTGGTGTAGAAGCCCTGCGCCTTGGCGAAGCCCGCCTGCGCGTCTTCCTGAGCCTTGGTGACGCGGGCGAGGGCCTCGGTCACCTGTGCGCCGGCCTTTTCGGCTTCGGCACCGGCCCGGGCGGCCTCTTCGCGTGAGTCGGCGAGGTGCTTGGCGAGGGCAACTTCGGTGGCCTCGGAGTCCTTCTTCTGGTTCTCGAGCTGGTTGACGATGGCCTGCGACTCCCGGACCTGCGGGATCAGCACGTCGGCCTGGGCCTGGAGCTTGGTGCCCGCCATACGGAGCGAGTCGGCCTCGCGCTTGACGCCGTTGGCCTGGGTGACGAGCGGGACGCCATCGGTCGCGGAGAGCTTGGACGCCTGCTCCATCAGCTGGGCGTACTGGGTCTCGCGTCCGGCGACGGAGTCCATCATCTGCTTGACCTTGGCCTGGAGGGCGTCGAGCTTGGACTGGAGCTCGGCCTGGCGCTGCTTCTCGGCGGCGATGGCCGTGTCCTTCTCGGCCTTGGACTTGGCGATTTCGGCAAGCTGTGGGGCGGGGTCGTAGGAGGCGGCGGCGCCCTTGATGGCCTGGTGCTTGCGCCAGGCGCCGAGGTGGCCATCCACCTCGCTGATGGCGTTGCCCATGGCGGAGACGAGCAGGCCTGTCTCGCCCATCGCGTGCTCGGCAAGGGTGAGGTTGGACTGGGCGAGCATCATCGAGGCGGCGGCCTTCTCGCCGGCGTTGCCGCCGGAAGCGGCGGCCGCGAGGGCGGAGTTGAGCGTGCCGAGCTGCTTGGCCTCCACATCCTGGAACGAGGGGGAAGGGCTATCGCCGCTGAGGGCGTGCATCTCACGGGCCTGGGTGGTGATCGCCTTGTCGGCGGCGCTCTCACGGTCGCCGCAGCCACCGGCGAATGCGACAAGGGCGGCGGCGGAAAGAGCGAATGGCAGGCGCAGGTTCACGCGGTTGGTCATTGGTCGCCTCTATCGAAGACTGATACCGGTCGCCCATCGAGGGGCGGCCACCATCGGGTGGTTCGCCACTGTAGCAGAAGCCCGGGGCGGTTGTGCTCGATGCACACCCACCGTTCGGCCTTGAGTTGGTACAGGTTCCGAGGTCTCTCTGTTCGCGTTCGCGATCAGCGATCGACGGGCGTGCCGTCAACCCCCAAGCCGTGGGGCAGCTTGGGCTTAGGAACCGGGACCTTGTAGTCAATCGGGTATTCGGGGCGCTTGGGGTACATGGACTTGATCCAGTCGGCACCCTGAGTGAAGCGGTCGTCCTCGACGCCTCGGAAGATGGGCTGCCACCGGCCGCGGGTTGGGGCGACCTCGGGGTGCTTGTTGAAGGCGAGGTCGCGTGGGAGGCCGTACTCCAGGAGGGGGGAGCGGGCGGGCTCGTTGTAGTTGATGAGGGGCTGGCCGTTGGCGAGGCGGAAGCGTTCGAGGATGAGGAAGTTGGTGTAGGCCGCGGCGTCGGAAGCCTGCTGGCGGTTGTAGAGCCAGAGGCGGCCGGCGTCTTCGCCGCCGTGACACTTGATGTTGGCGCAGTAGGTGACGAGCCAGTTGCGGTTGAGGCGGTCGCGGAACATCTGGAAGGACTTGGGGTTCTCGAGAACTTGGACTTCGGGGTAGAACTCGCGAGCCTTGAGGTCAAAGAGCCAGGAGAGGACCTCGACGGAGGACATGCGGGCGAAGAGGGCGCGGCCTGAGGCGTTGACGGGGACGGGGCCCTTGCCCTCGACGACGATGCCGCCGTACTTGTCGAGGAAGCGGCCGATGGTGTTCTGATCGATAATCATCCGGGGCGGGTTCTTGAGGTCGACCTCAAAGACGCGGATGAGGTTGATCTGCTCCTTGGTGAGCAGGGGGAAGTCGGGGATTTTGGTGGCGCGGGCGCCCTTGGCGTCCTTTGCGGCGACCTTCTGCGCGGCGACGATCTGCTGGGCATTGACGAGGTTCTGGAGTTCCTTGGCGCGGGGGTTTGCAGGTTCCAGCCGGAGGACGTGATCGATCTCGCGGTGAGCGAGGTCGTAGCGGCCGCGGTTGAAGACCCACTCGGCGAGGCGAAGGCGGTTGTCGATGTCCTCGGGGTCGATGATGGCGCGGTAGGACTCGTAGCGGTCCTTGACCGGGGCGAGGATGCTGACCTTGTCGATCGAGTCCATCTTGAAGGTGGTCTTGATCCCGGCGATGGAGATGACCACGCGCTCACGGTTCTGCTCGACGAGGACGCCGGACATGCGCTTGCCATCGAGGAGGATGACCTCGGCCTCGGTCTCTTCGGGGAGGCGATCGACGGTGACGGGGACCTGCTGGGGCTCGGGCTCCGCGTTCTCGGCGGGGTCGGTGGTGGGAGTGCCTTCGGGCGCAGTTGGGGCGGGGCGTGCGGGGGCCGGGCCAACTTCACCGGGCGAGGGCGTCACGGGCTTTTCCGGTTGAGGGGCCGTCGCGATGCACGCCAAGCCGGCGGCGGTGAGCAGCCAGAGCGCGAGGGGGGCGCGGCGATGGCGGCCACGAGGTTGGGCTGGCGGTGTCATGATGGCATTGTCACCCACGGGGGGCGGCGTGTAAAGCCCTTCCCCTTACGGGGGTTGTACGCGGGGGAGCGGGGTGGGTTCCGGGACGTGGGGGAGGTGGCGGTGAGGATTGCACGGATTTCCTGCATACCTGGCTGGGGGGCTCTGGTAAGTTGGTGGTATGAGAAGCACCCGGGCTATCGGTCTCGTTGCGGTTTGCGGGCTCTGCGCGGGGGGAGCGCGGGCGCAAACAGTGGATCAGGTGATCCCGGCGGGGATGACCGAGGCGATCACCGTTGACCGGATTACGGGGGGGGATTACGCGCGGGGGTACTCGGCGCGTGTGGACCTGGAGGTGTACCAGCTTGGCGTGCCGTCGGAGACGGGGGGAGTCTTCGCCGGGAGCGGGACCAACGTGTACGACGACGCCATCTTCGGGGGGCCGTACATCAACAACTCGAACCCTCTGACGCTCACGGGCATGGGCATTGGATTCATTCTGCCGGCGGTCATTCCGGACCCCAACGGGGACACGCTGTATACCCGGGTTTCGTTTTACCCGAATCATGACGCCGCGGGTTCGCCGTACTCATACACGGGGACGCCGGTCGTGGCGCTGCTGAACTGGGGAGGTGGATGGACAACGGGAGGGACCCCGGGGTCGGCGAGGTACTACTCGTCCTCGATCTCTTTTAGCAGGACCATCGCCACGCTCACCACGGCGGACGTGTTCGACGGTGGTCCGAGCGACCGCACCGCGGGGGTCAAGATCGAGCCATTTCAAGACGCGGCGTACACCATCCGGGCGGTCAACTTCCAGGTCGTGCGTCGGGCTGGCTTCACGGGTTGCAAGGTAGGGTCATCCGACGCCTTTGGCTGGTTCAGCACATCAGCGGATGTCGCATCGGGCGAGGTGACGAATCGGTCGGGCGGAGGCACGAACGCGCGTGGGACCTTCATGGGCTTTCTGGCGTCCATCCCGAATGACCCGTGGGTACCGCCTGACCTCGGAGTGCTTGCGGACGGCTCCGCAAGTCCTCCGGCATCGAGCTTGTCCGGGGGGAACGTGCGGTGGTACAGGTTCACGATTGCGGGCGGGGCTACCGATACGCTCGGGGCGTTCCTTGACCTTGACTGCGAGGGGTCAACCGGCGACCTTTCGACAGCGCTCTATAACGGCAACCAGCAATCAGCTGACTTCGGTGACGTCATCGCGTGGGATGAAGAGTCCGGGTCGGGGGTGAACCCCATGCTGTCGTTCGGCATGGGGCGGCGCGCGGCCGTGGGGGATGGGCGGCAGTATGACGGGAGGAACACGGACGGCTCGCGCGGGCTGAGCGCGGGGACGTACTACGTCGCGATCGCGCCGGCGGGCAGCGTGTATAGCGATGGGTTCGGCGTGGTGCCGGGGACTCTGCCGGCACCGGCGCAGGCGCAGCTCAACATTCGGACGAACGTGAACGGGCGGGTGCTTGCGGCGTCGGTGGCCCCGGCGATCGGCGTGGGAGACAACTTCGCGGGACCGATCGTCGCGCCGGGGATCGTGATCTCCGGTCAGGCCGTGCCGCTGACCCGGCCGCGGTGGCTGCGGATTGAGAACTGCCACGGGGCGAGCAATGCGGAGCCTGTGACGCTCCACTGGGACGGCACGAGCACGGTCGCGGGGGTGAGCGCGACGTTCTTCGATGTTTTTGGCAATTTGGTGAACCAGCAGTCGTGGTCAGGCATCGGTGGGCCTCCGGCGTTTGTCTATGACAGCAACAACCCGCTGCCCGCGGGGCCGCTGTACCTGGCGCTGGCGCACGCAGGCGTGGAGGTGCAGCCCACTAGTCCCGAGACGAACGGACGCTGGCACCTGAGGGGCGTGGGTGGTGCAAACATGTCGATCTTCGCGGGACGGTTGGAGTTCGTCAATACGGACTGCTGCACGCCGGGGAATGTGTGCGGCGTTTCCGACTTCAACGGTGATGGCGACTTCGGGACGGACCAGGACATCGAGGCGTTCTTCGCGTGCCTGGCGGGGAACTGCTGCTTCACGTGCTACTGCGGTGGAGCGGACTTCAACGGGGATGGAGATGTCGGCACGGACGCGGACATTGAGTCGTTCTTCCGCGTGCTCGCGGGGGGCAGCTGCTAAGGGGCCTCCGACAAGCGGACTTGCTACGCTGCGGGCGTGGCTGAGCCGATCGACATCCGCAGTATTCGGGACGTGCCCAAGCTGGTCGCGGTGATGCGCGATGGGCAGGTGTTGGCGCGGAAGGTCACGCCGCCGTACTTCAGGGCCGTGGTTGCGATGTCCTGGGTAGTTGAGGTGCCCGGGCGTGACGCGGCGGGGGCGAGGATTTTCTGGTTTACGCCGCGGGAGGGGAAGGGGCGGGTGTTCTTCGCGCTGAGCCCGATGCGGATGCAGGGAGGGGCGGAGGGGGTGTACCTGGACCACTTCTATGTGCCCGAGCCTGGGAAGGGCGATGGGGGCCGGTGCCTGCGGCGGCTGTGCGAGCTCGCGGACTTTCATGGCGCGACGATCTGCCTGAACGCGGAGCCGGAGGGGGACAAGCCGCTGGATGGTCCGCGGCTCCAGGCGTGGTACGAGAAGCACGGGTTTGTGTTCAGCGAGAGGATCGGGCCGCGTGAGCAGCGGGGGGCTGTGCGGACGCCGAAGGTGAAGCCGGAAGTCGGAAGCCGGAAGGCGGAGTAAGACCGGACAATCGACCGGATTACTTCACGTGCGTGATGCGTTCGCCGCGTTTCCAGGCGTCGAAGGCTTGCACGGCTGCATCGGTGAAGCGGTGGGCGAAGCGGGGGGCGTCGCCGATTGGGCAGGCGAGGAACTTGTCACGCAGTGTGCGGCGGAGGCCTTTGAGTCGATCCGTGTCATTGGCGAGTGCGACCGCGGTCTGCACGAACTCGTCCTGAGTGGAGGCGCACAGCTCGGGCCTGCCGATGGCCGCGAGGATGGAGCGGCTGACGCGGCTCGCGGGGGTGTTGCCCGAAAGGCTCACGACAGGTACGCCCATGAGGCAGGACTCGCAGATGGTGGTCGTGCCGTTGTAGGGGAAGGTGTCGAGGCAGATGTCCACTCGGTTGTAGAGGGGCAGCACCTGCTTGCTGCTGGGTTCGGGGGGCTCGGCGAGGATGCGGGCGGGATCGACGCCCGCCGCGGCGAAGCGGGCGCGGACGTCTTCGCGGACTTCCTGCTCCTTGAGGCCGAAGTGCTTGAGGATGATGGTGGAGCCGGGGAGGGCGTTGAGCACGCGGGCCCACATCTGGAAGAGCGGGGTGTTGAGCTTGATGAGGGTGCTGAAGGCCGCGAATGTTGGGCCGGAGGCGCCGGGGCGGAGCATGGGGAGGTCGGAGAGGGGTGGCAGCGCGTCGGGTGTGCGGTACGAGAGGAAGCAGGGGTCCATGCGCAAGAGCGTTTCGACGCTGAACTGGTCGCACCCCTCCGGTTCGCTGAGCGAATCGACAAGCCGGTAGTCCACCGTTGGCAGACCCGTCTGGTTGGGAAAGCCCATGTAGGTCATCTGCACGGGCGCGGGCTTCACCGCGAGCACGTCAAGTCGATGACCATTGGTGTGCCCTGCGAGGTCGATGAGGACGTCGATCTTGTCATCGCGGATGAGCTGAGCCGCGGCTTGGGTCTCGAGGCCGTACGTGCGCCGCCAGAGGTCGAACTTCGGGCGGAGAACCTCGGAGCGGGCGTCCTCGTTGCTGGCATTGCTGTATGCGGCCACGAACACCCGAGAGCGGTCGGCATGCTCGGGGAAGGCCTCGATGAGGTAACCGACGGCATGGTCGCGAAGGTCGGGGGAGATGAGGCCGACGCGGACCGGGGCCATCGGGTCTCGGCCTTGGAGGTGCTCGGCGGACGCATGCGGGCGTGGGGTGCCCAACAGAGAGAGCATGATGCGCCCGTATTCCTTGTGAGCCTGGTGGAGCTCGGCAGGATCGACGCCCGGCGCGTAGTTGAGCATGGCCGCGTAGTGCTGGGCGCGGCCAAGGTTGTCCGGGTCGCGGGCCATGGCGGCGCGCATGAGGGGGACAGAGTCCTCAACCCGCCCCATCGCGTGCAGCGCGTGGGCGTAGGTGTTGGTCATCTCGAGGTCGCCGGCCTCGACACCCGGGCGGAGCACGCGGGCCGCGGCGGCGTACTTCCAACGGCCGACGTACACGAACCCGAGCAGGGCGCGGGTGCCCATCGAATCGGGCATGAGCTGCACGGCGCGGGCGAGGGGGCCCTCGGCCTGCTCGTACTTGCCCTGCTGCGTGAGCATGTGGCCGTAGTTGTGCAGGAGCATGGGCTCGTTGGGAGCCCGGTCGAGGGCCTGCTTCGCGAAGTACTCGGCCTGGACGAACCGGCCGAGCGTCCCCAGCACATGGGTCATGAGGGCGTAGCCGGTGGGGTTGCGCGGGTCCGCGGCGATGGCCCGCTTGAGGGCGGCTTCGGCCTGAGCGGGTTGCCCAGCGTCGATCAGGGCGTTAGCGCGTTGAAGAAGTTGGCCGGCCTGGGACATGGGCGCATGGTACCGGCCAAGGGTCTCACCGCCGGGTCGGCAAGTTCCGCGCGTCGCCGGCGCATGAAAAAGGCCCGCCGATGACGGGCCTTCTCGTGATCACAATGCCCAGGAGAGGACTTGAACCTCCATGCCCTTTCGGGCGCTACCACCTCAAGGTAGTGCGTCTGCCAATTTCGCCACCTGGGCGGTGGGAGGGAAATATACGCACGAGCCGCCGAAAGTGAAACGGGAAGGCGGGGTGGGCTCCAGATGATGAAAGTGACCGCCCCGGCGGGGGCCGACGCGCGTGATTCGGCCCGTGGGGCACATCGGGTCACCTATGCTTGGCCCCGCAACGGGCGATTGGCCCGGGCGGCTCTCTGGAGCGTCCATGACTGCGAGTTCGTCCATGTCCCCCGGGGCTGAGGCCCTGCTGACTTTTGCCGCGGAGAAGGCACGCGCGGCGGGGGTGTTCGGGGAGGTTTCGGTGAGGGGTGGGATGCTGGAGGCGGCCGCGCTGGCGTCGGCGGAGCCCGCGGCGTTCCGGCTGTTTTTCGAGGATGGGAAACTCTGGGTCTCGCTTGTCACTGCCAACCGGTGGCTGAGCCAGTCCATCGAGGCGGATCTGGTCCATACGGGCGACAAGCTGGATGAGCTGCTCCTGGAGGAGCTGGTGGACCTGGGGTACACGGGTGCGCCGCCCCGGTTTGAGCACTTCCGGTCCGAGGACAAGCTGTTCACGTTCCGGTCGATCGTTCCGGTGAACGTGGCCAACCCGAGCGCGGCGGACCGGGAGACGGCCGTGCAGTTCCTGCTCGGGTATGAGGCGTGCTTTCGGCAACTGGGCGATATGGAAGCGGACGACGAGGAGTAGGCGATGCGCGTTCTTATGCTGGGGTGGGAGTTTCCGCCCTTCATCGCCGGTGGGCTCGGGGTCGCTTGTTACGGACTGACGAGGGCGCTCGACAAACTCGGGCACGAGGTGGTGTTCATCCTGCCTAAGCCGGTGGACCGCTCGCACTCTTCGCACGTGAAGATGCTGAGCCCGGACGAGTTGCGGGTCGGCGGGCGGGTGGTGGGGAGGGCGTCTGGTCCGGGTGCTTCGCCGTCTGACTCTGACGCCGTGGTAATGCTCGATGAGGATGGTAACCCGCTGCCGGGGCTGGAGCACGTGACGTTCCACGGGGTGCCGGCGTCCTTCACGAGCCCGTATCCGGGGTTTGATGCCGAGGCCTTCGCGCGACGAATCGCGGGTGGGACGCAGGAGTTCCTCGCGGAGATGTACGAGAATCAGGCGGGGATGGAGGACGCGACCAGCGCGGCCGCGGTGGCGGATGCCGCGACGGGCACGGCCATCGCGCACGCGCCAGCATTCACGCCGCCTCCCCAGCCCACTGGCCACATCGGCATGGGCGGCGGAGCTGGCGAGGGGTACGGCAGCGACCTCTTCGGCGATGCCGAGCGGTATGCGCGCCTGGTGGTAGCGCTCACGCGCCGTGAGCAGTACGACGTGATTCATGCCCACGACTGGCTGACCTTCCCAGCCGGGATTGCGCTGGCGCGGGTGAGCGGCAAGCCGCTGGTGGTCCATGTTCACAGCACGGAGTTTGACCGCGCGGGTACGAACGTGAACCAGCGGGTGTACGACATCGAGCGGGCGGGCATGCACGCTGCGGACCGGGTGGTCGCGGTGAGCCAGTTCACCAAGAGCATCTGCGTGCGGCGGTACACGGTCGCCCCCGACAAGATTGATGTGGTTTACAACGGCGTGGATCGGGACGGCGTGCAGCCGCGTGAGGGGGACAAGATCGAGGCGGGGGACAAGATCGTGCTGTTCCTGGGGCGGATCACGATGCAGAAGGGGCCGGAGTACTTCATCGCCGCGGCCAAGCGGGTGCTGGAGAAGTACGAGAACGTGAAGTTCGTGCTCGCCGGCAGCGGGGACATGGCCCTGCGGATGATCGACCTCGCGGCTGGCATGGGCATCGGGCACAAGGTGCTGTTCACCGGGTTCCTGCGCGGGCGGGATGTGGACCGCGTCTTCAAGATGGCCGATTGCTACGTCATGCCCAGCGTGAGCGAGCCCTTCGGGATCTCGGCCCTCGAGGCCATCAGCCACGACGTGCCGGTGATCCTGAGCAAAACGAGCGGCGCGAGTGAGGTCCTGACGCACGTGCTGAAGGTGGACTTCTGGGACATCGACGAGATGGCTAACAAGATTCTGGCCGTGCTGCGGTTCCCGCCGCTCAGCGAGACGCTCCGCGAGCACGGGGCGTTCGAGCTGCACCGCCTGACGTGGGAAGGGGCGGCGGAGCGGTGCGTCGAGAGCTATCGCACGGCGATCGCGGCGAAGGCTGCGCCAGCTGTCTTGGCATGACGCAGCGGCGGCACGCCGCCGGGTGATTCCCCGGGCTGAAACCCGCCTCACATCCGCCCCAATAAGAAGGCGAACAATGTTCTAGTTCCGCGTGTGCTGAGCACGACGGGATCAGGGCAGGAGGCCGCCATGGGAATCGGAGTCATGAACGGGTTCGGGACACAGTGGAAGGGATCGGCCCCCGGGCGCGGGATGTGGGGACTCAAGCACTCCTGGTGGGTGCTGATCTGCCTGGTGTACATCGTCTCGCCTATCGACGCGATCCCGGACTTCATCCCGGTCCTGGGCCAGATGGACGACCTGGGCATCCTCGTGTTCATGATCTTCAACGCGTGGCAGTGGTTCCGATCGGTGATGAGCTCAGCGCCGGGCGACGCCGGCGCGGCGAGCCCGGGCGGGGCCATGTTCCATCAGCCGACCGCCAGCGCGAGCGACAGCACGTCGTCAACATCCGCGATGGGCGAGTACGAGGTCAAAGTCACCGATCAGCTCGGCACCGAGCGGTGGATCAAGGTCAGTGCGGCTGGTCCTGATGAGGCCCGCCGCACCGTCGCGGCCACGGGCAACTTCGCGAGCGTCGGCCGGGTTCGCACTGCGGCCTGAAGGCTCACAACTTCGCGCCGCACCACTTGCAGTGCCGCGCATCCGCGTCGTGCCCCTCGCGGGCGCAGCTGGGGCACGCCTGGTTGCTGACGGGCCGGTTGAACGCACGGCTGGCGAACGCGAGTTCGGTGGTCACGATGCCTGTGGGCACCGCCAGCACGCCGTAGCCCATGATCATGACGACCGACGCGATCGCCTTGCCCCAGGGGGTTGCCGGTGCGATGTCGCCGTAGCCGACGGTGGTGAGTGTGACGATGGCCCAGTAGATCGCGGTTGGGATGTTGGTGAAGCCGTGTTCGGGGCCCTCGACCACGTACATCAGGGCTCCCAGCGTGCAGACGCTGGTGACGACGAAGAGCAGGAACACGACGATCTTGGCCCGCGCGGCCTTGAGGGCCGTGAGCAGCAGGCGCGACTCGCCCACGTACTGGGCCAGCTTGAAGATGCGGAAGATGCGTACGAGCCGCAGCACGCGAACGGCCATCAGCGACTGCGCCCCCGGGATGAGCAGCCCCATGAATGTCGGCAGAATGGCCAGTAGATCGATGATGCCGTAGAACGAGAGCGCGTACCGCATGGGGCGGCGGAGGGACCACAGCCGGAGCAGGTACTCCACCGTAAAGAGGATGGTGAACACCCACTCGATCACCTGGAGGGTGGTGCGGTACCTGGCCGCGATGCTCTCGACGCTCTCGAGGGTGACCGCCAGGACGCTGAGCAGGATCGCGAGGAGGAGCGCGATGTCGAACACGCGCCCCGCGGGCGTTTCGGACTCGAAGATGATCGTGTGGACGGCGGCCCGGCGCGGCGAGAGGGCGCTCTCCTCGACCTGCGGGTGGTGGGGCGCGGCGTGAGGCGTTTTGGGCGGGGTTGACGTTGGCTCGGTCACGGCGGGAGTTTAGAGGAAAGCGGGCCGTTCGATCACGGCTGCTGGGCCGCCGGTGGCAGGTACACCGAGAAGCCCGCGTCCTTGTGGGCGAGTTGCCAGCCGCTCTGTTCAAGGTTTGGCGCGATCTTGCTGGTCGCGGGGACGAGCACCGCGTCGGGCTGATAGCGAGCCAGCGTCTCGCGCCACGTTTCTTCCGCGCCGTAGAACGACCGGATGTCTTTCACCACGTGCTCGGGGTACGCGACCTCGTAGCGGCTGTCGAGTGAAACCTTGACGTTCGGCCACATCTTCCAGCTGACGTACGCGGCCCCGTTGAAGGGCGTGAGCAGGTTCCCGCTGAAGCCGCTCGAAGTCAGGTACTCGACGGCATGTACGGGCAGGGGCATCGGCGCGCCCTTCTGCTCGCCCGTGCCCAACTCCATCTGCCAGGGCGGCGCGGGGGCGACAAGCAGGCCCGCCGCGCCTGATGCGGCGAACACGGCTGCGGGCACCCACGCCCGCTTCTCCCAGATCCGCTCGACGAGTGCCTGGAGCGGCGTCCCCGTGAGGAACCCCGGGACGTACGCGAACCACACGACGCCCAGCAGCGAGTGGTGCCGCAGGTGCAGCACCGCTTCAACCAGCACCACCAGCACAACGATCAGGTTGGGCAGTTGCCGCACGCCCTTGCGGAGGATCGCGTACAGGATCACCAGCGCGGCGAACGAGATGATCAGCATTTCCAGCGGCGAGGTCCACGTGGGGGCCCACTCGCTGATCATGGGGCGTGGCATCGTGATCGCCTCCCACAGGTAGCGCACGTACTCGTACCCCCACGGGTTGATGAGCATCGCGGGGATGCTGAGCGCCCCGGCGGCGATGAGATGCCACTGGGGTTTGCGGGTGCGGACGACGCGCTCGATCCAGTGCAGCCCCAGGATGGCAGGGCCGATGACGAACCCGCCGTGGAGGTTGAGCCAGAGCACATGCATGGGGAGCCACGCGAGCACCCACCACTTCTTGCCCGCGCGGTCCGCGTCCATCATGAGCAGCTGGATCGCGAGGAACACCATCGTGAAGAGCTGGGCCCGGACGGGCGAAAGCCCGGCCGCGAGGAAGATGAAGCCGATGGGCGCCATGATGGCGATGAGCAGCCAGCAGGCTCCGCGGGCGCGGGCCGCGATGGCCGTGAGCCCCAGCACGAGCCCCAGCAGCATCAGCCGCAGGGCCATGATCCCCGGCAGTCCGCCAAGCTCCCACACCCCGTGCAGGATGAACCCCGTGGCCCACTCATGGTGGACACACGGCGACACGGTGGGCGTGTAGGCGAACACGTCGTCAAAGGGGAACTGGCCCGTCTCGAAGTACGCCCGGGCCAGGGCCATCTCGTGGAACATGTCGTGGTCGGCGAAGCGCACGGACGCGAGGATGGCGGAGAGGACGCACAGCAGGCCCAGAGCGATAAGGCCCGCGTAGACGCGGCGGCGGGTAGTCGAAGGGTTGTTCACACCCCTTTATCGAGCCGCGGCCCCGCGGGGGTCCAGTGCAACCGGTCCGGATCCGGGGATGGACCTTCGGGCGGAGAGGGCTTCCCGTGCGCCCCCGGCACGCTCCCAGCGCTTGAGCCCGACCCCGGCGAGGCGGCGGGCCGCGACTTCGCCGAGGAAGAAGACAAGCACGAAGACCGGCACGCTGGGCCACAGGTCCGGGCGGGAGAAGAGCATCCGCAGCGTACCCAGGTAGCGGCCTCGGTCACGCCCGGCGAAGAGCGGGAAGCGGTTGACCAGCTCGCGGTTGCCGCGGCACCAGCGCCCGCGCACGCGCACCATCTCGCGGAGGCCCTCGGGCATCTGGATCGTGAAGTGGCCGCCGCACACGCGCCGCTCGTCGGGCTGGAAGGAGAGCCGCACGAACTTGTCGTCGGAGATGATCCGCGGGAACTGCGACCAACGCCTCCGCCCTTCTTCACTCACCGCGTACACCCCGCACCCGACGACGCCGGTGCGAACGACCGGCACCTGGCTCCACACCCGCCCGTAGCAGCGCGTGACCCACGACCGCGCGGGCGCGATGCGGACGTGCGGGGCGCACAGCAGCGTGGGTCCGGCGTCAAGTTCTGCCGCGATCTTCTCGAGTACGTCGGGGGAGAGGAGGATGTCGGCGTCGAGGTAGACGCGGATGCCGGGCTTCGCGAAGCGGTCGCCATGGTTGAGCGCTCCGGGCTTGCCCGCCGCGGCGACGTCTCGGACCAGCAGTTCAAAGCCGCGGGCCGCGGCCGCGTCGGCGTAGCGACGGCACTCGCGGGCGGTGTGGTCGGTGCAGCCGTTAGGGACGACGATGATGCGGACGGGGCGCTGGACGGTCTGCGCGAGCAGGTTTTCCAGGCAGGCGCCGATCACTTGCGACTCGTTGTGCGCGGGGATGATGACGTTGATGGCCGCGCCGGTGGGGCCGTGCTTCGGCGTGCTCGGAGTTCGCGGCGTGGGCGGGCTCACGGACGGCCACCCTACCTTGGGTGAGGCCTGTTTCCAACAGAAAACAGCAGGGGTGTGGGAATTCGGCGAGGAGTTAAACGACGCCGCGGGCCCCGATGGTGTCGTCAGGCGGGCCCGGCGTCGCTTCCGTATCCCAAGCCAAGAACTGAGTCGTCAGGCGGCCCGCTTCACTTTCGTCCGGTCAAAGGCGGGGAGTGCGGCCGCGGTATTGCTCGTTTGAGAAGGCAGGTCGATGCAGATGGGCATAGTCATGGGGCTGGACTTGCCGGCGCGGAGGGCCTGGAGCATGTACAGCACGGGCGCCCCCGGGACGATGGGGGCGTCCTCATCGGTGTAGTGCAGCGCGTTGGTGAGGCCGATCACGCGCGGGCCGGCGCTGCCGGGGTCCTGGCGGTAGACGATGAAGGAGACGGCGGGGTTGATACTCGGAGCGCTGCGGCTGCCGGGCAGGCCGCTGCTGTGCCACGCCAGGCACGCGCAGCCTGCTGAGTTGAGTGAGACAACCACGTTGGTCGGCGCCAGCGGGGCGTGTGATGTGCCAGGGGTGGTCTGAGCGTTGGTGCCGGGGTGGTGCATCTGGTGGGCCCTTGCTTTGACGACGACAGACCAGCATCGACGCGGGCGGGGGGTCGCTTAATGCCAGTTGTAAAGTTTGTGAGGGGCAGAAACGCCGTCTGGAGCGCGACAACCGCGTAAGTAGGGTCGCCGCCAGCACTTGGGATCGCTGCCGAAGGCAAGAACGACAACGCCCCCCGCGGGAGGCCGCGAGGGGCGTTGAGGTTGCAGAATCGGGGCGTGGAGTGCCCCGACTTGGGGTCGACGTGGGGGCTTTAGCAGTCGCCGCCCGAGAGGACGCGGAAGAAGGACTCGATGTCCTGGTCGGTGCCGAAGTCACCGTCGCCGTTGAAGTCCTGCGAGCCGCAGGTGCCGCAGCAGTCGCCGCCCAGGCAGGCGAAGAACGCCTCGATGTCCTGGTCGGTGCCGAAGTCACCGTCGCCGTTGAAGTCCTGCTGGCAGTGGGGGTTCACAAAGGTGAAGGTCACGCTGACCTCGCTGCTCTCAACGCTGCCGCACGCGTTGGTCACGACGCAGCGGTACACCTGCGCGGTGCCGTCGTGGTCGGTCAGCGTGAGCTCGTTGGTCGTCGTTCCGGCGGCCTCGCAGAAGGGCTGGCCGAAGGGCCCGATCACGGGGCCGTCGTTGATATCGATGAACCCGAAGGTGAAGAGGTCCTGCTGCTGCCACTGGTAGGTGATGGGGCTGCCGCCGGTGGCGACGACGGTGAGCACCGCGGGGTCATCGATGCCGATCTCGACGGAGTCGGGCTGGTCGGTGATGGTGACGGGAGTTCCGCCGTCCGCCCAGCGGGCGAAGCGGGCCGAGGGCTGGCCGCCCGCGGTCAAGAAGTCACCGCCCACGGCGAGGTGGCCGTTGGGCAGCACCTCGAGGGCGCGTACCAGGGCCGGCAGGCCCGAGCCCAGCGCCGACCAGGAGCTGCCGTTCCAGCGGGCGATGCGGTTCATGGGTGCGCCGCTGACGACCGTGAAGTCGCCGGCCGCGATGAGATCGCCGTTGGGCATGACGGCCATGGCGTAGACGTCGCCGTTCATGCCGCTGCCCAGCGCGGACCACGTGGTGCCGTCCCAGCGGGCGATGCGGTTGACAGTGGCGCCACCCGCGGTGGTAAACGCGCCGCCGATGATGAGGTCACCGTTGGGCATGACGATCATGTTGCGGAGCAGGCCGTCCAGGCCCGTGCCCATGGCGTTCCACTGCGTTCCGTCCCAGCGGCCGATGCGGTTGAGGGTCACCGAGCCGTCACCGGTGGTGGCGCCCGCGCCGCCCGCGATGATGTCGCCATTGGGCATGACGCACACCGCGGAGGTGGTGCTGCTCATACCGCTGCCCAGGGCCGCCCAGCCGTTGGTCGTGTTGTACGTGGCAACCCGGTTGGCGGGCACGCCCGCGACCTGCGTGAAGGCGCCGCTGATGACGATGGTGTCCGCGTTCACGGCCGCAACGGTCAGGAGCGTCAGAGGGGGCGAAGTGCCCTCGCCGGTCCCGAGGTCAAACCAACTGCTGCCGTCGTACGCGGCGATCCGTTTGGTCGAGACGCCGCCCGCCATGCTGAACGAGGTGCCCGAGACGTACAGACGGTTGTTGGACGACAGCGAGGTCAGGCAGTAGCCAGGGCCATTGAGCCCCGAGCCCAGCGGCGACCAGCCGCTGCCGTCCCAACTGGCGATGTAGTTGGCTTCGGCCGCGCCAGCGCCGTTAGCGCCGAAGAAGTCGCCCGCGGCAACGAGCACCGGGGCGATCGGCCCCGGGCCGTCGGCGTCCCACATGTCCAGCCAGCGGACCAGGCCGTTCATGTCGGAGTTGGCATCACCGGGGATCCATCCGGACGAGCACTGCGCGAAGGCCGCGGTCGAGGAAAGCCCGGAGACGCTCAGCAGCAGGGCAACGGTGAGGCGGGTACGGGGCAACGGGGTGTGCATGGGTCGGACCTCTCTCGATCGGGAAAACCGCGGGGCGCGGCCCACGCTGGGCCGTGCGGAACGCGCCTGGGGTTCGAGGCAGTTGGATCGAAGCCGAAGGGGGAATCCGGCAGAATCCAGTTGCCAGGCGCGGGCTTCAAGGTACCATCTGCCAATCTCAGGTCAACCTCTCTGAGAGAGTAATTGCGAGAGTCCGCAACATTAAATGTCACGTTTCCCCACCAAACTCAGGCACCCACTACCCGTGGTGGTTGACGTCCCACCCAGGGGGAGCGATCCTCTATCTGTGGATGGAGTCGACGGCTACACGGAGGTGAGTGGCGACCTGCGCCTGGACGCCGAGATGGTGGGGGGGTCGCTCCGCGCCTCATTAGAAGAGGTCGTCCTGGCCCTCTCCGGGCCTACGCCACGGCCAACCCACCTGATTAGTCGTCTGGGCTTGGACAAGTCGCTCGCTGGCCGCATCATCCAGACCTTGCGATCCACAGAGCCCTTGGGCGCCTTGTCACGGTCGCCTTCGCCCACGGGGCTGGAGATGTTTCAGACCGCCGCGGCTGCGGCGGGGGCGCGGACTGAGTCGATCGAGCGGCTGCGGCGCGCGGTGGCCGGGTTCGAGCAGCTTCTGGCGCGGTTCCCGCGCGGGCGGGCGGGGCTCGAGGCCGCGATCTCTGGGTGGCAGCCGGAGGTGCGCGAGCAGGGCGAGAAGACGGCACGTCACGCGGCGTTCAACGCGATGTCGTTCATCCTGGGCTACCAGTCCGACGTGACGCTGGGGTGCTCGTTCCTCAAGCCCAGCGCCGATGGGCAGGCGGTGGACGTGGCGTACGTGAGCGGGCAGTTCGGGCTGCGGCGCCTGCGGGCGGGCGAGCCGCTCTCGATCTTTGGCATGCGGTATTACGCGCTGCCCGAGCGTGCGGACTTCAACCCTAATCCCACCACACTTGATCGGCAGGACCTGGAGAGCAACTCCTGCATCCTGGGCGAGTTCTGCGAGCCGGGGCTCCCGCGGCTGGAAGTCGTCAAGACGCGTGACCAGCGGCTGTTCGTGCTGCCCGCGGACCAGCCTCCGCTGAACGAGCCGATCTCGCTTGTGATCGGTCACCGCACGACCAACAGTTGGAAGCGGTACAGCTCGCCCGAGCGGCGCGAGGAGTGGGTGACCATGCTGCCCCGCTGCCCCACGCGCGTGTACATCCACGACTGCTTCCTGCGTGACGACGTATACCCGGGCGTTGAGCCGGTTGTGACGACGCACATCGTGGGCGTTTCGCCGCTCCCCGCACGCGAGCGCGGCCCCAGCTTCCCGCTGGACGAGGTCCACCTGAGCAAGGACGTGGGCTGGGTCCGCAACGACCGCAACAGCATCGGCACTGGCGAAATCCCCCGCCACGCGGAGATCGTCGCCAAGGCCTTCGAGCTGACAGGCGAGGACCCGCGCCGCTACCGCATCCACCGTTTGCGGATGATGTATCCCGTGTCGGGGATCGTGGCGACGCGGTGGTTCAGGTTGCCGGAAGCGCCGTAGGCGCTGTTAGGGGCATCGGTTTGCACGCCGAAGGCGTGACCTTGAGTAGCCGGGGGTGGAGTCCTCGACACCCCCGGAGAGCTGGGACAAAGGATGTGACCCCGACGGGGTCGACGCCTCCACCTCGGATTGCCCGCGGCTTGGTCATAGGGTCGGAATGAACCGGGTCGTTTTGATAATGTCCCAACCATGGCCACGACCCTCACCAAGCTGCTCGTCCATATCGCGTTCTCGACCAAGCACCGAGCGCCGCTCATCCCCGTCGAACTCGAGCGCGACCTCTTCGCGTACACGGGTGCGATCTGCCGCCGACTCGGTTCGCCTCTGCTCAACATGAATGGGACGGAGGATCACGTGCACCTCTTGGTGAGCTTGGGCAAGGCCATCGCCCTTTCCGATCTCCTGCTGGAGGTCAAGCGCGACACATCAAAGTTGATGAAGGAGAAGGGCGCGGTCGGGTTTGCATGGCAGGAGGGGTACTTCGGATTCTCGTTGGGCGAATCTGGGGTGGACGCTCTGCACGCGTACATCGCGGGGCAGAAGGAGCACCACCGCGCCAGGAGTTTTCAGGACGAGATGCGTGAGTTTCTCGCGAAGTACAAGATTGAGTACGAGGAACGGTATGTGTGGGATTGATCCCGTGAAGAAACGATTCCGGGCGGCGAAGGTTCGGCATAACAGGGTGGAACGCGTCGACCCCTCCGGGGTCGGGATCGTGCGCCGCGTCAACCGGGGGTGTCGCCGAGCCTCCACCCCCGGCTACTCAAGTCCAGGCCTTCGGCCTGAAGACATGGCGGTGAGTCGCTCACCCGCGCACGAGCTCACTTCCACCGCACTACGCCCTTACCGCCCTTGCACACAGTGCCGATCGTGAACACCGTCTCGCCCAGCTTGGTCAGGCGCTCGGCCACACTTTCGGCGAAGCTCTTCTTGACGATGACGCAGTAGCCGATGCCCATGTTGAAGACGCGCCACATCTCTTCTTCGGGGATGTTGCCCCTGTCCTGGAGGAAGGAGAACACCGCGGGGCGGGGCCAGGCGGCGCGGTCGACGACGGCGTCGAGGTTGGAGGGGAGCGCGCGGCAGAGGTTGCCCTCGATGCCGCTGCCGGTGATGTGGGCCATGCCCGAAATCACGTTCTTGACGGGGTAGTTGCGCTGGAGGCGGACGATGGGGTCGGCGTAGAGGCGGGTGGGGGTGAGGAGGACCTGGCCGAGCGTGCGCGACGCGGTGGCCGCGGCCTTCTTGCCGCGGCCTTTCTTCGCGGGTGACTCGTTGAGTTCGGGGTAGACCGCGCTCAGGTCCAGCCCCGCTTCCTTCACGACGTTGCGCACGAGCGTGTAGCCGTTGCTGTGGATGCCGTCGCTGGCGAGGCCGAGGATGACGTCGCCGTGCTTGACGCGGGTAGGCTTCTGGATGCGCTTGAGGTCAACCACGCCCACGCAGAAGCCGGCGAGGTCGAAGTCGCCCTTCTTGTAGATGTCGGGCATGTTGGCGGTCTCGCCGCCCAGCAGGGCGCAGCCGGAACGCTTGCACGCCTCGGCGATGCCTTTGACAACGTCGTTGAGGAACTTCTTGTCGATCACCGGCGTGGCGATGTAGTCCAGGAAGAAGAGCGGCTCGGCCCCCTGGACGATGAGGTCGTTGACGTTCATGGCAACGAGGTCGATGCCGACGGTGTCGAAGACCTGCATCTCGGCCGCGAGGACGACCTTGGTCCCGACGCCGTCGCAGCAGGCGACGAGCACCGGGTCCTTGTAGTTGCGGGCGAAGAGCCGCTGCTTGTAGTCGAGCCGGAAGAGCCCCGCGAACCCGCCGGGGTTGGGGATCACGCGGTCGGTGTAGGTCTTGCGCAGCATCGAGTCGAGGGACTCGGTGAAGGCGTCCTTCTGGTCGATGTCGACGCCGGTGCCGGCGTAGGTGAGGGCTTTGCTGGGGGACTTGGTCGTGGGGGACATGCGGGGAGGATACCGGGCGGGAATGTCGGATGTCGGATGTGCGATGTCGGATGTGGGGAAAAAGGCCCTCCCTGACTGGGTTTTCAGCACTTCCAACATCCGACATCCCACCTCCGACATTCCCCTCCTACCCTTCCGCCCCGGCCGGGCACTGGGCCCGGCGGTGATCTACTTAGAGAGAGTGCCACCGATGCCCCGCGCCACCCTGTTCACCTCCGAGTCCGTCTCGATGGGCCACCCCGACAAGGTCTCGGACCAGATCTCCGACGCCATCCTGGACGCGATGCTGGCCGACGACCCCTACAGCCGCGTGGCGTGCGAGACGCTGTGCTGCACGGGCATGGTCGTGGTCGCGGGTGAGGTGACTACCAACACGTACGTGAGCATCCCCGACCTGGTCCGCGAGACCATCCGTGACATCGGCTACATCACCGGCGATATGCGGTTCGATGCGGACTCCGCGGGCGTCATGGTCGCCCTCAACAAGCAGTCCAACGACATCGCGATGGGCGTGGACCGCGAGGGCGCGGGCGACCAGGGCATGATGTTCGGCTACGCGTGCAAGGACACGCCCGAGCTGATGCCCCTGGCGATCCAGCTCGCCCACCAGCTCGTGGAGCAGCAGGCCCACGTGCGCAAGGAGAACCGCATCTCCGGCCTCCGGCCCGACGCCAAGAGCCAGGTCACGGTCGAGTACGACGGCAACACGCCCGTCCGTATCGACACCCTCGTCCTCTCCACGCAGCACGCCCCGGAGTGGAACGAGCGGCAGGATCAGCTCAAGCGCGAGGTGGTCGAGAACATCATGAAGCCCGTGCTCAAGGAGTGGTGGAATCCGGGGATCAAGATCCACGTGAACCCCACTGGGCGCTTCGAGATCGGCGGGCCCCACGGCGACACGGGCCTCACCGGCCGCAAGATCATCGTGGACACCTACGGCGGCATGGGCCGCCACGGCGGGGGCGCCTTCTCGGGCAAGGACCCGACGAAGGTGGACCGCTCGGCCGCGTACATGGCGCGGTACATCGCCAAGAACATCGTGGCCGCGGGGCTGGCGGACAAGTGCGAGATCCAGCTCTCCTACGCCATCGGCGTAGCGGAGCCGACCTCGGTGCTCGTGGACTGCTTCGGCACCGCGAAGGCCGACGAAGAGAAGATCAGCAAGGCCGTGCGTGAGGTCTTCGGACTCACCCCCAAGAAGATCATCGAGACGCTCCAGCTCCGCAAGCCCATCTACTCGGCCACCGCGAAGCACGGCCACTTCGGCCGCAAGCCCTTCGAGATGTCCTACTACGACCGCGTCAAGCGCGAGCACCGCGGCGAGAAGCTCAGCCACTTCACGTGGGAGAAGACGGATAAGGCCGAGGCTTTGAAGAAGCTCGTCTGAAGCCTCAACCACAGAGGCACAGATAAAGCCAAGGAATTGAAAAGGCCCCTCCGCGATGGAGGGGCCTCGTTCATTTCAAGCTCTGTGTCTCGGTGATGAACTCAATCCTGCTTCAGCAGCTTGGGGATGATCTCCTCGAGCTTGCCGCGGCCCTGGTTGGTGTAGAGGTTGCCGTTCTTGTCCACCACGAACAGCGCGGGGATCGAGTTGATGCCCCAGGAGGTGCTGAACTCGCTCTCCCAGCCCTTGCCCTGGTAGTACTGTGGCCAGCCGATCTCTTCCTTCTGGACGAACTCCTTGAGCTTGGTCAGGCCGCCCTTGTCCTCGGGGTTGTCCAGGCTGATGCCCACGAACTCAACGCCGCGGTCCTTGTACTCCTTGTACAAGTCCTTCATGTGCGGCATGTCCGCGACACACGGGCCGCACCAGGTCGCCCAGAAGTCAACCACGACGACCTTGCCCTTGAGGTCCTTGGAGGTGATCGTCTTGCCGGTGATGGCGTCGGTGAAGGAGAACTCGAAGGGCTTGCCCATCGTCTCGTACTGGCGCACCTTGCCCGTCGCGGCCTTCGCGACCCTGCTCTCGGGGTAGAGTTCGAGGACCCGCTTGTACGCCTTCAGCGCGTCGGCGCTGCGGTCGGTCTCGGAGTAGAACGCGTCGTTCCCGATCTCCATGTAGAGCCGGGCGCCCTTCTCGTTCTTGGGGTCCATGGCGCGGAAGTCGTCAGCCGCCTTGAGGTACTCGGCCGACCCTGCGCCCTTGGTCCGCCCAACGGCCTCCGCGTGCGAGTACGCGGCCGTCATCGCGAGCGGCCCGGTCGAGTGATCCTTGAGCACGCTCTTGGTTTCGGTCACGACCTGGTCGGCCTTCTGTGTTTGCAGCAACCAACGCCACCGCTCGGGGAGCAGGGTGGCGACCTGGTCGTTCTTGGCATCGGCCTGGTAGAGCTCCCATGCGAGGGCCGCGCGTTTCTCGGCGAACTTACCCGAGGCCTCGCGGTACGCCTTGACCACTTCCTGGTTGGAGTAGTCCTTGGGGTCGATGGTGGGGGGCTGCATCGCCGTGAGCTCGGCGAGCACCGCGTCGGCGGGGCGCGGCTTGGCGTTCTGGGCGGTGGCGGTCCCGGCGGACAGGTGGAGGGAGAGGACGACGGTGGCCGCGAGACCGGCGAGGCGGAGCGATCGCATGTGAGACTCCTGTTTGGGGACACCCCTGGATACCAGTATGGGGCCCCGGGGCGGCTTCGTCAAAGAGTTAATTGAGACGCTTGAGGAGGGGTCAAGGTTCACCGGGATGAACCCGTGACGGCGGGCCGAGAGCCCCCTACGATGGCCCCACGACGGCCCCGTCGTCTAGCCTGGTTCAGGACACTACCCTTTCACGGTAGGTACATGGGTTCGAATCCCATCGGGGTCACTTGGACGCCCTGCACAGAGTTGCAGGGCGTTGTTTCGTTTTGCACAGGTCCGCACGCCCGCATTCACTGCCCCGCCCGGGGCCGCGTCCGGCCGCTCCCGCAGCGCCGCGGCCCGCGCTTGCTCCGTCGCCGTCGCCCTGACCACCACCACCCCCATCCCGCTCGGCGCCGCGATCACCGCCCCCGCCGTTTCCCCGCCCGCCACCGCGTCCCGCTTCGCGGTCACCTGCACCACCGCCGCGGTGAGCGTCGCGGGCGGCCCATTCGTCTCCGCCACCCGCGCCAACTTGCGCGCCACCCCGGCGAAGTCCTTCGCCGCCCGGGCCAACTTCCCCGCCACCCCGGTGAAGTTCCCCGCCACCTCGGCAGAGTTCCCCGCCACCCCGGTGAAGTTCCCCGCCACCCAGGCCAACTTCCCCGCCACCCAAGTGAAGTTCGTTGCCGCCAAGCGACGGAGCCCCCGCCGCCCGCGCCGCGCCCCCTGTCACACGCACTTGAACCCCCGTCGCACGCCCCGCAACCGTTGTCGCATGGGCGGGCTCAAGTTGCCCGTGCGAC